>JGI24721J26819_10006208_pt1 | contig 11707 bp, 11 predicted proteins | sample YelNatPaOPGAMG01_FD_26819 | JGI IMG/M metagenome (IMG submission 26819)
GACAAAACCGTCTCGATAGATACATTAGAAAGGATGGTTCAAAAGTCGATTGAAACATTTTCTCAAGGATTTCATGTGCTGAAGATAAAAGTTGGAGAAAACCTCAAAGAAGATATGGAAAAGATCCTCGCCATATCAGATGCAACCAAGGGCGCCGAATATGTCGTCGATGCAAATCAAGGATATTCTCCAAAAGAGGCCATACAATTTGCCAGGTTTCTCTACGATAACGGGATAAATGTGAAGATCTTCGAGCAGCCCGTTATTTGGAATGACTTTGAAGGATTAAAACTCGTAAGATACCAATCTCCGATTCCCATTGCGGCCGATGAAAGTGTCAGGACGAAATACGATGCTTACAACTTGATGAAAAACGATTGTGTGGATTTCATAAACATAAAGCTCATGAAATCAGGGATTTCAGATACAATTGCCATAATCGAGATGGCAAAAACTGCCAACGTTGGTCTTATGATAGGATGTATGTCAGAATCAAGTCTCGGAATAACTCAAAGCGTTCATGTAGCCGCTGGAACAGGGGCATTTGTNCATTGCGATCTCGACTCTCACATGCTTATCAAAGAAGACAAATTCAGGGGCAAATTTACCCAAAAAGGNAATAAATTAATCCCATCTTAAATTCAAAAGGAAAAAAATTCAATTAACATTCAAATGTTAAAATTAAATAATGTGAGATAATTTGAATATTAACTTAAATTGTGCTATACTTTAGAAACATAAATAATCCGTATGAAATTGGAAAATTAGGAGGAATAGAAATGAGAAAATTTTTGTTGATTTTGTTAATTTTGCCGATATTTGCGGGAGTAATTTTGGCGAGTGATTATATTTCAAACAGCGAATTTATCAGTGCCGAATCTTATGTTTTTGAGCAAATGACTTTGAAATCCACAGATAGTTCTGTAATGATTGGAATTGCTTCCAAACCAATTTTGTTAACATTTGTTGGCGAACTGCTGACATATAAATTCAACAATTCTCTTCAATATTTTGCCGATACTTTAGTTGAATTGAATTCTTCTCCTAACCTTTATGTTCTTTTAGGGTTGAAAGATTCAATCTCGAATCCTGTAGTTCTGGTAAAAATTGGTGNGCGTAAGTATTTATCTTTAAAAAACGAATTAATTGGAAATTACAATGATTACGCCATATGGTTATGTACTGTGCCTCTTTCTGAATCTAATTACTATAAAACAGTTGTCCAAGTTCTTTCTGATTCTCAATTATACTTCATACCAATGGATGAAAAAACTGGTAATCTTATTGCTCCAGAATTAGGGCCAATAACTTATCAACANCTCATTCAGAATCAAGATTGAAAGTTATATTAAGTCTATGCTCTAAATTCTGATCTTACTTTGTGCTTTCTAAATGAAAAAGTTTATAACACTTACGACGACAGCCGCAAACAGCACGTATCTTATCCATTTTATTTTCTTTAAAAGTGTGAATTTGGTACCAAAGTAGGCTCCGGTCATGCTTCCCAAAGAAAGAGTTATACCTATGGGCCAGTTTACCATGCCTTTTGAAACGAAAATGGCAAGAGAAAAGACGGTGTAAGCGGCTATGACAAGTACTTTTATGGCGTTTGTTTTGACTATGTCAAATCCACCAAGAAAAGTAAGTGCTGCTATGAAGAAAAACCCAACGCCCGCTTGCAAAAAGCCACCATAAAAGCCTATTGCGAAGATTGCGACGTATGACATCCACTTTAATTTTTTAGGTATATTCGATCCGCTCTCCCATACCTTTGGCTCGAACACTATGAATAAACCCATTATTATAAGGATAACACCGATTATCTTTTTCAAAACATCCTGATCGATGCTCACAACGACAAAAGTGCCGGCTACAGCACCTATGGAGGCTATTATCGCAAAGGGCAAAGCAGTTCGGAAAATGCGAATTTTCCCCTTCCTAAACTGATAAGTTGAGACTATATTTTGGAGGAGAATGGATACCCTATTCGTACCGTTAGCAGCCCCCACGCTTAATCCCAGAAAAGTCAACAACGGAAGAGTGAGCACTGACCCACCACCGCCTATGACATTCATAAAACCTGTCAACACACCAACTGCGTAAGTTAGAATGTAGAGTAATATTTCCAAAGATTATGCCTCTCCCTTTAAAAAGAGTATGGTTGAACATCTATTTTTAAAACGTTCAAAGGATCGAAACCAAGCGATTCTATTTTAACATTTAAAGACAGAAAATCAATTGATTTGTCAAGATCATCGCATTTCAAAAGAATTTGATACCTGTATTTCGACATCAATTTGAAAATAGGCGATTCTGCAGGCCCTAAAATTTCAAAAGGTCCTTGTGATATGACATCTTTTACTTTTTGAGCGTTTTTCATTGCTTCTTGCGGAGATTTATCTTCAACCGTTATCAGTATGAGTTCTTTAAAGGGAGGATATCCGGCCATCTTTCTTCTATCTATTTCCGCACGGTAAAAAGCATCATAATTCTGATCCAGAATTGCCTTTATGATTGGATTTTCTGGTTCCATAGTCTGGATAATAACCTCTCCCTTTACGCCTCTGCCCGCTCTTCCGCTGACCTGAGAAAGCAACTGAAAGGTACGTTCATTTGCCCTGAAGTCAGGCATTCCAAGTGAATGATCTGCGTCTATGACTCCGACAAGGCCTATATTTGGAAAATCAAGTCCTTTGGTTATCATCTTGGTTCCAACGACTATATCGAATTCCATTTTTGCGATCCCATCAAGGGTTTCTTCCACCGATGCGATATCTTTAACCTCTTCTCTGTCCATCCTTTTTATTCTGAGGGCTGGAAAAATTTTGCTGATTTCACGTTCAACACGTTCTGTCCCTATTCCACCTTTTTTAAGGTTTGAAGAGCCACAAATCGGGCATACCGTTGGTAATGGTTCTGTATGACCACAATAATGACATTTAAGCACGCCGTCTATTTTGTGATAAACCATAGGTACATCACAATCGGGGCACTTGAAAATGTAGCCACAATTGGCACATTGAATTCGACTTGCAAACCCTTTTTTCGGGACAAACAAGAAAGTTTGATTGCCGTTTTTTGAGTTTTCTTCGATTTTGTTTATCAAGACATTTGAGAAAATCTGATTTCTTGATTCTTTCATGTCCACTATTTTTATATCTGGAATTTCTCCCACAGATCTTTCTTCTATCCTGTTGATTTCAATTTCTCCGTTAATCGCCTTGTGATACGTTTCGATTCTCGGCGTTGCAGAGGATAGGATGAAAATTGCCCCTTCGAGTTCCGATCTTCTTTGTGCCACATCGACGGCGTTGTAATAAGGTCTCATCGCGTACTGCTTGTAGGATTCATCCTGTTCTTCGTCAACAACTATGAGACCTATGTTTTTCATGGGCACCCAAACGGCGCTACGTGTTCCAAGCAGAAGATCGACATTTCCATTGACGACATCGTCCCATTCGGTTTTTCTTGACGCGCCAAGGGCGCTGTGATACATGCCTATTTTTATCTCCGGAAATCTTCTTCTTATCCTCATCATAAGTTGAGGAGTGAGTATGATCTCGGGAACAAGTATGAGAACTCGCTTCCCGTATTTGATAACATGACTTGCTATTTCGAAGTATATCTCCGTTTTGCCGGATCCGGTTATTCCATTTATCAAATGGGGTTTCAAAGGTTTTGAAAGTATATTTTCAACGATTTGATTTTGAACAGCGCTGAGTTTCACATTTTGCTGCTTGCTTATGAAATTCGTGATTGCCAAAATATCTTTGTTCAGCAAAGATTGGATTGATGACTTTGGGAAATTTTTTAAAGCGTAAGCATATTCTATAGAACCATTCTCAAGCAATAATTCAACAATTTTCGTCTCATTTTTATNGAATTGCAATTTAAAGATATCTGAAATAGAAATTTTAAGTGAAAGATATTTCCCAGCACTGTCTTTTTTCAACGTTTTTCCTTTGAATTTGAAAGGGGGAAAGCAGAGATCTAAAATTTCACCGATAGGGGTCATGTATTTAAAAGATGATTCTTTGGCGATCGTCATCATCTTTTCATCTATGAAAGATGTCTTGTCGATGATCTCAGTAATACCCTTAACTTTGAATACCGGCTGATTAACCTTTCCAAGCACATATCCTATATGTTTTTTGTTCCTTATATCCACTATAACGCGTGATCCCGGCGCTATTTCGCCGTCGAAAGCGTAGACCAAAGATTGAATCGGGTACCTCGATATCGCGACGGAAAAATAATTCATGGCAGTGTCATTTTAAAGGTCATGCCATTGGAAAGAAAATCTCCGCCGTCGTTCGAAATGTAAGCCGTTGGCACTTTGAAATTTTTACTTCCAAAAACGGAATTTAAAGAAAGGTATACACTTTTAGGATCGGCAAATGTAACGTTGTTCAAGAGTTCAACTTTGAAGTGCGATGTTTCGAGTTTTTTGAAAACAAAAGGTTCGGCAGTTATTTCTTTGGCACATGTCATGGCCTCATCAAAATGCGTTTTTCTTCCTCTGTTCCAATCATAAAATCTGTAAGTTACATCGGAAGTCATTTGAAATTCGTAAAGTTCTATCTCAGGCCCTATCGCATGGACCGTCCCAGGTTTTATGAACATCCCTTCTCCAGCCTTCACGTTTGCAAAGTTAAGCAATGAATCCCACTGTCGATCTCCATTTCTTAATTTTTCAAGGGCACCTTTTTTGAGACCGTTGACAAGGGTTCCACCCTTGACAAAATACCACATCTCAGGTTTTCCCCAGGGTTCCCCTATTTTTTTTGCGGCATCGTCGTCCGGATGAACCTGAACAGAAAGCCATTCTTTTGTTTTTATGTGTTTTACAAGAAAAGGAAAACGATCGAATTTCCATATTTTCAAAATATCTTCCCAATCAAATCGTTCACCTTTGTCATTCACGATCATCGTTTTTCTTTCAGGATGACCGGAACACAACCATACCTCACCTATTTCTCCGTCAACACCGTAAAGTTTTCCGAGACTTTCGTCTCCCCAAATCTCTTCGACAAATTCAGGACGACATCTTAATATCATTCAAACCTCCTCTAATTTCTCTATCCTCGAAAATACCATCAAGGCTATGAAAATCGCCACAGCCGCGTATATCAAAAGAGGTATGATATCTGCCAATATTTGTGAAATTTGGTAATTCAATATGTTAACTCTTTGCATTGCGTCTGCCATAAATGTTAAAGGAAAGAATTTTGAAATTATCTGAGCCACATGAGGCATCTGATCGATAGGCATGAAAAGTCCGCTTACAAAAATTGTAGGTACCACATAACCTATTATTATCGCGCTCGATATCTTTTGATTCGGAGAAAGTGTTGATATTATGATCCCAAAACTTGCAAAGGCAAAACTTCCAAGTGCAAGTATCAAAAGCGTTCTCAAGGGTGCGTTAAAGCCATTGCCAAAGTAAATCTGTGCAGTCAGGAGCGCAATGGTACCTTTTATAACGCCATCCATCGTGTAAGCAAGCGTCTTTCCACTTAAATAAAGAGACCTGTTCACGTTACTTACGATGATCCCGTTCAAAATTCCATGCTCTCTTTCGTAAGACACAGAAGTTGACAGAGTTATTGCTATACTTGCCATTGCGATAAGAGCGGCGATACCGGGTATCATGAAATCGATGTAGTTCAAATTTGTGCCCGATGGTCCTTCAAAAGAAAGTTGCGGAGGACCTATTGGTATCTTGGTGTTGGGTTTCTTGTAAAGTTCAAGTATGTTGTAGATCATGACACCGTTACTTACTTCAGAAAGAATCGATCGTAATGCTTGATATATCACCACGGATGTTTGGATGTTCGCGGTTGATGGCATGAAGTCCAAAGAAAAATTGTTTGAATTTTCGATGTTTTTTGAAAATCCCGCCGGTATGACGATGGCACCATCAAAGGTTCCATCGTTAAGGCCCTTTGTGAGTTCTTCGTAATTACTGACAGATTTGAAACTGTCTCCTTTAAGCATACCATAAACAAGAGAAAGGATAACCTTTGAATATTCTCCGGTATCTTCGTTGTAAACGGCTACCCTGTAATTTTGGGGATTTATCATACTTGGAAAGATATAACCGAGGATAAGCATGAGCACGATTGGAACGACTATCGTTAAAAATATCATGCTTTTAGATCTGTAAATCATTTTCAGTTCATTCAAAAAAGATCTGAGTATATCCATGTTAAATACCTTCTTTGTAAGCCGATATCAAAATGTAATCGTCGAGATCAAATGTGGCTTTTCCATTTTTGTCTACATAAAAAGTATATGGTACTTTTTTTACATGGTCGAAAGCGTGAATGTAAGTGTTCGAAAAGATGCCATCAAAATCGACCGTTATCTTTGCCGCCTGTTCACCAAAGTTTCCTATGTAAAGTACCAAAGTTCCGTCTGCCTTTCTTAAAATAGAAATGGTCGAGGCATAGTGATCTGTCTTTAACACATTTATCGTTCCGTAAGATAAAGGCGGTGTTGTTTTTTTGAGTTTTATAGTTTCTTTCATGAAATCCTGAAAATGGGCATCACCTTTTGAAAAATCGAAATGAAATTCGTTGAAAATATCTGGCTTTTCCTTGATTGCAAATTCCTGGCCGTTGTAAAGCAAAGTTGCACCTTTTTGAGCAATCAAAAGAGTGGTCCATGCGCGCAATTTATCCTGCGAGACGTATTTTGCGATGCGTTCCTGATCGTGGTTTTCTAAAAATCTTAATTTTATATGATCGTCAAAAATCTGCTTTTGATATTCGAAATTTGCGGCATAATTTGAAAGAGAATCTTTTCCGTTGAAATAGGCCTTTAAAATGTCGTAACTATCGTAATCGTAAGTTATGTCAAATGCCTGATAAAGGTAAGGATCCTTTGACTCGGATAGCCATATTAAATTCTTTAAACCGGAAAGCTCTGATCTCGCTCTGTTCCAAAATGCCACTGGTACAAGACCAGCCACATCGCACCTGAACCCATCGATATCGTATGTTTTTACCCAGAATTTCAAAGTGTCTATAAGATACGCCGGAAGTTCAGCGTTTGAAAAATCGAAATCTATTACGTCAGACCAATCTGCAACCTTTCTCGTCGGATTGCCATTTCCATCTCTCATGAACCATTCAGGATGAATCGTTGCCAAAACGGAATCTGTTGCCATATGATTGAAAACCACATCCATCATGGCCTTCATCCCAAGATCGTGAATTGATCTTACAAGATGTTTGAAATCTTCATCACCGCCAAGAGACGGATCTAACGTTCTGTAATCCCTTATAGCGTAAGGTGAACCAAGTGTACCTTTTCTATTCTTAACACCCGTTGGATGAACGGGCATAAACCACACGATATCAACACCTAAATCTTTTATTCTTTCAAGATCTTTCTCGACATTTGAAAAACCTCCGTAAGCCCTTGCAAAAACTTCGTATATAACGGATTTCTCGAGATCCCTGGATGTATTCAGTGCCAACAGCTTAACCTCCATTTGATGTTATAATCTGATAAAGAATACATACTTTAAAAAGTGAAATGTAAATCTTGAGTTTGGCGAATGTCAAAGCCAAAAATATTTCATTCTTAAAGATGATCAAGTATATTTTACCACAGGAGGCATTATCAATTGAGATTAGAAGATTTCGATTATTATCTTCCAAAATCGGCAATAGCCCAAAATCCTGTAACACCCAGAGATCACGCAAAACTCATGGTCATACATAGAGATACTCGCAAGATAGAACACAGGATCTTTTACAACATAATTGATTATTTAAATCCCAATGATCTTTTAATCGTCAACGAGACCAAAGTTATACGTGCAAGGTTAATAGGTCATAAAACAACCGGTGCAAAAGTTGAGGTTTTTTTGCTGAAAAAAATAGAAGACAAAATCTGGCAAACACTTGTAAAGCCAGGCGGTAAGATAAAAGTTGGAACTGAGATCATTTTCAACGGTGCAAAAGGAAAATGTGTAGAGCATTTAGATGATGGGACAAGATATTTTGAATTCGATGTTGAAGATGATGAACTTGAAAAGATCGGTGAAATTCCACTTCCCCCTTACATAACGAAGACAACCGCGGATCCATCCGAATATCAGACGGTTTATGCAAAAGATCCAACATCCGTTGCTGCCCCAACGGCAGGTTTGCATTTCACAGAAGAATTACTTGAAAAAATATCTGCAATGGGTGTTAAAATATTAAAGATAACACTTGATGTTGGCCTTGATACTTTCAGGCCGATAGAAACAGATGAAGTTGAGGCGCACAAGATGCACACGGAATTTTACAGAATTCCGCCAGAAGTGATCAGTGAAATAGTTAACAAGAAAGGTAAGGTCTTTGCGGTTGGCACAACCGTCGTCAGAACACTTGAATCGTGGGCTAAAACCGGAAATCTTTACGGCAACACTTCTCTTTACATATACCCGCCTTACGAATTCAAAGTTGTTGATGCGATGATAACTAATTTTCACATTCCCAAATCGTCTTTGATAGTACTTGTTTCGGCATTTGCAGGGAGGGATCTTGTGATGGAAGCATACAAATCGGCACTTGAAAACGAATACAGGTTTTTCTCCTTCGGAGATGCCTGTCTCTTTATTTGATATGGAAAAGCCAAGAGAGCGGGCGATAGAAAGGGGAATAGAATCGCTTAGCGACGCTGAACTTGTGGCGATTCTTTTAAGAACCGGCACAAAAGGCAAATATGTCGTTGATGTTGCCGAAGAAATTTTGAACAAATTCGAAGGTTCTTTTGTTAAGATGAAAAATGCACCAATCGAAGGACTGCGCGATGTTTCTTGCGGAATAGGCAAGACAAAAGCGCTGACGATCAAAGCCGCACTTGAAATAGGACAGAGAATGTGGAAAGAATCTTTGAAAGAAAAGAAATTTCTAAAATCAGCGGATGATGTCTATGATTTTTGCAAAGATATGACCTTGATGCCTGTTGAATATGTCAGAGTCATAGTTGTAAATTCACAACTTGGTGCCATAGCCGTAAAAGATGTAACCGTTGGAACAGCAAATTCTTCTTTAATCCATCCGAGAGAAATTTTTGGNATCGCCGTTAGATATCCATCTTCTGGAGTTATCGTGGTGCACAATCATCCGTCTGGAAATCCAAAGCCGAGCAAGGAAGATGAAGATGCAACTTACAGGATAAAAGAAGCAGGCGAAATTCTCGGAATAAAATTACTCGATCATGTCGTAGTTGCCACGGATNGTTTTTACAGNTTTTCAAAGTCAGGTAAATTGTAATCTGGTGAGGAGGCTTTTATGAAAGAAATTAATTTTATGGATACAACACTTCGAGATGCCCACCAATCTCTGCTTGCAACAAGAATGAAGACATCTGAAATGCTTCCTGTTTTGGAAGAAATGGACGAGATAGGTTATTCTGCATTTGAAATGTGGGGGGGAGCAACTTTCGATTCGTGCTTGAGATATCTCAACGAAGATCCGTGGGAAAGATTAAAGATCATAAGGAAACATGTTAAAAACACGAAATTACAGATGCTTTTGAGAGGTCAAAATATTCTTGGATATTCTAATTATCCGGACGATGTGCTTGAACTCTTTGTAAGAAAGATGATAGAAGATGGCATAGATGTGGTTAGAATTTTTGATGCTCTAAACGATCCGAGAAATCTTGAAAAGCCGATAGAATTTGCCAAAAAATACGGTGCACATGTGCAAGGCGCTATAAGTTACACGGTAAGCCCCGTTCATACTATAGAAAAATACGTTGAGTTTGCAAAAAAGATCGTTGAAATGGGCATAGATTCGATATGTATAAAGGACATGGCAGGCCTTCTGACAGCCCCCATGGCACATGCACTCGTAAAAGAATTGAAGAAAAACTTTTCACTTCCCATTGAAGTTCACTCTCATTTCACGAGTGGTCTTGCAGATGCCGCTTACTGGGCAGCCATAGAAGCGGGGGCCGATGTGATAGATACGGCCACAAGTGCTCTTGCTTACGGTACGAGCCAGCCCGCGGCAGAACCTTTCGTAATGGCTTTGAAAGACAGCAAAGAGTTTTCCGTGAATCTTGACATGAACAAAATAAATCATGTCAATGAACACTTCATAAAAGTCAGATCGAACCATAAAACAGATGATGTTTCCATGACAACTATAGATTCAAGGATCTTTTCGGCGCAGGTACCGGGGGGAATGCTTTCAAACCTTGTAAGTCAACTTAAGGCTCAAAACTCTTTAGACAAATATGATGATGTTATGAAAGAGATTCCACAGGTAAGAGAAGATCTCGGCTTTCCCCCCACTTGTGACGCCCACAAGTCAAATTGTTGGAGTTCAGGCAGTTCTGAATGTTTTGAACGGTGAAAGATACAAAATGGTTACCAAAGAAACCAAAAACTACGTTAAAGGCATGTATGGAAAATCTCCGGCACCGATAAGCGATGAAATTGTAAAGAAAATACTGGGAAATGAAAAACCTATAAATGTAAGACCTGCGGATTTACTTGATCCGGCACTTGAAAAAGCAAAAAAAGAGATAGGAGATCTTGCCCAAAACGATGAAGATTTGCTTAGTTACGTTTTGTTTCCGCAGATTGCGAAACCTTTCTTGGAGAAAAAATATGTCGCAAAAGTGAAAGTTGATTTTAAAATGGTAGACGAATATGCATCTGAATTTCTAAATCCGATATATCCGGTGTGAAATGCTAAAATTTGAGATAGGTGGAACTAAAATAGAAGTTGAAAAATGTGATATAACAAAAGAAAAGGTTGAAGTTATAGTTAACGCTGCCAATTCGCATCTTTCCCATGGCGGGGGAGTGGCGCTTGCCATATCGAGATCAGGCGGACCGGATATAGACAAAGAATCACGGGATTACATCTCAAAATACGGTCCGGTCGAAACGGGAAAAGTAGCAGTAACTTCCGGCGGAAAACTCGCAGCGCATTTCATCATTCACGCCGTCGGTCCTATATGGGGCGAAGGAGACGAAGATCGCAAACTATCCAATGCCTTTGAAAATGCACTTCTAAAAGCAGATGAAATGAAAATCAAAAGCATCACTTTCCCTGCCATCAGTTCGGGCATATACGGTTTCCCAAAAGACAGATGCGCAAAGATTTTTTATGAAACTTTAAACGCATACTTCTCACAACATCATTCTCAGATAAATTTAGTAAGAATGTGCCTTTATTCGGATGAAGATTTGAAAATTTTTGAATCTGTTTTTAATTCAATTCAACGGCTATAGGAAGGCTGCTTCACCTTTCACGAAGCAGCCTATAAGTTCTAAGCAGGTTTAACGTTAGATGCTTGTTTTCCCTTTGGCCCTTCCGTAACATCAAAAGTAACCTTTTGATTTTCCTTTAACTCTTTGTATCCCCCCGCTTGAATGGCTGAATAATGAACAAAAATATCAGTGCCATCTTCTGCCGTTATGAACCCAAACCCCTTTTTTGAATCAAACCACTTGACAGTACCTTTCATTCGTGTTGCCTCCTTAAAAATTCTGTGATTTTCTCAAAACCCAAAGTTATTATATTATATCCCTATTTTTACAAAATTCCAAATTNACGAAGTGATCAAATAAAATTCTCAAAATATGNACTTCCGATTTGGAACGTGAATATTGAATATGGCTAATTCATTCGAAACCACGACCGAGTAATTCGACCGGAATCAATATACTAAATCTCTTTTAAAAGTG
>JGI24721J26819_10006214_pt1 | contig 11702 bp, 8 predicted proteins | sample YelNatPaOPGAMG01_FD_26819 | JGI IMG/M metagenome (IMG submission 26819)
TCATGCTGGCGAGAAGCGACGGGCACCTCGGCGGCGATGCCTCCCTCCCCCCCGGCCTACGTGCCGTGGCCCTCCTCTCCTTCGGGGAGAGGGTGCGGCCGGACGCGCGGCCTACCCTGGACTTTTTCCGGGAGCAGGGCGTGGGGATAAAGGTGATCTCCGGGGACAACCCGCGCACGGTGGCCAGCATCGCCTCCCGCGTGGGCGTGCCGGGGGCGGATGACCCGGTGGACGCCCGCAGCCTTCCTCCCGAACCCGGGGAGATGGCCGGGATGGTGGAGGAGAGGTCGGTTTTCGGGAGGGTGGTCCCGGACCAGAAGCGGGACATGGTGCGCGCCCTGCAGGGAAAGGGTCACGTGGTGGCCATGACCGGGGACGGAGTGAACGATACCCTGGCCCTCAAGGAGGCCGACCTGGGAATAGCCATGGGATCGGGAGCCCCCTCTACCAGGGCGGTCGCCCAACTGGTCCTCCTTGACGGCAGGTTCTCCACCCTCCCCGGGGTGGTGGCCGAGGGCCGGCGGGTGATGGCCAACATGGAGAGGGTGGCCAACCTCTTTATCACCAAGACCGTCTACGTGGCCCTGCTGGCCCTGGTGATCTCTCTGGCCCGGTGGCCTTTCCCTCTGCTCCCCAGACATATCACCCTCGTGGGTTCCCTGACCATCGGCATCCCCGCCTTCGTCCTCTCCTTCACCCCCAGCCGCCGGCGCTACCAGCCGGGACTGCTGAAGCGGGTGATTCTTTTTTCCCTTCCCGCGGGGGTTATCGCCACTTCGGCCACCTTTACCGCCGTGGCCATGGCCCATTCCAACCTGATTTCGGACGGGGAGGTCAGGACCACGGCGGTCATCGTCCTCACCTGCGTGGGGCTGGCGGTGCTGGCCCACCTCTCCCGGCCCCTCTTCAGCTGGAAGGGTGGGCTCACCGGAGTCATGGGCGGTGCCTTCGCCGGTATCCTTCTCCTTCCCTGGTTCCGCAACTTCTTCCAGCTCTACCTGCCCTCCATCCCCGTGTTGTTCCAAGCCCTGGGCATCGCCGCCATCCACGTACTCCTCCTCGAACTGGCGGTCAGGCGTTTAAGATGGCGGGGTATCGCCCTCTCCACGCGGGGGGATCCTGATATGGCCGGGAACCCTTGACCGGCACTTTCCGGTGCGGAATTCCATATCCGAGTGGTGGCTTAAAGGCTCCGGGCGTTGAGAACCGCCTATAGGCTTCGCCATCTTCCGGTAGAGGGGGGCATGATACCAGATTTCATTACACCGGGTTGAACATTCCCGTTTGGGAAAACCTGGTAACTGGGATTCGCCTCCTTCCGGTAGGTGGGGGCATGACGCTGCATCCTGGCGAGGGCCCGGGTTCGGGGAGAGATTAAAAACCGCGTCCGACAACCAGGTAGTTTATCCACGTGCCCCGACCAGGTGATATCTAGGTGAGCGGGGCGTACATCGAATATGTCCCGTTCTCCGTGCCATTCCGAGCGAGCCCGGATAAACTTATGGTGCAGGAGATGGGGATGGTTATAAATCTCACGTTCATGACCTTTCCGAGCGGACCGCCACGCGTGATAAAGCGGGGTCGCGTTGATGCACAAGGATAGGGCGGAGAGGGTCGTGGCGGGAAAGGCCGTCGCGCGTGATAAAAGCGGGGTCGCGTTGATGCACTGTCGTGTGGAGGCCGTTCTTCACCGCCGGTATGGTATTGGCGTTGCCCTTTCTGCGTCTTCCGTTCTGTTATACTACCGACCATGAAGGAGAGGGAAGAAAAGGACCAGGAAAGTTTGGGCCGCAAGAACCGCCGCGACACCGTCATCGTGACCGCGGTCTTCTTGGTCCTGGTGGGAGCGGCCTTCCTGGGTGTGAAACTCTTCAATCCCGGGTACTCGCGGGAGCCCTACCAGCGTACCATGTTCGTCCTCGACGATTACGTGACCATCACCGCCTATGGTAAGGATCAGGCCCGGGTGGAGGGAGCGGTGGAGGAGTCCTTCCGTGAGCTCCAGCGCCTCCAGGGTATTTTCGATCGCTACGACCCGGAGAGCGAGATCTCCAGGCTGAACCGGGAGGCGGCGCAAGGGCCGGTCACGGTGTCCGAGGACCTGTGGAGGGTGATCATCACCGGGGTCGAGGTCTACCGGGAGAGCGGGGGAGCCTTCGATATCACCGTGGGTCCTCTGGTGGACCTGTGGGACGTACTGGGCAGGGGAGCGAGGGGTGACCCGCCGCCGGGGGAGGAGGAGATAGCGGCCACCCGGGAACTGGTGGGAACGGACATGTTGGAGTTGGACGAGGCACGGCGCACCGTGCGCTTCCTCCGCCCGGGCATGGCCATCGACGTGGGGGGCCTGGCCAAGGGATACGCGCTGGACCGGGCGGCGGAGGTACTGCGATCCAGGGGGGTGGAGACTGGCTATATCAGCATGATCAGCACCGACCTGACCCTGGGGGAGAAACCGGGCACCGCGGGCGGGCCCCTGTGGCGGATCGGCATCCTCGATCCCCGGGGTGAGGATTACCTGGCCACCCTACTCCTCCCCGGCGGTACCTACGTGAGCACCTCCGGCGATTACCAGCGCTTTTTCGACTACCAGGGGGTCCGCTACCACCACATCCTCGATCCACGAACCGGATACCCGGCGAGGGGGGCGATATCGGTGACCGTCGTGGGCGGGGAGGAGGGGGCGCGATCCGACGCTCTGTCCACGGCCATCTTCGTGCTGGGGTACCCGGAGGGCTTGAGGTGGGCCGAATCCCGGGGCCTGGAGTGCCTCCTGGTGGATTCCTCCGGGGAGGTGCATTGCACGGAGGGGATGGGGGCCCGCCTGGAGGAGGTGAAGGAGGCAGNGGGCACCTGAGGGCGCTTCTTTCCCGGGCGGCGATTCCGGTGAGAGCCATGCGCAANTGTGTCCGCGGCGAGGTTGGAAGCAGCCGCGCGGGGGCGAGAACGTAACCCCGCCACACAGCGCGATTCTTTTAGTTGTACTTGGGTCAAGAAGGGAACATTTCGCGCCGGGGCGAGAACGTGACTCCGCTACAGCGTGATTCTTGTAATTCTCCTTGGGCCATGGAGGAGTACCTTTCGGCGCTGCGGGAACTGATCCACGCCTCTCCCTACACGGTGGCCTTCACCGGGGCGGGGGTCTCTGCGGAGAGCGGCATCCCCACTTTTCGCGGGGATGAAGGTATATGGAGGGAGTACCCGCCGGCGATTTACGGCAACCTTCCGGGACTTGCACTGGCCTTCCTTTTCCGCCCCCGGAGGCTGGCCGGCCTGGCCTCCGGCGTGCTGGCCTCCCTCCTGCAGGCCCAACCCAATCCCTGTCACCGGGCCCTGGCCATGCTGGAGGGAGAGGGCCGCCTGCGCGCGGTCATCACCCAGAACATCGACGGTCTCCACCAGGCGGCGGGCAGCAGGTTGGTCCTGGAGCTCCACGGCAATGCCTTCCGGCTGCGCTGCGCCGGTTGCGGCAAAAGGACGGAGGTGGAGAGGGAAAGGGCGTTGGGGGTGCTGGAAAGCCTGCGGGAGTCGGGGACGAGGCGCCGGTTGCTGCGGGCCTTGCGGGAGTACGCCGCTCCCTGCGCGAGCTGTGGAGGCCGCACGCGACCCGACGTGGTCCTCTTCGGCGAGGGACTTCCGCAGGGCGAGTTCAACCGGGCCCTGGAGGAGGCGAGCCGCTGCCGGCTCATGCTGGTTCTGGGGACCTCCGCCGTGGTCTATCCGGCGGCCCTGATACCCCAGGCGGCACTGGAGGGAGGCGCGAAACTGGTGGTCGTCGACCCCTCCCGTACGGTCCTTTCCTCCCGCGCCCACCTACACGTACCCGCGGCTGCGGGAAGGTTCTTCGCCCTTTGGCTGGAAAGGGAAAGCGCGCCCGGTCAGTACAGCACGGAAGGGTGACAAGGCCCGGTCTGGGNTAAGGAGGNAGCAGCCGAAGGGGGCCTTCGGNCCANGGGGGTAAAGGCTCCCCGGCTCAGGATGGGGAAAAAGAGGCCAGTTCCTCCTCCAGTTCCGGGCGCATCTCCTCGATGACCTCCACCAGGGCCTCCACCGCCAGAGTGGAGGGCCTGCGCCGGAGGGTGACGTAGAAGAAGTCGCGCCTGAGGTCCGCGCCGGAGAGGGGGAGTATGCGGACCTTGCCCAGCCGCGCATAGGGCTCCACGGCCCACATGGAGGAGACGGAGATCCCGGCCCCCGCGGCCACGGCCTGGATTACGGCCATGGTGCTCCCAAGAACCAGGCTATCCAGGCCGGAGACGTCCAGGCCCAGCTCGGAGAGGATGCGCAACATGTGGGAGCGGGTTCCCGAGCCCTCCTCCCTGAGGATCAGTGTTTCGCCGGCCAGGTCGTCGGCGGAGACCCTTTTTCGCTTGGCCAGCGGATGGTCGCCGGGGGCGATGAAGACCAGCCGGTCGGCACATAGCCTCCCATATTCCAATCGCTCTTCATCGTCACGGGAACCCACGCAGCCCAGGTCCACTTCCCCCGCCCTCACCAGGTCGAGTACCCCGCGGGTATCGGTGATCTCCAGGCGGGGTTCCACCAGGGGGTTACGTTGGCGATAACGGGAGAGCACGCGCGGTAGTATGTATTCCCCGGGGATGTTGCTGGCGGCGAGGAGAAGGGATCCGCTGGGCTCCCCACGCCTCCCCTCCATCTCCCGCGCCAGTTCCTCCTCCACCTTGAGAATACGCTGGGCGTGCCTGAGAAGGGCTTGGCCCGGCTCGGTCAGCCGGCACCGGCCCAGGGAACGGTCCACCAGGATGCAACCGTATTCCTTTTCCAGGGAGCGGATGTGGAAACTCACCGCGGGCTGGGTGAGCCCCAGGTTGCGGGCGGCGGCGGAGAAGCTCCCCGTCCGCGCCACCTCCGCCAGGACGCGCAAGCTCCTGGTGTTCATCTCGCACCTCCCCCGACCCGGCGTGCTCCACGGCCACCGTGGGCGGCGGAGAAGCTCCCTGTCCGCGCCACCTCCGCCGGGACGCGCAAGCTCCTGGTGTTCATCTCGCACTTCCCCTGACCCGGCGTGCTCCACGGCCACCGTGGGCGGCGGAGAAGCTCCCCGTCCGCGCCACCTCCGCCAGGACGCGCAAGCTACCCTTGTTCATGCCGGGTCTCCCCCGGGCGGATAAGGGGCTTTGCGGCGGGGATAAAAAATGGCGGAGATGCGTAAGAATCGAACTTACCCGGCGCCCGTTACGACGCCGCACCGGTTTTGAAGACCGGGCCGCCCACCAGGACGGATGCATCTCCAGGAAAAAATTATTATCCGCGGCCCTTCTTGTAAAGGAGGGTTTCCCGTTTTTCGCCGCGTGGCGCGTCCCGAGCTCCATGTCCCTTGACCCTTTCGTTCCCGAGCGCCTTCCCCGCCTCTGGGTCCCCGGCTCCGGCCGCTGACGGATTGTCCCGCCACCTATCCCGGAATGCGTGGCCTTGACCACGCCCCCTTCCCGGTTTTCGCCATGCTATGCGCCTTCGAGAATATCGCCCCCCCGGCACGAGAATCGTTTTCCCGTCTCGATGCCCCGCTCCACAACTGCCCTATCCCCGTGCGAGCCGGAAGAGCACCCGGTAATCGCCCTCCCGGCGGGTGACCTTCTTCCGGTCCAGGTACTCCAGGAGAGGGATGGCGTACTTGCGGCTGGCGCCCAGCATGTCCCGCAGGTCGGCCACGGCGAGCTTTTCGCGGCCGGAGAGGAAAGCCACCACCTTTTCTTCCGCCTCGGCCAACTTGCCCGCGGCCAGGAAGTATTCCGGGTTCACCTGCTCTATCTTTCCCTCCTCGAGGAGGATGTTCAGCAGGTCGCGGAGGCGGTTGCGGTCCACTCCCAGCTTCTCGCCCAGCTCCTTGAAGAGGGGAGGGGAGAAACCGCCCTCCCGGATGAGGGATTCCAGGTCACCCAGGAGGGCCCGTTCCCTTTCACCAAGGGCGCGCCCCTTTCCGGCCACCCTGACCTTGCCCCCCTCCGTCTCCAGCCGGCCAGCCCTCTCGGCGGCCCGCAACAGGGACAGGAAGTCCTCCGCCGCCAACTGGTATTTTCTTCCTTTCGCCAGGCGCTCTCCAAGGCGCTGGCGCAGTACTTCCTTTTCCACCCCCGCCTTCAACGGGTTGGCGGAGTGCAACTCCTCCACCAGCCCGGCCATGGTGTCCATAAGGACTTCCAGCCGGGTGGCTTCCAGGTAGAACGGACCGCCTTCCCCCTCCAGCTCCACCAGCTTTCCCTCCGCCAGGAGATCCTTCACCGCGCCCTCCACCGCGGAGGCCTTCAATTCCAGCCTCTCAACCAGCCCGGCCATGGACATGGGAAGTCCCCTCTCCTCCAGGGCCAGGAGTACCAGTTGGGCGGGATTCCCGCGCCCCCGGACCTCGAGCTCCTCCAGCACCTCCACCTGGTGGTGGCGGTGCTTGCGGGGGTGGGAATCCAGGATGCGGCCGCCCCCGATGGTGGTGATGGGGGAATAACTGCGGATGATGAAGCGGTCGCCGTAGCGGAGCACGGCCGGTTTCTCCAGGCGCAACTGCACCGGGTGGCTCTCTCCCGGCGGTAGCTCCTCGCGACCTCCCAAAAGGACTACCCGGGCCATGATCTCGCTGGTGCCGTGGTGGAAGCGGACGCGGGCGCGGTTCTTGAGGGGCTGGGGGGCTCCTTGCAGGAGGTGGAGCTGGGCGTCGGCCATCATGGTGGGACGGAGATGGCCCGGGGAGACGATGACGTCTCCGCGGGTCACCTCCTCCTTGGAGATGCCGGGAAGGTTCATGGCCACCCGCTGCCCGGCGTAAGCCCTCTCCACCTCCTCACCGTGCACCTGCACGTTGCGTACCCTGAGGCGCCTGCCGGAAGGCTGGACCACGGCCTCGTCTCCGTCGGACACGCTCCCTTCCCACAGGGTCCCGGTGACCACCGTGCCGATTCCGCGCAGGGTGAAGACGCGGTCCACGGGCAGGCGGAAGGGCCCCTCGCTGTCCTTGGCCCTCACCCTCTCCGCCGCCCGGGTGAGGGCCTGGAGGAGGTCATCCAGGCCCTGCCCGGTCCGGCTGGAGGTTACCACCATCTCCGCTCCTTCCATGGCGGTGCCCCGAAGGGTCTCGGCGACGTCCTCCTTGACCAGCTCCAGCATGTCCTCCTCCACCAGGTCCGCCTTGGTTATGGCCACCACGCCGTCGGAAACCCCCAGGAGGTCCACGATGGCCAGGTGCTCAACGGTCTGGGGCATCACCCCGTCGTCGGCGGCCACCACCAGGAGGACCAGGTCGAAGCCGGTGGCCCCGGCCAGCATGTTCTTCACGAAATGTTCGTGGCCGGGTACGTCCACCACCCCGGCGGCGACCCCGTTGGGCAGTTTGAGTTCCGCGAAGCCCAACTCGATGGAGATACCGCGTTCCTTCTCCTCTTTGAGCCGGTCGGTATCCGTACCGGTCAGGGCCTTGACCAACTCGGTCTTGCCGTGGTCTATATGTCCGGCGGTCCCGATGATGAAGTTCTTCATGTTCCGTCCGCTTCCCATGCTGGACAGGTTGCCGTCCCCGGGAGGGCGGTCCCGTTTCTGGGTATTTCCCGTCCGGGAAAACCCGCGGCATACCCTCCGCTCTTGCCCGGTACTCAAAGGCGGTTGCCCTTCGTGGTTCCTCATGCCCCCTTTCCGTTCCCCACTGCTCCGGTCGCGGAGCGGAAGGCCTCCACCACCAGGGGCAACTCCTCGTCCCGCAGGGTCCTCACGTCCAAGAGGAGCCGGTCCTCCTTGATACGCCCGATGACCGGGGGGTCGCACCGGCGCAGGTTTTCCTCCAGCCGGTTCACCTTCAGGCGGGGGGAATTCACCGCCACCACCCAGGTGGGAAGGTCCTCCATGGGGAGTGACCCCCCGCCGGCGCGGGACACGTCCTCCTTGACCTCGAGCTCCAGGTCGGGGCAGGCCGAGGAAAGCCGCTCGGCCAGGCGTTGCGCCCTCCTGCTCAGGGTTTCCCGGTCGGTGGTGAGCATGGCCAAGGTGGGTATCTCCGACAGGGCCCTCTCAGGGTCCAGGTACAGCCGCAAGGTGGCCTCCAGAGCGGCCACGGTGAGCTTGTCCGGGCGCAGGGCGCGGGCCAGGGGATGCCTGGCCATGGCCTCCACCAGTTCTTCCCGCCCCAGCACTATCCCCGCCTGGGGACCTCCCAGGAGCTTGTCGCCGCTGAAGCATACCAGGTCCGCCCCGTCACGGAGGGAGTCGCGGATGGTAGGCTCGCGGGAGAGGCCGAAGCGGGAGAGGTCCGGGTAAACCCCGCTTCCCAGGTCGTCCAGTAGGATTAGCCCGTATTCGTGGGCCAGGTCGGCAAGTTCCTTCAGTTCCACCTCGGCGGTGAAACCCAGGATGCGGTAGTTACTGGGATGGGCACGCATGATGGCCGCCGTCTCGCTGGTGATGGCCCTGCGGTAGTCCTCCAGGTAGGTCTTGTTGGTGGTTCCTACTTCCACCAGCCGGGCCCCGCTCTGGGCCATCACCTCGGGCAACCGGAAGGAGCCCCCGATCTCTATGAGCTGCCCGCGGCTGACGATGACCTCCCGGTCCCTGGCGTGGGCGGTGAGCGCCAGGAGGACGGCCGCCGCGTTGTTGTTCACCACCAGGGCGGATTCCGCCCCCGTGAGCTCGCACAGGATCCTGCGCAGGTGCATCTGGCGGGAACCCCGTTCGCCAGTTTCCAGGTCCAGCTCCAGGTTGCTGTAATGGGCGGCGGCGGTGTTCAGGGCCTCTATGGCCGGCGCGGGCAGCAGGGAACGTCCCAAGTTGGTGTGCACCACCACCCCGGTGGCGTTGACCACACGCCGGAAGCTGGGCATCAGGCGCTCCTGCACCTCCTTTTCCACCAGGGAAACCAGCTCCTCGGTGTCCGTGCTGATGCTCTTTAGGGACATCTCGTCGCGGGCGGCCAGGATGGCCTCCCTAACCCCGTCCAGGACGGCGCGTGAAGCCTCGGTTATCAACTCCCGGGGGATGGAGCGATTGCCCGCCATGCGGCTGCGGTAGAAGGCCTGGATGAGGTCATTCACCGAGGAGAGCCTCCGCAGGTAATCCTTTTTCAAGATCTCTTTTCCTTCCATGACCAGGCCTCTTGTCCCTCAAATGTCTCTTAAAAAGCGACGCATCGGATAGCCGCGGCACCGACCCCTTCCCCTTCCGGTCCCGAAGAGGCCGTCATCCGCTTCCATCCTGCACGATCAGCTCTTCAGGTCACGAATAGTCGGTCAACCCCCTCCCTTTGCTTCCAAGGCACCGTGAACTGGAACCGCTTCCCGACCCGCCGCCCTGGATCCGGTCCGCGACCTTTTTCTCGGCGAAGTATCCGGATTGCGGGGTGGCCGGCCTCCTGTATCGGACCCTTCCCCGGTCCGGTGCCTCCGCGCCATCGCCTTGCAACGGGGTAAACGCCTATAATTTTAGATGCTTATCGAGTTGGAGGCCACCAGCATGGTTTCCAGGATCTCGAACATGTTGCTCACCGTCCCCACGGCCACCTTCTCCTTGAGCCCGAAATAATCCAGGCAGGTGCCGCAGACCAGGATCTTCGTGCCCCGCTCCGCCAGGGCGGAAAGGGCGGGGACGGTGTCCGCTCCTTCCACGGACAAGAGTACGCCGCGGTTGAAGAGCACCAGGCTCCAGGGTGGGTTGTCGCATTCAGAGAGGGTGTTGAGGAAGGCCTTCATGAGTATCCTTCCCAATTCCTCCTCCCCCCGGCCCATGACGTCCGCGGAGAGGACCACCACCGTTTTCTCCTCCGGCCGCNCCGGGGATTCCGACGCGGGAGCCTCGACGGGCGCCTCCCCCGCTTCGCCTTCCCTTCTTATGGNCAGCCTAAAGGTGCCTTTCTCCTCGCTTACCTCCACGGCGCATCCCTGAGAGGCGGCGAAGCGGGTTACGTTGTCCCGGGCCGTGGGGTTGTCCACCAACACTTCGAATTCCCGGCATCCTCTCTGCAGGGCTTCCCTGGTCTTGACCACCGGGGCGGGACAGGCCATGCCCCGGGCGTCGACTATCTCTTCCATCTTCCCTCCTTCAATTCACCATCCAGGCCTATTCCCACCTCGCGCCCGGTTGGCGCACAAGATTCTTCCCCCTCCTCCGCGCATGGCCGAGGGGGCAAGCGGCCGCCGGTCAACCCATACTCGCCCTCCAGGTCCCCAACGGGGATCACGTAATGGCCAACGGGGGTCCTTTCCTTCACCAGGGAATGCGCCGCTAAGATCTCAAGGGGTGACCCTGATCAATGGTCGTGAAGCGGCGACGAACTCCCCGATCCGAAACCACTCCCTCCCCTCCTTCAGCTCGTCGCCCATGACCTCCAGTCCCTCCGGGGGAAGGGCGATGAGCAACCCCCCCGAGGTCTGGGGATCGAAGAGGATATCGCGGTCCACGTCCTCCACCCCCGAGGCGAACTCCACCCTCCTCTGCAGGAAGTCCCGGTTGCGATGGGCACCGGCGGGGATCATCCCCATCCCGGCCATCTCCCTGGTGCGGGGATACAAGGGGATGGAGGCCACCGAGATCTGGCAGGCCGGCCCCTCCTCGGAGAGCATCTCGGCGAGGTGGCCCAACAACCCGAACCCGGTGACGTCGGTGCAGGCCCGGGCCCCGGCAGCCGCCGCAGCGAGGGAGGCCTCCCGGTTGAGGGCGGCCATCCCCTTCACGGCGGCCTCGATTTCCTCCTCGGAGAGGAATTCGGCCTTGAGGGCGGTGGACAGGACCCCCGTGCCCAGGGGCTTGGTGAGCACCAGCGCATCCCCGTCGCGAGCTCCCCGGCTGGTCAGGATGCGTTCCGGGTGCACCATCCCGGTTACCGCCAGCCCGTATTTGGGTTCTTCGTCGTCCACGGTATGCCCGCCCAGGATGACCGCGCCCGCCTCCCGGACGGCGTCCAGCCCCCCGCGGAGGATGTCCGCGAGGAGGTCCATCCCCAATGAGCAAGGGAAGCAGACGATGTTCATGGCCGAGATTGGGGTCCCCCCCATGGCGTAGATGTCGCTCAATGCGTTAGCCGCGGCGATGCGGCCGAACCAGTAAGGGTCGTCCACGATGGGGGTGAAGAAATCCAGGGTGTGCACAAGGGCCCTCTCCGCGTCCAAGCGGTAGACGGCGGCATCGTCAGGCGTGTCCAGCCCCACCAGGATCTCCTCCCGCAGTTCGCCGGGGGGCAGGAGGTGCAGCACCTTCTTGAGGTCCTCCGGACCCACCTTGGCCGCTCAACCAGCCTTCCCGGAGAGCAGCGTCAGCCTCACCTTGCGACCTTCCATGAAGGGCCTTCTCCTTTCTGCCGGGAACCAGGATCCAAAACCCGCCGCCAGGTCCCCTTCCCGATAGGGATTATAAAATAATTTTTTCGATGATATAAAGAAATGCGGCAGCAAGGCGAGCGGATGCTGCCCACGGGCTCCCCTAACTCATCTTGAACAGTCCAATTTCTAAACACCCAGGTAAAAGGGCATTTTTCACCCTCGAAGAAGAGCCGTGGCATTAGGATCGGCCTCTCTGGCCGACGGAGGCACCGCCACCCCACAGGCCTTGAATATCTTGCCGGCACAACCCTGAAGGGGACTGCGCAGCAGCCAGGTCTTCCCGTCCTGCTCCACCTCTATCTCGTAGAGGGCCTCGAGATCCTGCCTCATCTCGTCCCACTCGAACTCCCCTCCGGTCCTTGCCTTGAGCTCGTGCATGAGGAGGAGGGCCAG
>JGI24721J26819_10006218_pt1 | contig 11700 bp, 12 predicted proteins | sample YelNatPaOPGAMG01_FD_26819 | JGI IMG/M metagenome (IMG submission 26819)
TTTGCAGGAAAGTATTTCGAGAAAAATATTTCCATGTCTTTCCACGACGCTGAATCCGCCTGTGCATTATATGCAATTGGCATATTAAACTTTTTACCAACTTCTGTTGAAGCTGGATTCGTAAAAGCATGTGTAGCTCCTTCGTAGGTTTTAAATTCGTAGTGAGCGCCAACCTCATTCATACTTTTCTTAAAATTAGCTATATCTTCNAGTGTAACGGATTTGTCGGCTCCACCATTGCAGACAAGTACATATGTATTTCTAATTTGTGAACTCGCCTTGAAACCCCTGAGACCCCCGTGGAAACTTACAACCGCTTTGAGAGGTAGACCAAGATTTGCAGCGTTCAAAACCACTGTTCCACCAAAGCAATAACCTATTGCGGCTACACGTTTTGAATCGACTAAACCAGTGTTTATAAGTGCGTTGAGAGCAGCTTCCATTCTTTCTTTCAATAATTTGAAGTTAGAATAAATAAGTCCAGCATTCTTTTGTGCATCTTGTGGATTATCAAATGTTGCTCCATTACCATACATATCGGCTGCCAATGCAACATAACCTAATTCAGCTAACATTTTAGCCCGCATACGGCTGTAATCATTGTTACCCCACCATTCGTGTACTACTATTATTCCAGGACTTTTTTGAGATTTATTTTCATCATAGAATAGATAACCCTTTAAAGTAACATCACCAGCTTTGTAGTCTATTTCTTTACTGACGATCTTCTTGTTATCCTCTTTTTTCATGTCTGTTCCCTTTTTATCCTTTTGATTTACAAATCCTGCAGTAAATGGTACAATGAACAACACCGCCAGGACTACAACCATAGTCCTCGAATATCTCAAAGAAATCTCAAAAGTCATGTGGATCCATCCTTTCTTTTCCATCTATAGTTTCAATATCCTTTTCTCAATCTTAATCCAGTAACTAAATAATAGCAGATATAATTTATTAGTTGCACAAAATTTATAAATACTCTAAATAATAATAAAGCTTCTCATTGAAAGCGTGCTGTATTTGAACCCTTCGTAGAAGTATGATACATGCTCATCATCATGTTGCAATCCAATTGTGTAAATAAGTGGAATAAAATGGCTCGGCTCGGGAACAGCTAACCTTGATGCAGCACCAAGCTTATCATATTCGATTATACTATTATGTTTCTTTTCATCAAGAAGCTCCTTTATCTTCGAATCGAACTCAACTGCCCATTCAGCTGGCTGGGCATTTTTATTCTCAAAATGAACCATTCTTAAATTATGAGTCAGATTTCCACTTCCGATTATTAGCACGCCTTTCTCTCTCAAAGACTTTAACTCTTGTGCTAATTTATAATGATATTCCATTGGTCTGTAATAATCTATGCTCATCTGAAAGACCGGAACATCAGCATTTGGGAAAAGCCATTTGAGAATTGACCAATTGCCGTGATCAAATCCCCATTCATAATCAGTCTGGATATCGACATTTTTAATCAACTGCTGGACCTCCTTTGCAAATTCAGGAGAACCTGGTGCAGGATACTGCACCTGATAAAGCTCATTCGGAAATCCATACATATCATAAATCATTTTTGGTTTGGGCGATGCATTTACGAAAGTTCCCCTTGTCAGCCAGTGAGCTGAAATTACCAAGACAGCTTGAGGTCTCATCAGCTCACCGCCAACTTTCAGTAACGTTCTCGTAAACTCATTTTCTTCAATTGCATTCATTGGGGAACCGTGCCCAATGAATAATGCTGGCATCTTATAATTACTCTTTTGTAATGGTGAAATCATTGTCATCTGCTGTTAACCTTATGATTGAACCCCTTTCGCAAGACGAATTCTTAGTGACGAATGCGGCCATGTGCGCATATTTTGGAACTTATCTATTCATCCTTTCATGAGTTACAGACTCCAATCCCACAGTCCGCTCGTTGCTGGTGAGTAATTCAAGCACCAATTAATTGAACTATTTCANGAATTTTCTTTTTAGCTGCTTTCTCGCCAAGCAAGACTATCTCGTCCATATGGCCAAAATTCGACCAGCTCGTTCGCCCCAGACGCGGGTGAATTACAACGGAAGCCTTCCTCAGCCTCATCTCATTTAAATAATAATTGGTAAGTTCACTTGCCCGGACGGCAACTTCTATCGCATTACCCCTGAACCCATTTGTACATTTAAGATCCATACTGACATCAACCGCGACTACCTCGCCTCGTTCAAAACCAAGAGCGGCATTTACAGGGACAATACTCGTTGCACTCCCATCCACCAGAAGCATGCCGTCTATACTTACAGGATCAACTATGCCTGGTATAGCCGAGCTTGCAACAAGCGCCGGAATGAGTCGGCCTGACTTAAAGACAACTTCTTCGCCGCTGAGAAGGTTTGCTGCCACACAAGCAAACGGTATTCTCAACTGATCGAAGGAGACATCTGGTACAAGAAATGAAATCGTTTCCTCGAGTACCTTATGCTTGAAAACCGACCCTGTCGAAACAGCTTTTAAGTACATCACACCTTTTCCAAGGCGCTGAGCCAACTTACCTGGTTTCTCGAGGAGCATCGACTCATCTGAAAGCAAGAAAAACTGTTTTCCAAATTTTTCGTGGAACTGACTTCCAAAGAACTTCTTGAAAAGATCTTCGACCTCAAGAGCATCCTGATAATAAGCATACATTGCGCCAACCACCGCACCCATGCTTGTACCAGCAATTGCAGATGGGATCAACTTTTCCCTTTCGAGTTCCTTCAGAACTCCAATGTGCGCAAGTCCGCGTGCTCCTCCCCCGCCAAGCGCTAAAACAAAAGGACGCTTTTTGTCTTTAACTTTTTTAATTTTTCGGAACATGTTTGTCCAGGAGATGCAATTTTAATATAACCTCAGCTCACCCTTTCTACTACAAAGCCTGCTAATTTCATAAGTGATTCCTTTGCTTCGCTTTCTGGAAAATCGATAATTTCCTGTTGAGCCTTTTTAAGAAACTCTTCCGCCTTTTGATGAGCCTTTTCTATTCCGCCATACTCCTGCGCAAAACGAACCACGTCCCTTATCTTTGCGCCTCTCTTACCCGATCTTAGTAGACGTATTATATTTCTCTTTATTTCTCTCGGTGCATTTTGAAACGCATAAATTAAAGGCAAAGTTATTTTCCGCTCTTTAATATCACTTCCAATTGGCTTGCCGAGCAAAAACGACTCCCCTTCGTAGTCGAGGACATCATCCCGAATTTGAAAGGCCATCCCGAGATACTCTCCAAAATTTCGCATATGAGAAATCTTTTCAGGATCCTCGGTGGCACTTACGGCACCCATTTCACAGCACGTCGAGATCAAAGATGCCGTCTTGTCTGAAATTATCCTGAAGTATGTGAGCTCATCTATGTCGAAGTTCCTCGACTTCTGAATTTGAAGGAGTTCACCTTCACTCATGCGCTTGACTGCGGTTGATGAAACGGTGAGGAAGTGAAATTCCCCATTTGTCAGGGAGAGAAGGAGACCCCGTGATAAAAGGTAATCTCCCATAAGAACGGCAACTTTGTTTTTCCAGACTGCATTTATCGAAGCAATCCCCCTCCTCATATTTGCATTGTCCACCACATCGTCATGAATTAAAGTTGCCGTATGCAATAGTTCAACAAGCGCCGCAGCCCTGTAAGTACTATCATTAATACCTCCACACACATCCGCAGACAAAAGGACAAGCATGGGTCTAATCTTCTTCCCCTTTTGCCTTAAAATGTATCTGGCAACTGTATCGACCAATCCAATGTCGGAACTCATCGACTCTTTGAAGACTTTGTTGAAACGATCGAGATGATCCTTTATTGGACGCGAAATTGTATCTAAGTCCAAATCTCCACCTGAAATTATGTTATTTATGTCTGTTCCATTTTTGGCTTCTTACGAGCAACCCTGGCAACAATGATTGAAATTTCATAAAGGAGATAGATTGGAATAGCAACAATTAACTGGGTTGCCATATCGGGACTCGGTGTAATTACCGCTGCTATGATTAAAATTACAATGATGGCATGCCGTCTATATTTAGACAGGAACTTTGGAGAAAGTATCCCAATTTTTGCTAAGAAGTACGAAAGCATTGGCATTTCAAATACAATGGCGCATGCCAGCATAATCCCTGTAATAAACTTGAAATACTCCTGAACATCGATGATGTTTTCAATCGAAGAGCTCCCGAAACCTGCAAAAAAATTAAGCGCACTTGGTATAGCAACAAAATATGCAAATGCGCCCCCTAAAAGAAAAAATAAACTAGAAAAAAGGACAATTGCTCCAATATACTTCCTCTCATGAGGGTAAAGAGCAGGCTCGACAAACTTCCAGAACTGAAAAATCGTGTTTGGGATGCTGACAACAACCCCCGCAATGAAAATCATCTCCATATACAGCATCATCTGTCCATAAGGTTTCAGATTCTGAATCTTGAGGGGAGGATGCGTATGAAGTGCAGGAGCAAGGAGGAATTTATTCATGATTTGATCAGCATAAATAGCGCAAATGGCAGTTCCAACAACAATTCCCACGAGCGACCAGATCAGCCGCCACCTCAGTTCCTCGAGGTGATCCCAGAAGGACATCTCCTTTCTTTCTTCTTCGATCATCCCTGGATTTCCCACCAACTCACTCACCCTTCAGGCTTCCCTTCCAAAACCATAGAGAGGAAATCTTGAGCAGAGGTCTCTTACGCTCTGTCGGACCTCCCTATATACATCTTCATTACCAATATTTGAAATGACCCTGTCAATAAGATCAGCAATTATAACCATCTCCGGCTCTTTCATACCACGCGTGGTCACTGCAGGTGTTCCAATACGGATGCCGCTTGTAACCATTGGAGATTTATCGTCATACGGAACCATGTTCTTGTTGACCGTTATGCCGCTCATCTCCAGAGCTTTCTCGGCGTCTTTTCCCGTGACGTTCTTGTTCCTCAAGTCAATTAACATCAAATGGTTATCCGTACCATCAGACACAAGCTTAAAATCCCTCTTCTTGAATTCCTCTGCAAGTTTAGAAGCATTCTTAATTATTTGCATAGCGTAAGAGTTAAATTCAGGTTTCAGGTCTTCTCCAAACGCCACTGCCTTTGCTGCTATGACATGCATTAATGGCCCACCCTGTATACCAGGCATTACATTCGAATCGACAATTTCCGACATCATCTTAAGTCTTCCGCTCCTGGCAGCAGTTGCACCAAACGGGTTTTCAAAATCTTTTCCCATGAGTATCAATCCACCACGAGGGCCACGCAGTGTTTTATGGGTTGTTGATGTCACAATATGACAGTATGGGAGAGGATTGTTGAGGAGCTTTGCGGCTATCAAGCCAGCTGGATGAGCAATGTCTGCCATTAAGAATGCACCAACTTTATCGGCAATTTCCCTGAAAGCTTTGAAATCGATATCTCTTGAATATGCACTGGCACCAGTAACAATCATTTTAGGTCTATGTTCCTTTGCCAGTCTCTCCACTTCATTTAAATCAATCCTTCCAGTATCCTTGTCTACGCCGTACGAAACAACTTTAAAAAGCTTACCGCTGAAATTGACTGGTGAGCCGTGAGTCAGGTGTCCACCATGAGAAAGGTTCATCCCGAGGATAGTATCGCCAGGATTTATAAAAGAAAAATAGGCGGCCATATTTGCCTGGCTCCCTGCATGAGGCTGAACATTTGCATATTCAGCACCAAACAACTTCTTTACCCTCTCACGAGCAAGATTTTCGGCAACATCGACGAACTCACAACCGCCATAGTACCGTTTGCCTGGATACCCTTCTGCATACTTGTTTGTCATTACAGATCCCAATGCCGACAGGACAGCTGCACTTACAAAGTTTTCAGATGCAATTAACTCTAAAGTAAAATTCTGTCTTTCAATTTCAGAGCTAATTGCTTGAAATACTTCTTGATCTGAGCTTTTTAAAACATTTAGGAAATCCATTTGATCAAACCTGTTTTTAGTAAATCAACATCCTGTTAGTGAATGCATCTTATCAATGCGCCTCTGATGGCGTCCACCTTCGAAATTAGTATTCAACCAGATCATGACCATCTCTTTAACAACTTCCCAGTCTGTCAAACGCTCACCTATACTCAGCACATTAGCGTCATTATGTCGGCGGGAGAGTTCAGCCATCTCAACGCTTGTGCATAGAGCTGATCTGACATTTTTAACTTTGTTGGCAACCATGTCGACACCAATACCACTTCCGCATACCATTATTCCCCGATCACACTCACCCCTGCTGATAGCAAGGGCAGCAGGATAAACATAGTCGGGATAATCGCTGGACATGCTGTCAAAAGCTCCAAAGTCCTTATATTCCAGGTGAAGATCCTCGAGAATCTTCTTTATCTTTTCTTTGTATTCAAAGCCCGCGTGATCAGAAGCAAGTGCAATCATCAATTACTCCTTTAGTCACTTTGAGGGCGGAAGAACCAGGTCTCCCCTCCCGTAATTGACAAATAAAATCTTAGAACCCTTTCTTTCAAAAGAAGGTCACTCGCAAGACCTCGGAAACCATATTGCAGAGAAAAATTGACTGTTGCTGCGTAACTAATTGGTAGTTCAATTCCACCAGTCAGGAATATCTCATCAGCTTGTTTCATAATCCCTGAATTGGACATCACCAAAAACTGACTCTTTTCGTAGTACGCACCTACTCTATATGCCCTCTTGTCAAAAGGAGAGAGAGATCGAAGTCCTTGAAAAAATTCGAGCCCACCTCCAACAAAAATCTCATCTCCAAAAGTACCCTTTGGCGTCGATGAATCGTAATACTTCGAAAGGTTTTGGACCCTTACATCCAGAACGCCCGTCAATCCCTCCCTGAACACCTTCGTTATTCCAACACCAAATTCTGGAGGCACATACCCTGTCACAGATTCATCCACGAGAGTTGTGTCGAGGTGATCGATGTAACTATTCCGTAACTGAAAATTTCCGTGGAGATTTGTAGCTAACCTGACATACCCTCCAATGCTAATGTCACGTGTGATTGCAGAATTAAATATGTCCCCAGCATTTTCAACGATTGCCCCAAATGTTGCCGATGGACCTCTAAGGTAAGTACTCCGATCGGAATAGGTACTGTAATAAGATGAGTTGTCGAAAGTTATTTGCCTGGTTGTCTGCACACGTCCAAACACATATCTAAAAGCAGATCCAACACTTAACCATTTGAATGGTTTTATACTGAACCCGAGAAATCCCTCACCAAGTCCGCCGCTTCCTGTATTGTGAAGAGTCCAGACAGGTATCTCCGTTGTTGCAGGGACTGAACCCCTTGTCTGGTAATTATAACTTGTAAACGGGTCAAAGCCTCCTGCTACAACAAGTCCAATATCTTTTTGAATCGGGAGTCCCAACGACGCTCCACCAAAATTGCCATTTGTCAGGTAAGAGCTCGTTCCAACAGACTTATCGTCCGACCAGTTCCCTGAAAACGAGTAAATTGCATTGAAGGTCACATAGCCAAGTCCGCTCCAGGATGCAGGGTTTACGATACTCAGCTCATTACCACCAATAAGTGCTATTCCGGCATTCCCCATTCCAGTTGATCTGCTACCAGAAAAGCTCGAAAATCCACCTATGCCCCGACCGGAGAGTGGACTCCCGTCACCGGCATAAATCAGCTTTGGCACTAAAAGTGAAATGGCAAATACCAAAACAAGTTTCTTCATTTTGTCCCCGCAGGAGTGTATATGATATTTAGCTTTGGCTTCAAAGAATCCGGCGCAGTTTCGTCATATATGAAACGTGTATCAACATTATTGAGTTCGCTGTATTTAGTAACCATAAACCCGTTATTTTGACCATTTAGCATCATTTGGGTAAGGAGGGTAACATTGAATGTATATTTGTTTCCCGACAACGAACTCACAACTGGCGTGAACGAATTGAAAGATGTAGATGTAGAATCATAGTAAACTACAAGTGAATCAACCGACCTTGTACCATATTTGGATGTATCTGAAAAATCAGCAGTTAGTGTCAGCGTTGCATAATTGACAATCGAATGCTTTGGGATTTTGCTCAAATCGAACTTCAGCCACATTCTCAATCCTGTACCCCCCTCGATATATTTAAAACTCCTGGAGGGAAGGTTACTCGTATACGACTCTGACACCGATTCACACAAACTCCTGGTAGAGGTCAGTGTATCGGTAGCGCCGTTCTTTTGATAGATAACAGTTATGATAGGTTCATATGCTGAAGTGCCGTTGACAGGAGAATAAACAGACAGTATTCCTCCTTCAAATTGAGGAACAATAATAATTCCATAGCTCTTGACTGTCGAGTCGACATCAGACCTTGCCCATGTCCTTACAATCGATGTATCAAGACTAAGCACAACCGTTGTATCGGTCACCTGATGAGAATTTATAATCCGATTTACAGATTCATAACCAATTGCCTGCACTGAATCCCATGTTGCACCTGTTGCTGTCCAGCCCCCGTTCAAAGCATAGCCAGAAAACGTAGTGTCTGGAGACTGCGCTGGAAATAGGTCATACGGCGCACGTCTAAGAGTAATCGTAGCTTGAATTATAGAATTTGCATTATATACAGAGTCTAGTCCATGAAACTGAATTAGCAAACGGGATTCGACCCATGGTAATTTCCCAAGTGTCAGCACCGTGCTCGAACCAGTAGCAAGATGATGGACAATTTGCTGACTGACTGTCGATGCGGAATCCAATACAGAATCAAAATTCCTTGGTGCAACTGTACTGTCGACACTGACAAGCCAGGATCCATATTGATTGATTTTGTTAGTACATCCAGCAACACTTATAGCAATCACTGCAAATAAAATTAAACGTTTGATATACTTATTCTCCACTTTCTACCTTTCCTTTGACAAAGTTAGTCACCGCGTCGTAAAGGTTCCTGGCAAGATAATCTATTTTAATTCCGTCTTCAACACACTTTCGGTGCTCATCCTCACCGTAACCCGTCAATACCAGACTTGTAAATGCTCCGGCATTGACACCGCATTTGACATCACTCAACTTATCACCAACAACAAAGGATTTCCTCAAATCCACGCCAAAGTCGGCCTTTGCCCGCAGAAGCAATCCTATGTCAGGTTTCCTGCACGAGCATATGATATGACTTGTGTAATCTGGATGATGTGGGCAATAATACATTGCATCAACTTTAGCGCCTTTTTGAGCAAGGAGTTCTTCAAGACGGGAATTGATCCGCTGGACATCTTCAACAGTCATCATCCCTCTTGCAATGCCAGATTGGTTTGATATCACCACCACTTTGAGATTCAAGCCGTTGGCTATTGAGATAGCTTCTGCAGATCCTTCAATTAACTGTAGCTGGTCAGGGTCTCGAATGAAATCTTTTTCGACGTTAATCGTTCCGTCACGATCAACGAATAGAGCACGGATCACTTTTCTAATATCTTCGAATAAAGGTCTACGTATTGCCTTGCTGAATTTGCCCAGGAAAAATCTTCCATCATCCCATTTCTCATAATTTTCTGCCAGTTCTTTTGATCTCCATAGCACTTGACAGCAGCAGCAACTCCCTTCACCATATCTTCAACACTTGCCTTTTCGAAAAAGAACCCTGTCCCCGTCCCTTTCTGGATATTTACTTCCTTTACTGTATCAGCCAGTCCGCCTGTTCTCCTTACAACAGGTACAGTCCCATATTTAAGGCTATATAACTGATTCAGTCCGCACGGTTCGTACTTGCTTGGCATCAGGTAAATGTCCGCCGCAGCTTCGATCAAATGCGACAGCTCATCATCGTATCCAATATGCAAGGCAAATCTTCCCGCATATTTTTTCGCAAGAGCTTCCAGTTTGTTTTGATATTCTTTTTCACCCATGCCAAGGATTACGACCTGAACATTGAGTTTCATTAAGGCATCGAATCCCTCTATAACAAGATCAACCCCTTTTTGCTCTACAAGCCTGGATATCATTCCAATCAAAGGAACTCCAGGGTCATACTTCATATTGAATTTCTTGAGGAGATATTTCTTGTTCTCGACTTTTGCATCGAGCATCTTGACATTATACTTAAAGGGAATATTTTTATCTGAATCGGGATTCCAGACATCATAGTCGATCCCGTTGACAATTCCCATAAAATTTTTTCGTCTCTTCTTAAGGATACCACTCATTCCACATCCATACTCATCGCTCTCTGAGATTTCTTTAGCGTAAGTTGGACTAACTGTGGTAATGAAGTCAGCATATGCCAGACCTGCCTTTAGAAAACTAAACTGACCATAGAACTCTGCACCATCTGGAGTAAACACATCATCCGGCAATCCAGTCTTCAAGAAAGTCTCTTTTGGAAAGTTGCCCTGGTAACTGATATTGTGTATGGTAAAAACCGTCTTCACATTCTTGAAAAAGGGATCTTCCGAGTAGTTCTTTTTTAAATATGCCGGAACAAGTCCAGTTTGCCAGTCATTACAATGAATTACATGAGGCGGCCATCCCAACCGCTTCAGTATTTCAAAAATACCTCTCGAATAAAAAATAAACCTCTCGTCATTGTCAGGATAATCTTTGCTTGTCTTTGGATCCTGATAAATACCAGCGGCCAAAAAACTCAGAACTGTCTATAAAATATATCTGTACCTTTGTCCTCTCACCAACGAGAAACGATGATTTTACATTAAGTTTCGCTGCTTTCTTTCCTATTGGTATGTTGATGTCCTTCAATCGAATGATTTCGTGAATTCGAAACTTTCTCTCGCTTATAAATCCGTATCTGGGAATGGCAAGCCTGACATCATTACCTAACTCCTTGAGAGCCTGTGGCAGCGAGCTAGCGACATCTGCTAGACCACCTGTCTTCGCAAAAGGGTACACCTCTGATGAAAGGAAAAGAACATTGAAGGGTTGTGTCATATCATTCCTGATTTGTTCTTAAAATTTATTAAAAAATCGAGATATAATCAATTACCCCACTCGTCCTATATGCTGCACAGCGTTTTGAGGTGGTACACCGCCTTTCCTGCAGAAATTTCATCAAATCCCCCATTTCTTCTCACCCCCAACCCTCCAGATTCACCCTATCTTACACCAAGAAGCGGGCTCAATGCGAGCCCAAGAAAAACAAAGGAAAATTCAAATTCTCACTATCTTAAGCCAGGAAGTCAAAATTCAAGTTCCACCCTCTCGTTTTTTCTGACAAATGTGAATTCTAAACCAATAACGTAAACCCCGTCTTTCTCTGTAGAAATAACTCTAGAGTTCGAATCTTGCTTCTCAAACAACGCCTTCTTGAGGGGCAGAGGAGAAATTATATTGACCCTTGCTCCCTCTCCGATGAATCCACTCAACTCGAGAGACAGAGTATTTGTCTTCTTAACGTATTTTACGGAATCTACCACACATGTGGCTGATTCGAGGTACGGACTTTCGGGCATCCCTCGCTTCACGAGAATCCTCCTGGGGTGGTTGTAAATAACAGCTGAATGTAAATCTCTCCCGTCAGCTATAATCTTCTTGAAATACGTTCCTTTCCCCTTCCAAACGACTTTAGATAAATCTCCGTGCACAGCTACATCATACTCCATATTATCAAATCCATCCGGGACATTAGGTGTCAGATAAATATTCGACCGGTCTTCCCTCACCCCTAAAAGATGATAGAGCGTATTCAGGTACCATCCGCCTCCCCAAAGAAAGTTTGGTTTGTCAATTTT
>JGI24721J26819_10006221_pt1 | contig 11696 bp, 11 predicted proteins | sample YelNatPaOPGAMG01_FD_26819 | JGI IMG/M metagenome (IMG submission 26819)
CCGGGGGAGGCTGAGCGTTCAAGAGGCACCTGAAAAAAGCGTCCGCCTGCGGATGGGGCAGGCGGACGAAGCAGGAAGGAAGAGCCGGAGGCTCAGGACCATTGGCCGAGAGTGATATTCAACGCGGTGAGCGGGCCACTGGTGTTCTGGCTGGAACTCTGTTTGCATATGTCATCGTAGGCGAATCCGTAGGCGAGTTTATTGGTGTTCCAGATATGGAACTGGTTGGCCCACTCGTTGCACGGCTGGCTTTGATAGTACTGCGAAGGGGAGGGGCAGGAGCCGTCATCGAGTGAGGTAGGGGCTGGGTTTGCGTTGAAGACGCCGCGGTTGAAGGCGGCCAGGATTTGCTTGCCAATGTTCTTTTGCGCGGTGCTGCCGGAGGCAAAGCTGCCATTGCATTGCCATACGATCGCGGTGGTGAGGACGCCAAAGTTGATTTGAGAAGCGCTGGTGGTTGCCTGATAGGCGGTGTTCCAGTCTGACTGGGTGGTGTAGTTGCCGGAGATGAAGATCAGGTTGCCGCCCACGACCATGCCGCTGTAGGTGTTGGTTGCCGTGTCTGTTACGACGAGAGGCGTGGCGGCCCAGGCCGCATATTGCGTGCTGATGATTCCATCGAAGTAGGTCTGGAAGGCATTGCTGCCGCCGCTGAGACTGGAGATGTGATCGGGAGAAAGTGCCCGCAGATATTGAGTTCCCGCAGGATAGGCCGCAGCCAGCGCGGCGGCGGAGACCGACGGCACAGGAATGGTCAGCATTCCGTTGAGAGGAGCCGGCAAGGCGTTGACCTGCGTCAACAGATTGTTGCGGCTGAGGTTGAGTGTGCCCTGGGTGCTGCCGCCCGGGGTGGAGTCGATGGTGAGCGGCAGCCCAAACTGATCTACCTGTGTGGAGTTGCCGTCGAGAATGCCGGCCGGCGTCGAAGGTCCGGGCCCGGTGATGGAGAACTCAAACCAGTCATAGAGGCAATAGGAGCCGACGGCGTTCAGATCCTGCGAGGGGTTTGCATACGGGTTGGGGCTGGTGGCGTCGGCAGCCTGCACGGTGAAGGGCAGGCGCAGTACGCCGAGGGAGATGTAGATGCGTCCGCTGAAGGCATTGGTGCCCACGCCGAGATCGGGCATGTTGGTGGCGTTGATGCCGGAGAGGTCGATGACGTTGGGAGCTGTGAGTGAAAGCGGGATGCTGTAGTCGGCCCAGTCGTCGGGGTAATTGTTTTGCAGCGTGGTCTGGTCGCTGCCGCTGAAGGCTGTGTCGCCAGGGAATGTATGCGCCGAACCCTTTACGTTGTCGCTGACCGCCATCTGATGAACTCCGCCGGAGGCGTCGAGCCAGTAGTTGGTGATGGGTGTCGCTGCCGGTGTGGGGGCCGTGACTACGCCGCCGGTGATATAGGCGTAAGCCAATGTGCCCGCGGGAATGCCAGCCGCCGTGAGATCAATGGTCAGCGGAACCTTTGCGTTGGGGGTCGGGGTGGGCGTTGGAGTGGGAGTGGGCGTTGGAGTGGATGTGGGAGTCGTGGTGGGGGTGGGCGTGGGTGTCGCCGTTGTGGTGGTGAGCGGCGCAGAGGAATGCCCTCCGCAGGCTGTGATGACTCCAGAAGCTGCCAGAGAGGCCAGAAATGCGCGCCGTGTGGTTTTGTTCATGAATGCACCTTTCCAGCCGGAAGCCCGGAGCAGTCCTCTTAGAAAAGCGTGGAATGCTGGAGGGATAAGACTCGCTCACGCTAAGGAAAGTCAAGATGCAATTTGAGGTCACCTACTCTGGAGTGTCATTGTTATCAGGAAGTTATCCCCCCTTGTAGCTTTGCCGGGACGCGCCGGCAACAAAAAGGGCCCGGCGGATTGCCGAGCCCCTCTGCTTTCTTCAAGGCTGGTTAGCGGGTGGCGAACTCGTCGATGTGTCCCACGCCGCCGGTGGCCGGGGGGACCAGGACAAAGTAACGATGCATCGCGGGCACGAGGGCGGAGTTCTTCGCTTTGTAGCCCTCCTGCACCTCGCCGAGCATTTGGTAGTGGTCAGGCGACTCTTCGCGATAGACCCAGGTTGCGCCGGGCTGGCCGCACTGCACGTAAATGCGTCCAGTCTCTGGATTGAAGGACGCGTCATCGACGCCCTTGCCGATGGGCAGAGATTGAAGCTGCTTGCCGGTCTGTGTATTGAAGACGACCAGATGCCCGTCGCGGCAGGCCACAAACAGGCGATGATGCGCGGCATCGAGCGCGATGGCCACGTTTTCATGGCCCATCGTGACGGGCCATGTGGCTTCGATCTTGCGAGTCGCGCGATTGATCACGACGACCAGATTTTTGGCCGGGTCATTGGCGTAGAGGCGGTTGGAGGCGGGATCGATGGCCATGGCCTCCACGGTGTCGCCGTCGATGCGGATGTCGCCGAGCCTTTTGTCTGCGCTGGTGTTGATGACGCTGATCATGGAGAAGGTCTGGTGTGCGTCGCCGCCGCCGTTGACTACATATAAGTTGTGCGAGGAGGCGTCATAGGCGATGGAGTCAGAGTCGAGCTTGAGCGGAATGGCCTGAAGAAATTTGTAACTCTCTCGATTGTAAATACGCACCTGTCCGCGGCCGCCGTCCGTAATGTAGAGGCGTTCGACGCCGGGGCGGATGAGAATGGCGTGGGGCTTGACGATGTCATTGATGGAGCGGAGATACTTGCCTGTGTCCAGATCGAAGACCAGCACCTGATGGGCGCTCTCCGCCGCTGCGTAGAGGCGATGCCCTGACGGGTCGATGGAGACGTGATCAAAATGCCCCGCAATGCCGGACGGCATGGCGAATTTTTTCACTAAGTGCAGCGGCTTCTGAGTAGTTTGAGCCGCGGCTGCGGTGATCAGAGTGGCCGAGAAGCAGGCAGCGGCGAGCAGGGAGGCGAACTTCTTCATGATTTCTCCTTAGCGTGAGACGGACGCCGGGCTGCGGCGGCCAGTTATTCAATGAGGCAGAAGGGATGCGGTTCACGGTTGCGAAAAGGGAAGTACGAAGCGGGTATCGATGGCGCTCCGGGCCGCCTTGTCAAATGATTTCCAGGGCTCGATGCCGGAGCACTTCTTCATTGTGCAACCAGCAAGATTAAGAGTTGCTGAAGCCGGCGGATGGAGCGATGTGAGAGTGGCCGCATCGCGCATCTGGCGCAGCGTCTGCATGACGATTCGCATTCTGATCTCGGCTGCTCCGCCTGGGTCGCGATAGACGAGGAACTGTAACTGGCTGCCGGGCGGCGTATCGTCGTGGCGGCCGTCGAGCGTCCAGTGCAGATGGAGTAGACCCGCGATGGCGGCAATGTCAGTGTCGTGACCGTCGAGGATGACGAGTTTCTGCGAGGGTGCGCCCCATGCACTGGAGACGGGGCGAGACTGCACGGCCTGCTGCAGCGTGTCGAGGATGTGGCCGAGCAGATCGGACATCTCCACGCGCGCCAGCGCGGGGGTGCGATGCTTTACGGCGAACTCCGCAGTGTGCAGTGCGATGATCTCGCGGAGCTGTGAAGAATCGAGCAGGCCCCACGCAACGTTGTTGCTGGGCATGCCCTGCGTGTATTCGAGCAGAATGTCTTCGGCGAGGCTCGCGCCCTTGAAGACCGGGCCGTGCAGGGAAACCTCTCCCTGCGGGTTGATGTTTACGCTGTTCCTGATTTCATCGAGCCGCAGCTGCGGCCGGCCTCGCGTGGTTGTGCAGGGGGCGTCCGGCTTGCATCCGTTGAGTATGGATTGCAGCAGATTTAGTTCGGACTGGTGCGCGGCAGTGAATGCATTGGGGCTGCCACCCATGCGCTGGCGCACGCTGGTCAACATGGCTGCGCGGGTGGCCGCGTCGAGTGAGACGGGCGAGAAGTGAAAGAGCGGATCGCGATGGCCTTCGGGGCGGGAATGTATGGTCAGGGCGCACTCAGGGCTGAGTCCTTCGGCGAGGGCGTGCCCGCTTTGTATGGTGCGCTCATCGGAGTCGGTGTAGATGTAGATGGCCGGAGCTTCGCAGCCTGATGGAGTGAGCAGATGCTGCCGGGCGATCCATGCGCGATCCCACTTGCCGAACTGCCGCAATAATTTGTAACCGTGCGGGGTCAAATAGTCGGGAGCTACGTGCCAGGAGGGCCATGCACGCACCGAGTACCGGTACAAGGCGCCGGGTGGGGAAGAGGGAGCGCGCACGCCATGACGGGCAAGAATCAGCACAAAGGTGAGCCGAGGCTTTGAAGACGCAGCGGCGGGTTTGTGGGAGGCACGCAGAGCCAGTGCGGGGGAAGCCAGAACAGAGAGCAGGAGCCAGGCAGCCATGCGTCTGTGGGTAGCACGAAGAAAAGTCATCATAAGCGAAATGCCGAAAGGGTGAACTATAGCAGGGACGTGTGAAAAGAATTGTGTCATTGCCGCAAAAATGGCTGCGGTCACGCACCAGAGTTTCCGTGGGAACTCTGGTGCGCAATGTTGAGCCGCGTTGCGGCCGCTGCTACTTCACTGTAATCACTGCGAGGCCCATGGGTGGAACGGTCAGGGAAAAGTGTCCACGGTGCACGGCGATCTGCTGGGCGGGGCCGATCTGTGCCGTTTTCTTGAGTGCGGCGATCTGAGCCTCTGTGGGATAGTTCGGGCTGCCCATCGCCTTCCATGCAGCCAGAGTGTCGCCATGTTGCGCATCCACGCGCAGGACGCTTGCGTGCGCGAGCGGAGCTAGTCCCTTGAGATCAAACGCGATGGTCTTGACGGGGCCCGTGTGGCCGGGGTCTACGAGGTTCCACGCGGCGATCACGATCTGGCCGCGCCGGTTGCGCGTGACGAGTGCATCGGTTGCCTTTGCCGGCAGCAGGCGATGGCCCAGATGATGCAGCAGCGCGAAGACATCATAGGAAGGCTTGGGGATGCCGTCTTCGGCGATCAAGCCGAAGCCGCCATAGAACGGCGTCTTCTTTACGCCCTGTTCTTCAAAGACGTCGGAGAAGGACCAGTAGGACATCATCTGCGTCATGCCGTTGCACTCGCGGAGGGTGTTTGCCATCCAGGGCCCCATGAAGATGGAGTCGGTCACGTCCTGATGATTCGCATAACTGGCGTTGAACTCGCTCCAGATGAGGGGAATGTGCGGGCGCGTGGAGTGAAGAATCTCTTCGTGCACTTTTCTCACCGCGTAGCACACCATCTGATACGGAGGGATGGTGCGGTTGTCATGAAAGACGTTCTGTGCCGAGTCATCCCCATAGACATGCGTGGAGACGAAGTCGAGCGGGACATGATCTTTGGTGGCGTGCGCAATCATGTCGCCGACCCATGCTGCTTGCGCCGTCGCCGGACCGCCCACGCGCAGCCGGGTACTCACGGCCTTGAGCGCCCGAGCGGTGTGGTCATAGAGGTCAAAGTAAGTGCTCTGCGCGGGCTTGCCACCCCAGAAGCCGATATTCGGCTCATTCCAGACTTCGAAATACCACTGCGAAACTTCATCGATGCCGTAGCGGGCAATCAGGTGGCGGGCAAAGGCTGTGATCAGGGCGTCCCACTTTGCATAGCTGGCGGGCGGAGAGATGTTGGGGTGATACCAGAAGGGCTGCAGAATCTTCTTCTCAGCCAGATCGTTGGGCATGAAGCTGATCTCGACGTAAGGCTTGATGCCATGCGCCAGCAGCGCGTCATAGATGTGGTCTACGTAAGTCCAGTTGTAGACCGGGTTGCCGTTTTTATCGACGCTGTAGACGCCGTTTTCGTCGTCGAGGATGGCGTGAAAGCGGACGTAGCGGAAGCTGGTGACCTTGCGTACCTGATCGAGGTCAGACTGGTATTGCGCGCGCATGACGAGGTGTGCGCGGCCTGAGCCGAACATCTGCTCCCAATAGTGAGGAAACGGTGTGCCTGCCGCATGCACGTTGACGGTGACGGGCGCGGAGTTGGTGGATGCTGTGGGCGCGGGGTTTTGCGCGAGCGCTGGAGAGAAGCAGAGAGCGAGTGCGGCCGCGGCTGCGAGGCATCGGGGGATAGCGGTGAGCATTGGGGGTCTCCTCAAGAAGGGGATTGGCAGGCGGCGGCGAGCATCTGCCGGAGGTTCTTCTGTTCCTGCGCGGCGTGCGTAGCGAGGGTTTCATGCCCGTCTGCCCGGCCGAACATTTTTGAGCCACGTATAGATAGAAAGCCCGCTGCCCGCGACACAGAGAAGGATAAAAGCAAACATGCCCCAGCGGTAGGCCGGCGCGTGTGCGAGTTTGAGTATGCGGCTGCCATAGTGGATGGCAATGAAGCCCAGAAGCGTAAAGCGCAGGCCGCGCGCGATGAAGTTGAGCACGCAGATGCGGAGCCGGGAGTAGTCCAGCGCGGCCGCGGCCGCAATCACCATGGTGAAAGGGAAGGGCGGAGGCGCAATGCAGGCCAGCACCACGGCCTTGCCGCCATGCTTGTGGATGCGGTCGCTGAGTTTTTTGAAGCGCTGAGGCCCAGCCATCTTTTTGATGCCTTCTTCGCCGAGCTTGCGCGCGACGAGAGCCAGCAGCAGCACGCCAAGCGTCGAACCCGTCGCAGCCGCCAGCACGTACCACGGCAGTCCTTTGGGATGTTGCGAGACAAGAATGATGACCAGCAGATCATTGCCGAAGGGGAGAAACAGAAAAGAAGAATCCATTGCGCCCAGAACAATGGGGCCCGCATAACCAAGATGCAAGAGCAGTGTGAGCAATGAGTGAATGAACTTGAGCACGTGTGGCCTGGTCCGGTTTTCCAGCGAGAAGCGCTACGTTGCCCTCAACAGGTTCTCCAGCGAGAGAGATGCAGTCTGCAGATGGCCGGGTGCCCGCGTGGCGAGCATTCTTTGCTTTCGCATGCGAAAGAGGGGAAGCGCGCCGGTGATGCCCATCACTTTCAGCGCCTGTGCTGGCGGCTAGGCTGGAGCTTTCCATCGGCCATTCGCGCCGGTCTGCCGGCATTCGCATGGCCGAGGGAGGTGCCGATGTCTTCCCGCCCTGTTTCCTCATTCGTCAGCCAGGCAGAACCGCATCTTGAAACCACTCCGCTGCGGGTTCACCGCATTCTGGCAGCCACCGACTTTTCTGCACAGGCTACACTCTCGCTGCGCTATGCCATTCGTCTTGCGCGCGTCTTCTCTGCCACGCTGCACATTTTGTATTGCGTGCCGCAGGATGCCTCCTTTAGCAATACGGTAGCCGTGCCGCAGGACCTGCAGGAGATGCTGCTCGAGCGCGGCCGCCAGCAGTTGCGCGACCACCTGCTGGCATTGGGTTCGCTGTATCGTGTTCAGCACAGAGCAGAAGTTGTGGCGGGTTCTGCGGTGGACTGGATAGCCGCCACGGCGCGAAATATGCACGCGGACCTCATTGTGATGGGTTCGCACGGACGGGGCGGTCTGGGCAAGGTCATGCTCGGCTCGGTTGCCGAGAAGACCGTGCGCCACATCGGCGGCCCGGTGCTGGTGGTGGGGCCGCAGTGTGCTTCGCGTTACCGGCCTCTGCGTCAGGTGGTGCTCGCCGTGGAGAAACCCATGCATGCTTTGCGCGCGACCCAATATGCGTGTTCGATCGCGCGCGAGTTTGGGGCGACGCTGGCGATCGCGCAGGTGCTGCCGGAGCATGATGAGTCTGGCCCGATTGAGCATGTGGAAGAGCGCCGCGCGCGCGAAGAGCTGAAGTTGCTGGTGCCGGGTGACCCTGAACTGGCCGCGCATGTAGACCTGCGTGCGCTGCGCGGTGATGCAGTCGAAGAACTGCTGCATCTGGCGCGAGTGCGCGAAGCTGGCCTCGTGATTGTCGCTCCTCGAAGCCGTGCGGTGTTTGCCGATCGCACGCCGTGGTCGACCCTGGCCGATATTATCCGGTGGGCACGCTGTCCGGTGCTGGCTGTTCCGCCGCATTTGATTGGCTAGCTCGTTCCATGACTCTTGCCAGGAACTCTTTTGCCGATATACGGTCAGTAAAAGCTTTTATCGGCACCACCTCCCGATTCCTCAAGAATCTCATCGGAGTGCTCAGCTTATCGAACTACGGCCGCCTTCATGACTTCCGGGACACCAATTCGATTTGATCTGCCGGCGCATATCGCCACTTTCATTATGGGTGTCGTCTCTCAAAGTTTTTCAGCGGCGTATTGCTTTTTCGGATCTCTGGCACTTGCTGTTGCGGCAACGGTATGGATAGCTGGCCGATGGGGCCGCAGGCCGATATCGAACGGAGATGTTTCGGAGACTCGTCCAGGTGAGTTGGAGATGCTGCGTGCGGTGATCGCGAGCCTTCCCGACCTGATTTATGTAAAAGACTCTCGGAGCCGCTTTCTATTAGCCAACCGGGGAACGGCTGATGTCATGGGAGCCCGCTCGAGTTCGGAGCTGCTGGGACGTACGGATTTTGACTTCTATCCAAAGGATCTGGCAGAAGGCTTCTTCGCGGACGAACAGAGAGTCATTCAGACCGGTAAGACCCTGATAAGCCAGGATGAGCACATTGAGGAGGCCGACGGGCGAACCCGATGGATCATGACGACCAAAGTGCCATTGCGGGATGCCGCCGGGCGGCCAATTGGGATCATTGGAATCGGCCGCAACATCACGACGTTGAAAGAATCGGAAGCGGCACTCACGAAGACACGCGAGGAGCTTCGTTTTAAGGCCAGTCATGACTCACTGACTTCCCTTTGGAACAGGGAGGCGATCCTGGAGATGTTGGCCGGAGAAATCTCCCGGGAGGGTCGTGAGAAGACGTGTACGTCTGTGCTGCTGGCGGATATTGACTTCTTCAAATCCATCAACGATCGCTATGGCCATCTTGTAGGGGATGAAGTGCTTCAGGAAGTTGCCCGCAGATTCCTCAAAAGCGTGCGCGGTTCTGATTTCGTTGGCCGGTATGGCGGTGAGGAATTCCTGATTGTGCTGAGCTGCTGTTCTGCGGATGATGCCCTTGAGCGGGCCGAAGAAATCCGGCTGCTGATTTGCGAAGCACCTATTGCGACAAGCCGGGGACCTGTACGAATCAGTATCAGCGTTGGCGTCTTTACAGGCAGCCACCGGAGAACTCTTCACCCAGACGATTTTTTTCGGGAAGTGGATTCGGCTCTTTATGCGGCCAAGGCCGCTGGCCGAAACTGCTGCCGCGTCGCCTTGTGCGCCCATGCAGGAAGCAGGGATCGCTTCTCTTCCGATCTTTGATGATCGGCCATCTTATCCATGATCCATGGGCAATATTGGTCTTCGGGAAGGATCCGGCCAGTAAACTCGGAAGTTTGTGGATGAGGAAGAGCGCTTCAGCGAGGAAGAGACGATGAAAGTTTGAAACAGACCCGGGCAGAAAGAGACTCCGGATGAAGCTGATCGAGTCGAAACGGCATCATGATGCCGATGAGGGGAAGCTTGGGCATCAATTTGGGGTCGAGAGAGGCCGATAAGTCACGAGTGAATGATTGCAGGCAGATTCAAGCGTGGTGCCGGGAGGGGGGGGCGAACCTCATACCGTATTGAAAACAAATAAGTTATTGATTCCAGAATCGCTAAAACCGCTAAAGCCGACAGAACCGACGCTTTTGGGCACACTCTGGGCACAATTTGGGCACAACGGCTTACGGAGGAAGACAGTCTCGAACAGGGGTGGCGGCAGACAGTTCCCTTAGCGGAGATCTGCGACACCGCCAGCAATGGATGCGAGCCGTTCTCGAATGATCGGAACCCTTTCACTATCGAGAACAAAGCCCGGCAGGACATCCAAGAACCGTGATTCCACCAGCAGCGATTGCGCCGCTTCTGCCAGGTAATCTCGCAGATTGCGCGGCGATTGGGCAATCTCCTGCAACAACGCCTCGCGGCCATCGATGACAGCGACAAAGTCTTCAAGATCGTGGCTGGCCTGGAAGTCCATGCGGCCTCGCGCCTTGAAGGCTTCCATTTTTGTCCCCAGGAAGAATGGCGCCGTAATCACCCGGATCGATTGACCACCCGGCAGGGTTACAGTTGCAGCGTGTCCGAGGGCAGATGCATACCAGACGTTCGTGAATCCGAGAGCTTCTCGGCTCAGGGCCAGCACATCCAGAATCAGAGTGTCCTTGCGCCAGCGGCAAGTGAGAGCCTGTTCTCCCGTGTCCTCCGTGAAACCGGCTCTCCTAAGCCTTTCCGCGAAGGCAATGTAATCCGCATAGGTCACGATCTCCGCGATCACATCGACATCGGTCGTCGCACGAATCGGGGCAGCGGCCTCATCCGTGATCAACAGGCCCAGGGTAACTCCGCCGACGAAGACCACTTCTTGGAGGAAGGGAGCAAGTTTGAGTGCGGCGTCTTCCAGAAGGGGCAGATTTGGATCAGGCATGGATCACCTTCCGGAGGAGTTCGACGGCAAGATTCCGTTCTCGCGTTCTACCGCTTCGGATGGCATCGCAAAGCGCGAGGGCACTGTAGAACTCGGGATCCTGCAACGCAGCTTTAGCCGCCCCACTGTAGAGGGGAGCCAAGGCCAAACCCCGTACCTTCCCTTCTGCATAGGGCCAAACCGAAGGTGGCTCTCGATCCTCGGTGAAGCGCGATTTGAGTGGTTCGGCCGCCGCAGCGGTGGGAACGCCACGGACCATAGAACCCCTCTCGGGCGGGAAAGCGTATTTCAAGCCGTGCGTAAGGAATTCCATCAGCGCAGATCGATTCACTCGCTTCACTCTTCCCGCGACATAGAGAAGTTCCGCATTCACACAGCGTTTCAGCGCCTTCGACACTTCGGAAGGAGAGATGAAAAGGCTCTCCGCCAGCGTCTTGGACTGCACGAAGGAATCGTTCTGAATGGCGAGTTTGAGAAGGATCGCAATGTCTTGACCTTGCATGTAGGCATTGTAAGACTGACTTTCCAGTTTGGAAATTGGAAATTACCCCTCAACCCTGATCTCGCCTCCCGCAAGTACAAATCATCACCGCTGCGCTCCGCTTCCTTTCCGAATCGAATGCACAATCATTTATCCATTCAATATCGGGCTAGACGCATATTCGCGGCCTTTTCTTACAGTGCTTGATCCTCAAATTGTGTTGGGAGAATCCTCATGTTCCATTGTTCTACGGCATCAGCAACGCTCGCGTTACGTGAGTCGCGCAGCCGGACCTGAAGAATCGTATGCAACGGATAGATCCTCTCTTGGCAACGTCGCATTCATTTACATCAACGGCGCTCTAACTCCAATTGTTCCAGGCTGCGCTTTGAGGTCTCCGGTAGCCACTTGGCAGTAAGAATGAATGCGAACATCCCAAATCCGGCTAATAGCTCGAATACTGTTCCCGGCCCCGCAGCCAACAAGACCGGGAACATCAGGGAAACAAGAAAATTTGTCCCCCAGTTCAAAAAAACCACTCCGCCCATAGCCGTTCCCCGCACCTGAAGAGGAAGTAGTTCCGGCAACATCACCCACACCACAGGCCCTCAGCTCATCGAAAACGCAATCTTGAAAATCGCCAAGCACGCTACTGCAATAATCTTCCCTTCCATCGTATGGAGGCCACGGCTGAAGAACACTGCTCCAATCGTTGCCATGCTGATCACGATCCCTACGAGGCCACCCAGCATGAGCGGTCTCCGACCAACGTGATCTACTACGCCAGCTGCGACTACCGTTGCAATAATTGAAAGGGATATTGGCGAAGAGAGGGTTTTAACCGCACCCGACACCCCGCCGACCTGGGGCCGACTTGACCCTGACCGCTGCTCCATTTGCCCCGACTTCTTTTCGT
>JGI24721J26819_10006224_pt1 | contig 11694 bp, 5 predicted proteins | sample YelNatPaOPGAMG01_FD_26819 | JGI IMG/M metagenome (IMG submission 26819)
TATACAATTTTACTACCTTTTTACTTTTTTTCATCATTTAAAAAAGAATTTAACTTACCATTTACGAAAACACTTTTTGGAAATCTTAAATAAAAGGTATAATTATAACCTGCTTCTGCCCACTGAGCTATAGATATATCACCAATTACACTTATTAAAAGCGTTGCATCTTCGAGCGTTATATCAGTTTTTCTGCATAAAAATTCTGCCATTCTTTTTGAAACTTCTTTAACACCTTCCTTTCCATTGGGTGCATCTGCATATGTAATCCATTCTGTAGGTGTTTCAATAATAGGAGAATGAATTATATAATTATTATATATATTCAGTATCTTGATTTTAACTTCAGCTCCAGTTTCTACACCAATTGCAATTTCACCGTCTCCCATAGTAGCATGAACATCTCCTAACATCAACATACCACCTTCTATGAATACAGGAAAATAAACGATATTGCCAGGAGCCACATAACGTATGTCCATATTACCACCATGAACACCTGTTCTTCCTGTAGGTGTTCTAAGTAGAGGTGTTGTACCTATTGTACCTATATGAGGCCTTAAAGGAAGTTTAATTTCTTGAGAATATTCTATAATATTTTTTTCTTGATTAATTTTCACAATTTTGGTAATTGGAGATTTTACAAATTCATTTAAAACTCCTTCGTTGGGAGTTAAAGTTAAAACTCCCCAGTCTCTTAATTTTATATCTAATATTTTTACAGCCAATACTGATCCGGGTAATGCATTTTCTACGTATAATGGACCTGTACATGGGTTGATATGAGACATATTTATGTTTGTTGATAGATCATTTTCAGTCTTTATTTCATCATTAAAACAATCCCTAGTTTCGAATACTACTGTATCTCCCACCTTAGCATATGCAACTGGTTTATTTTTAGGATCAAAATAATAAGAACAATTTTCCTTTGTTATTTTTATCATATTTTTACCTTATGAATTTTGAATATATAACTTTTATAGTATAATGTACCAAATTTTTAAATATTAAAAATTCTTTAACATTTCCAATGAAAAATTTGACAAAGATTATGTTTTTTACAGATGCACATGGATCGGAAATTATATATAGAAAAGCATTGAATGCAGCTATTATTTATAAAGTAAACGTTTTAATTTTTGGTGGTGATATTTCAGGTAAATACATTGTTCCTGTTTTCAAGATTAATGATAATTTATTTGAAGCTAATATATTAGGTGAAAGCATAAAAGCACCTTTAAAGGATATTGAAAATAGGGCAGATCGAATTGGGGGATATATTTATTTAACTAATAAAGAAGAATGGAATAATTTAATTAAGGAACAAGAAAAGATGGATAAAATCTATTTAGATTTGGCCAAAAGTAAATTAAAAAATTGGTTAAAACTAGCAGAAGATAACTTGAAGCCTAAAAATATAAAATTTTATGCTAATATAGGAAATGATGATCATGAAGATTTAGAAAAAGTTATTGAAAGCTCATCATTTGTAATTAATCCAAATAAAAAAGTTGTTAAAATTGATGATTTCCATGAGATGATTAGTTTATCCTATACTAATATAACACCTTGGAATTGCTACGGTGATAGAGATGAAGAATATCTTTTCAATATTTTAGATGAATTGGCAAAAAAACTACAAAATCCAAGTAGTTCCATTTTTAATTTTCATTGCCCTCCATTTGGGACAAAAATTGATTTGGCTCCAAAATTAGATCAAAATTTAAGACCTATATATATAGCTGGTGGTGAACCAGAATTTGATCATGTGGGTTGTAAATCTGTTAGACAAATTATAGAGAAATATCAACCACTAATTAGTTTACATGGACATATTCATGAATCTAATGGATTCGAAAAAATAGGAAAAACAATTGCCTTTAATCCAGGAAGTGAATATACCTCCTCTATTTTTAAAGGAATTTTGATTAATTTGTCAGAAAATAAACTGGAATCATATATGTTTATAAATGGTTAAATGGATTATTTTTATTAAAGTTCCTTCAAGGATTTTTCTATTTTATTAAGTGCTTCTGTTATTTCTGTTGTGCCAACTATTAGAGGTGGCCTGAATCTTATTCCCTTTTCCCCTGTTTTTAATGTTAATAGTCCATTTTTGTACAATATGTCAAATATTTTATCTCTTGTTTTCGTATCCTTAAGGTCAAAAGCGTCCATTAGTCCTCTGCCTCTGGAGTTATTCATAACAGTATATTTTTCTTGAAGNTCTTCAAGACCTTTAACAAATAATTCTCCCATTTTGGCTGCATTATCAATAAGTTTTTCCTCCTTAATTATTTCAAGAATTTTCTTTGCTTTTACCATATCAGCAAGATTTCCACCCCATGTTGAATTTATTCTACTTGATACCTTAAATACATTATCTTCAATTTCATCAACTTTGGGACCTACCATAATCCCACATACCTGCATTTTTTTGCCAAATGCAATTATATCAGGCTTTATATCAAAATGTTCGTGTGCCCACCATTTTCCTGTGATACCCATACCNCTTTGAACTTCATCCACTATGAACATTATATCATTATTTTTTAATATTTTATCAACCTCTTTAAAATATTCCTTTCTAAAGTGGTTATCTCCTCCTTCCCCTTGAATTGGTTCAATAATAAANGCTGCAACATCATCAGGATTTTCATTTATTGCAGTCTCTAANTCTTGTAAACTTTTCTTTTCGAGTTCCTCAACCTTTCTTAAATTTTCTTGATTTAATGGAAATGTTATTTTAGGATTTGTAATCCTAGGCCAATTAAATTTCGGGAAGTATTGAGTCTTTCTCGGATCAAAAGTGTTTGTTAATGATAATGTATAACCTGACCTTCCGTGAAAAGCCTCTTTAAGATGAATTACTTTGTATCCCTTTTCCTCTTTATATCCCTTTTTGAAATTTTTCCTAACTTTCCAATCAAAAGCTGTTTTGAGGGCATTTTCTACAGCTAATGCCCCACCATCTATAAAAAAGAAATATTTCATATACTCTGGAGTGGCTATTTTTGAAAGTGTATCAACAAACTCTGCCATTTCAATTGTATAAATGTCACTATTTGTTGGTTTATTTATTGCTGCTCTTTCAAGCTTTTTTAAAAATTCCTTATCAAAAAATTTTGGATGATTCATTCCAAGAGGAGATGTGGCAAAAAATCCAAAAAAATCTAAAAACTTTCTATCATATCTAGAATCATATATCCAAGCCCCTTGGCTTTTTTCTAAGTCCAGAACCATATCAAAGCCATCTGTTAAAATTCTTTTACTTAAAACTTCATGGACATCTTTTGATGTTATCATACTTTACTTATATACNCTTATAAATAAATAATTTTCTAAATAATAAATTGACGAAATGTTTTAACAAATTTTTATTTTTTGCATTTTATTAACCGTAAATCAAGGTAAAATTTAAATAATCAGTTTCTATAAAAATATACTATGGAAAATGAAAAAAGTCAAGAACCCCAAATTTTTGTTAGAAAAAGTTCAGGACTGGTTAGAGCAGTGAGTTCTAGAGATGCCTTGTATGCAAATTTAATCAGTATGGGTCTTTTAGGGCCTGTTTTGTATGTAATGTACGCAGTTTCCACAAGTCCTTCTGGTGATATACCTTTAACAGTAATAATCGGTATGTTAATAACATTATCAATAGCATATATTTACTGGATGCTTGCTACGGCTTTTCCTAGGACAGGCGGAGATTATATTTATACATCGAGGATTTTACATCCATCAATAGGATTTTTTGAAAGCTTTTTGATGTTCTTCGTAATGATAACATCTTTTGTCTCCTATGATACCTATTTAGGAGTGACCTCTGGATTTTCTTATATGTTCATTAATTTTGGATACTTAACAGGCAATTCNAATTTGATTTCCATTGGGGAGTCATTAATAACTAATAACACTGTTATATTAATAGTAACACTGATTCTAATAATCATAATTACTTTACTAATGTTAATGCCTATTAAATTCGTTATGAGAGTTATAATGGGTCTATTTTTCATAACCTTAGTAATATACCTAATTTACATAGGTTTGCTTCTCTATGTTGGNCCTCAGGGATTTCAACATAATTTTAGTACATTAAGTGGGATTTCTTATCAATCTGTGGTGNATCAAGGATTGAGCGTAGCCAGTCAAAATGGTATTACATACACCTATACATTATATGGTACATTAATAGCAGGTTTATATTTTGTAATGCTAAGTTTTATAGGATATGCAAATAGTTCTTATTATGCAGGTGAAGTAAGTGGGAATCCATTCAAAAGTCAAGGAATTGCAATATTTGGTTCCGCAATAATTTATGGTATTGCATTGTTTACAATTTATCTTTCTCAATTTTATGTTTATGGTCATAACTTCTTGGTTGCGATGACTTCACTTTATTTCTATTCTCCATCCTCCTATCCCTCATTTGGTGGACTTGGGACAATTGCAAATCCTTCTGGGGTGTTTTTANTTAATTTCTTAACTANTAATCCATATATTTCATCACTTATAGCATTTGGTGTAGGTTTACAATTCTTTATGTGGTCTTTGATATTTTTCTTGGTTCCGACAAGGTATATATTTGCATGGTCATTTGATAGAATAATTCCAACGAAATTATCATCCACAACTAAAAAAGGTGTTCCTTATTGGGCAGTGATAACATTTGGTATAATTTCAATAATATTTGAAGTGTTAGCAATATATACACCTATATTATCATTTTATACATACGCTATGTTTGGATTTTATTTAGCTATTGATATAGTACTTATTGCTGGAATGTTATTCCCATTTAGAAAGAAAGAAATCTTTGAATCTTCACATAAATATGTAAAAATCAAAATTTTCAAGGTACCATTGATGTCGATAATAGCTGTAATAGGTCTCATATTCAGCACTTTCACAATGATTTCAACAATATTACCTTCTATTACAGGTTTTCCAATAGAATTTTCATATTTTGTTCCAATCATTGGTGCAGGTATTTTTGCAATAATACTGTATATAATATCATATTATTATAATAAGTCCAAGGGATTGCCAGTGGATCTAATAGGAAAAGAAATACCACCCCTTTAAATTTTTTTATAATTCTTTTTAATTCAATTTTTGATATATTTAATAAGAATTTATTTAAACAATTATTCAACAAGGAAAAACAAATACAAATTTTTAAATAATTGTATTTTATAAATAAAATTATGAAAAAGGCAGGGGTTTTACTGATAGTTTTAGTATTGTTCCTCTCAGTAACAATGCCCGCGATGAGTATGGTGCCCTCTATATCACTTAAAAATACAAAGGCTAAGGCCACAAATATAAGTGGAACTTTTGCATTTGTCTCTGAGTTTACATCAGGTGGAACATATTCAGATTATGGGTGGATTGCAGCTGGAAATCCTATGCCCGTGATTCAGAGTAAAGTTAACTACTATGGAGAACCTTCCCTTGAAGTTTTTAAGAATACCTATGTTTATTCATTTGAAAATGTTACAACTGGCTTGAATTCCATATCCTTCCAGGCAGCAGTGTTTGCTCAAAATTCTAAAGCAACAATTTCAATTATTAATTCCAAAAACNAGCAGGTTGCATCAGTAAGCATTTATAAAAATCAGATTTTTGCAGGATATTCTGGAATNGANTCTTACTATGGAAATGCACCATCAAACACGGTTTATCCAGATGGCTGGGTGTTCATAATGGCCAACATTTACAATNCATCAAAAAATAATGCATTTTCCTGGACAATGCAACTTTTTGTTGATAGAACAGACACGGTATTTGCAAATATATCCGTTCCCCTGGCATACCAGTATTCTGGAATTGAACTGAGCTCGTCATTAGGTAATTCATACTTCACAGATATTATATTCACATCATACCAGATACCTGTTTATTATCCAGGTTATAACCCTATGGAGGGTTATGGTCAGGGATCAGGGCTTTTGGTTTCATTACTACCTCCATTTACAGTAATTCATGCAAACATGGTATTGAATAGCTGGAGCGTTCCAGAAAATGGAATTTTAAGCTTCCAGATTAACGCTATGAACTACTATGGTACAACGAGATCAACATGTGTAGGCTTTTTCCAGCTTGGCGTAGACCTGGACATGAACAATCATATTGCTCCCTGGTATGTACCTGGTAAGAATTGCGTAGCCCATTATTTCATCAATTCAAGCAGTCCAGCTATTGGTTCTGGATTCTATTCACCCAATGGCACAAGATTAAGCCTGACGATAGCATATATTACTCAAGAGAAGGAGATATTTTTCCAGATAATAGACTATAGTGTTTCAGGAAATCTAATGTACTGGAATGCAACAATACCTTACAATGGAACTGAATTTTATGGAGCTTACACACAGCTGGAGTTCCAACCATCATCAAGTTATCCAATCCAGCAATATTATTTCAGTGGCTCACTTTATAACATTACAGTGGGAGATGGAATAACACAGGTTCCATTGAGCAATTCGTATATGCTTCCCTTCGAATTGAATGCTCCGATAACATGGTCATTAACCTATTACGGTAGTGCTGAAAACGGATACTATCAAATAGGATAAATTTTCCTAGAAATTTTTTTATTTTTTAAATATTAATATATTTTTATAAGCTTTTTCAAATGAAAAACTGAATTGATAATATCCTCCTTTTTAATAAATATCATCTTTTACATAAATACAATGAAAACCTCTGATGTAGATAACTTTTAAAGTTTTACAGGATTAGTACATGAAAATATTTTTAAATAGCTTATCCATAAAATATTAAAATAAAATTACATATATAAATTAAATATTTACCCGATTATTGTCAACAATATTTAAATATTGGAAACTCATAAAAATAAATATCGACAGTATATGGGGGAAAGGAAAATGGCTAAAAGAAGTGAATTAATGAAGATGGTGGTCGTTTCACTTGTACTTCTGTTCTTAATCTCCGGATTCTCAGTTGTATATGCGAAGGTATCTCCCTTTTCTAACAAGGATCAGGAATTTAAATCATCAAACTTAGCACTCGATACTTTGTCACAAGATACCACATCTAAACCAACAAACTACACTTTTTTTACAATACTAACTAGTTATTGGCTTAAACTTGCAAAAATAAATGCAGGATCAAACACAACCATATACATGGGTTTTGCCTCGAATACAACGAACCTGTTAAACGGTGTAACTGTGGGTGAAGCACCACAGCTAAGCAATATATATGGGGAATATGACAATGGGAAAAACGTATTTTCGTATTACACAAACTTTAACAATTCAAACGGGTGGTCTGTCAACGTATCAAAAGGTAGCTATTCTATAAATAATGGGCTCATTATAAACTTCAACGGACCAGGTTATGTGGTAACCAACTCAACTTACGGTCCGGGGACAGCCTTCGTGGCAGGAATAACATCTATAGGAGATGTGGACGATGTTGGCTATTTTAACATAAGCGAGCCGATCAATGGAGGTCAAGGATGGGCCGGTGCATTCATAAGGCTAGCTTGCGGAAATACTTATCCGGATCAGTGGAACGGATCAGGAGAGGCCAATGGCTGTGGTAATGCATATGGTTATTTCATAAACAAGGAGGGAGTACCTGGAACATACATGGTTGAAATACTAAATAACACCACCTCGATCCAGTTCTTAAACGGAAACTTTAGCAGGCAAATAAATAAAGACTATCCCCAATATCCAGCGCATGTAGGCTTTGATGGGGCGGATACGTCGATTTCTGTTCAGTGGGCATTCGTGATGAATGCGCCACCAAACGGCGTTATGCCTTCATTTAATGTGTCTAAACAGGTCTATCCTTCGAACTCAAGCCAGAACATAAAGGTTCCAGCGCACATAATTTATTATGTTCCAATAAGAATTATTAACAATCAATCAATACCAACCCCAAATGATTACCAACAGCTCATACTCATTAACTCTTCTGCTTACCAAAAATATGAATCTCCCAACTTAAGCAACGTGGAATTCTTTTACCCCAATGGAACGGTTATACCGAGCTGGTTGGAAGGTAATAATGAAAACACAGCAGGCATCATAGCCAATTTGACAATAAGGGTAACTCCTGCTTATTTGTCTTCTGTGATAATTAATGGCCAGTATATGCAATTAAATTCTAGTGGCTATTTAGAATTAAAGGATTTAAAGCCTGGACCCTATTACATACTGGCCGAGAACCCGTATTACAGGTGGTACTTCAATGAATACATGGTGACTGGAGGAGCAAATTACATAAACATTAGTTTAATCCCCGCATCTGAATACAGGGGCGAAGGTGAGCAATACCCTTGGGTTCAGATAGGACCTGCATTTGTTTCAAATCCCTTTGATCAGAATAATATGATATACTTTAATGCCTCTGGGCATATAGGCTTAATCCAGATAGATCCATTCAACCCTAACGTGATATATGTAGCTTCTGGGACAGCTGAAGACGGCCTAATGGGTCCAATAGGAGATGGAGGGGTTTATATGACGAATGACGATGGCAAGAACTGGATCCCTATGGATTTCGGACTCCCATATGGTCCTATTTCTGGACTCTACATGGACCCCAATAATCCCAACATACTCTTGGTCTCCTTCACAAACAATGGAATCTATAGAACTGATGATGGGGGACTTTGGTGGTATCAGGTATCCAATATAACAGGGGTTAACAGCTTTCAACAGAGCGGACAGATCATATTTGCCGGAAGTAACATTGGAATTATAGAGAGCGATGACGATGGCTTGACGTGGACAATAGTCTACAGTTCACAATATTTCACCGGGCCTATTTCTGTCTCCGGTAACACCATATACGCTCTTGTTTTTGGACCAGGGGTACCAGGTAGTGTGATGGCCTACATATATATGATTAGGTCAAACGATCTTGGGAAGAGCTGGGAAACCCTCCACACTTTTATCGGGAACTATCCTGTGTTTATATCTGCTTCTCCTTTTAACTCTTCAGAAGTATATTTTAGTTACGCTGGAGATAAATACACACTTTACTCGGGCGATGGCGGCATTAATATAATTAACACGAGTCTGGAACCAGTTAAGGATGTGGTATTTGATCCAAAGAATGAAAGCATCGTGTGGGCTTATGGAGCAGGAGCTTTTTATTATTCTTTTAATGGAGGAAAGTGCTTCAAAGAGGGTATGCCAGCAGTGGATATGATGGGTCTGGCGGTATATGATGGAAATGGCAGCATGATTGTTCTTGGTTCTGATCAGGGATTGTATCAATCAAATGATTGCGGATTGACATGGAAATCAATAAATGGAGACCTCTCGGATACTCTCACTTATTCAGTTGGAGTAGGAGGCAACGGAAGTATTATAGCGGTAGGAATGCAGGATTACAGTGCATTCTTATCTGTTGATGGAGGTAACTCTTGGTTCGGTGGCAATACGCAGCCTATACCAATAGGAGGTGAAGGTACAGATATAGCGATTAACCCATCTAACGCTTCCTGGTTATATGCATACTCCATGTCTGGGGGTCTTTCTGTTTCAAATAATAGTGGTTTAGAATTTCAAAATGTGGTTTCTGGCAGCACAATCCCATATTTGATTTCACCAAATGCACTTTTCATAGATCCCTATAATGATTCTGATGTCTTCTTTGCATATGGTAACGGCATTTATAATGGAACGGAATACGGTAAAATATGGGATATATGGCGTAACTCGCCAACCAATGCTACTACAATATCAATGCCAGAACGGAATATATTTTTGGTAGGAACGACGGACGGAATTTATTACAATATAAATGGAACATGGTCCAAGTCAACAGGGATAAGGGGCTATGTTTCTTCTATTGCCGTGGATCCTGCGAACAGGAGCGTGGTAGTTGCTGCAACTGGCATGTTTTCGTTGGGAACCCTTTATATATCACACGATTACGGAAAATCTTTTGTGTTTCTCAATAAATCCATGGGCAATTCAGTGGGCGGACTTTTTGGGATACCCGTTGAGGTTTACTGGCTAAATATTTCAAACTATCCATTAGTAGCCGCGACAGTGGACAGAGGAGTACTAATATCTCTAGATCAGGGGGAAAACTGGGTTCCGATTAACTATAATTTAAGAAGCGGGGAGATAACAAGCGTTTGGTTTAACGATCATGATCTTTATATTTCCACTTATGGAGAAGGGATCTTAGTTTATCCTAACTTTTCTATTTATAACTTATCGGGGACTATAAATGGATATACCAATATCGATAATTTGACCCTAACGATCAATGGACAACCTGTTGACATATATGAGGGGCACTTTAGAGTATTCTTAAAGCCCGGAAATTATACCATTTCATATTTAGTTAACGGGGTTACAAAATCCATGATTGTCGATGTGAAACCAATGAGTACTTTAACGTTATATCTGAACGCGAGCTCCATTAGGAATTACACCATCGGTTTCACCGAATCTGGGCTTCCCGCAGGAGCAAAATGGTTTGTGAATCTGAGCAATGGTCAGACATTCTCTTCCACAACAAGCACAATAGTGTTCAATGAACCAAACGGCTCCTACACATATTCAATTTCAAGTTCCAATAAAGAATACGCTCCCCTGAGCCCAAAGGGATCATTCACAGTGAACGGATCAAATTTAAACATCTCAGTTTCCTTCAAATTAGTTGTATATGAGATAACATTCACAGAAAGTGGATTACCATCTGGGACATTATGGTTTATAACGTTGAACGGGATAACACATAATTCAACAACAAATACAATAACATTTACAGAACCAAATGGCTCATATTCATATACGATAAAAACACCAATATCAGGTGGAACTGGAATACAATATGTATTATCACAATCTACAGGGACATTAACAGTCAATGGAGCTAACATAAACATAAATGTTCCATATAGAACACAATATTATTTAACAATGATAGCAAGTCCATCAAATGGAGGGACAGTATCACCATCAAGTGGCTGGTATAATGTGGGATCATCAGTAACAATAGATGCAATATCAAATAGCAATTTTGAATTTGTATCATGGTCTGGAACAGGAAATGGAAGTTATTCTGGAACTAATAATCCTGTCTCTATAACAATTAATGGTCCAATAACAGAAACAGCAAATTTCATAGAACTTTATAAGATAAAATTCATAGAAACAGGTCTTCCATCAGAAACGACATGGTATGTTAATTTAAGCAATGGGCAATCATATTCAGGAACAGGTACAACAATAACATTCTCAGAGCCGAATGGAACATACTCATACACGATAGCAACAGTGAATAAGAATTATTCACCAAGCCAATCATCAGGAACACTCACAGTAAATGGATCAAATGTGAATATTGGAATAACATTTAATCTAGTAACATATACAATAACATTCACAGAAAATGGATTGCCATCAGGGACATCATGGTCAGTCACATTGAATAACATTACAAAAACATCCACTAATGCTACAGTAACAATCAGTGAACCGAACGGATCATACTCTTACATAATATCTAGCATATCCGGATATAGGGCAAATGCCTATTTGGGAACAATAAATGTTAATGGAAATCAGGTAGTTATCAATATCACCTGGACAATAATAACGTACCCAATAACGATAACAGAGAACGGGATACCGAATGGAACCTCATGGTCTGCAACATTAACAGGAACAACATTTAACGGCC
>JGI24721J26819_10006230_pt1 | contig 11690 bp, 13 predicted proteins | sample YelNatPaOPGAMG01_FD_26819 | JGI IMG/M metagenome (IMG submission 26819)
TTGTCCTTCGCAATGAAAATCCAGAAGAAGTTATTCATCAAGCTCAAAACAGTGTTAATTTGCTCATAAAAAGATAGCTCTGGAAATTATTAAGAAATTACTGCCCAATTTTATATTTTTTAAGGACCTTTAGAAAAATATTATTTTCTGCAAAGAAGAATTTGTCGGAAATATGGTTTAGTCTTTAAATATTCCATCCAATGGAAACATCTTTTCGCGTGAAACCATTTTTTATTTCTCTATCTTTTTTTGCTTTACTCTTTTTAGCATGGGCTGGTATATCCAAAGCTGACTCAGTAGCCCCTGCTCCCAAGGATTGGGAAACAAGCAGCTCCCCTACTCAAAATACAGCACTCCCTCAAACCCCAGCATCTCCTCAGATTCCGGCAAACAATCCTGAACCGGGAAATCCAAATGCAGAGCCAACCCCAGAACAAGCTAAAGCTCTCGGGTTGACTAGCAAATCATTGGTTCCCTGCACTGATAACTGTAATCTCTGTGATCTGGTATTGGGTATCAAGAGAATTTTTGATTATCTTATGACTCTACTGGCGATTGTTGCCACTCTTTTCATAGTCATTGCTGGAATTGCCTATATAGTCTCGGCTGGGAATAAAAACTTGATGGATTGGGCAAAAAAAGCGCTGATGTACGCNCTCATTGGNCTTGCGCTCTATCTTTGTTCTTGGTTGATTGTTAGCTCGATTCTCACGGCAATGGGATACAATCGAACAGGCTGGTCAACGTTTGATTGTGAAACCAGCTCCGGATCTGGTAATTAGAGAAAATTTGAAGGAATTTCTAAGGTTTTGCACGAAACAAAAAGAAAAAATGAAAAAATCGTCAAATTTCCAACCCGTTATCACTTTTACGATTGTTCTTTTGACAATAATAATTTTTTTGCAAGGAGCAGTTCCTTTTTCGCCTGTTTATGCTGATGATGATAGCACTGGCGGTTTGGTTCCCTGCAATAACAAATGTACTCTTTGTCATATTCTGATTGGAATGCAAAATATTTTCCAGTACCTTATGGGCTTGCTTTTTGTCGCTACGATGTTTTTTGTTACTTTGAACGGGGCGCTGATGATGGTTTCAGCGGGAAGCCAAAAAATCATCGGGCAAGTGAAAACAGCTCTTGGTTATTGCTGGAAAGGTTTTCTTCTTTTCCTTATTTGCTGGGTTATTATTACGGCTATTCTAAAAACACTGGGTTACAGACAGCTGGATAATTGGTGGCAGTTTGAATGCGATACAACACAGACCGAGGGACCGGCTCCGACAAAAACAGATGATAAGGAAAAAGGCAGAGGAGAGTTTACTGGCAAAGGTTGCAGAGGAATTGTTGCTAATGCAGAACAAATGGAAGGCTGGACATATAGCCAACCCAATCGGAATCAGAATGGATATTCGGACTGTTCTTCTTTGGTAAGAAGGGCCTACGAGGCAGCTGGATGTACTAGCCCGGGCAATATAACGGCTGATATGTATCCCAAAGCAACCGAAATTGGCGATCGCTCTTCTTTGCGAGCTGGAGATGCTATTATCTATCCCGGGCATGTTATGATTTGCAAAGACGACGGCTGTAATCAAATAATTCATGCTAGTAGTAGAGCCGGAAGAGTGCTTACATCAAACTCATCATGGGCATTTAGAAAATATGGAAACNNACTAAGAGTACTAAGGGCGTCTAATTATTGTAAAGATTGTACTTAGCTAAAAATATGCCAAATCTAAAAAGAATAATANTTTTTGCCTCTTTATCTCTTGCTATTTTAGGGATTGTGATTGCTATAATGATGGGGCGAAAAGGTGGTCAAGAGAAAGAAAAGACAACGGAAGAGGTCCCAGCTTTCCCCGTGGAAAGTAATTTTGAGAGAATAAATGTTCCGGAAAATGAAGATGTTCAAGGAATTAAAAGAATTTTTGATGATTACATTAAAAAAGACTTAGGAATTATTGAGAAAGAAAAAGGATACAGCCAAACCCAACTGGTTGATGAAAATAATAGGCCAATAAGTCTGGATGTGTTTTCTAAGGCTGTGGGGATAAAGATTAATAGAAACATAAGAAATATTCTTAATCAAGATGATTTTGTGCTTGTGAGGTGTAATGATGAGAACAGTCAAAGCCAGCGAGGAATTATTTTGAATGTCAAACTTTTTAAGTCTTTTCCCGATTTATATGACAAAGAGATAGAATGGATGAAGGAATGGGAGCCAACGATGCTTAGCGATCTTCATAAAGTATTGTTTCCAAATGTTGCTTTTGATGAGGCATATCTAAATAAACCTCTCCAGTTTCGTGAGGGGAAGTATCGATATGCAGAAATAGAATTACCTGATGGGATGAAAAGTTCCATAAACTACAATATTGTTTTCGATTCAATTATAATTACAACTTCTCTTCCTTGTCTTGAAAAAATATCTCTAGATTGTGAAACTCCAGAACCATAATAATTATCATTAATTAAGTAACGAAATGAAAAAGAAATTATTTCCCTTTGCCATTCTCTTGGCGGTACTAGTTCTCCAAGCTGTCCCGGTTCTGGCTGCCAGTATTGAGTTTGGAAATCCCATAAAAGCTAACAATCTCGGAGATGTTTTGCTGAATATAATGAATTACCTCAAAAAAATTGCCGGCTCAATTGCTCTTATTTTCATCATTATTGGAGGAATTATGTATATAGTTTCAGCTGGTGATAAGGAAAGAATGGAGCGAGCAAAAAATACACTTATTTATGCCCTGGCTGGCTTTGCTATTGTGGTAGCTTCTTCAACTTTTGTCTCTGAGATACAAAATGTTTTAGGAGGAGCGGTGACTTCCACCAGTGGACCTACCCTTGCCCAAATTGCTCTCAACGTAGTAAAGCTCCTTTTGTCAATTGTGGGGTCTCTTGCTATAATAAGTATAATAGTTGGTGCTATTTGGATGTTTTCTGCCGCTGGCGACAAGGAAAGATACGAACTAGGGAAAAAGACAGTGATTTACTCAATAATTGGAGTAACAATAGTTTTAAGTGCTATAATTATATTGAATCAAATCAAGACTTTGATTGGGGGATGAGTTTTTTGTAATAACAAGTAATTTTAATAAGAAATCTCTAACTTAGTAGCCCCTGCCCATTTTCTAAAATAGCTTGCCGCTAACCTTAGAAGAGGTGGGCGAAATAGCCTCGCCTCGTCATGGTGGATATTCAGAAATCGGACTTTAAAAAGGGACAGGGCGCTCAATTTTGTTGTGAAATCAGAGATTTCAAAAAAATTGGCGAAAGGAGGTGAATAAATGAAAAAGAAAATAAAATCTATCGGGAAAAAAGTTTGGTTGGCAGCTTTTTTGCTTCCTTCAGTAGCCCTAGCCCAATGGAGTCTGACCAATCCTGGCAATATGCCCCAAGGAACAATTTATAATATTATTAAAACTGTTATGAATTGGCTTTTAGGGATACTAGGCTTCATAGCGATTATCGGTTTTATAATCAGCGGAATTATGTTTCTTGTTTCGGCAGGTGACGAAGATCGTCAAAAAACAGCTAAAAAGGCTATGTACTATTCCATCACGGGTGTTATTGTAGGACTGATTGGCTTTGTGATTGTGCAAGCGGTTGATGCGCTGTTACGCACAAGTTCAACAACATTTTAATTTAGAGCCAAAATTATTAAGATTTTTTCTGGCGGCTTTGTTTTCCAGACAAAGTCGCTTTTTGATTGAAAGTGTTGCTTTTAGATTTTTAAAAAGTTATAATAGAATTGGCTTTTTGCTGAAGTAGATAAAAAATAATTAATTTTCCAACAGTATGAAAAGAATAAAAAAGAAAAAGTTGGCTGGATTATTTTTAGCCGTTTTATTGTTGTTTTATCTTTTGCCGATAGTAGTTTCTGCCGATGGGGTGGAAATTCCTTCCAGTACCGGTCTTGCTTCCGGTAGCGATCTAAAGACGGTAATTGCAAATTTTGCAAAATGGCTCTTGGCCGTTTTTGGTTTTTTAGCAATAATTTCTTTTGTGGTAAGCGGTATTATATATCTCACCTCAATTGGCGAAAAGGAGAGAGTAGAAACAGCCAAAAAAGCTATGATTTATTCTATTGTCGGAGTAATTGTCGGTCTTTCGGGTTATGTTATCATTCAAGCGATTGATAGCTGGCTGAAAGGTTCTTCTAATTTCTAGGGGCAACCCAGCTTATTTTTCTAAGTTTTCCGGCGTGAAGCTTTTAGACTTCGCGCTTTTTTGAGGTCTACTAAGAAGTGATTTACCCAGAGGCGGGCCATTTGCCGGGCTTGATCGGAAAAGAATTAGAGTTTATCATAATAAGCACTTTGTTCCCCTTCGCAGAATACCGCGAATGCCCGCCGATATGGCTGTAGCAGTGCGGGCAGTCCTGCCTACTGATAGGGACAGGTAAGCTCAGGGAGTTTTATTCGCCGAGGTGGCGGAATTGGCAGACGCGCCAGGCTTAGGACCTGGTGAGAGAAATCTCTTGGGAGTTCAAATCTCCCCCTCGGCACACACGAAATTTTTGCTCCGCAATGTTATACTGCTGAATGAATCTTTTCTTACTTAGATAATTAACCAAAACCCACCTTTTGCGCTTTGTGGCAACTGTAGGATAAAATTAGAAGCTAATGGTGCAAGGCATAGGAAGGGTTATTTCCTCCTTATCCTCAATGAAAATAATTTTTCAAGACAAGGATTTCATTATTGTTGATAAGCCAGTCGGGATACCAGTCCACGCTGGAATAGGAACTGAAAACNCGTCCGCTTCGAGTCGCAAAGCAAGTTGGGCGGAAAAAACTCTGGTTGATTTTCTTGTTGAGAAATTTCCGGAAATCAAAAGTGTCGGCGATAGTCCAGAGCTCCGTCCGGGAATTGTTCATCGTCTTGACAGAGAAACTTCGGGAGTGCTTGTTGTTGCCAGAAACCAAGAAGCCTTCAATTATCTCAAAGATCTTTTCAAAAAGCGAGAAGTTGAAAAAAAATACCTCGTGCTGGTTCATGGAAGGCTAAAAAACAAGGAAGGAAAAATTGAAGGAGAAATGGGGCGCTCAAAGAGAGATTTTCGTAAGCAGTCTTTTGTTCGGGGAAAAATAAAAGTTAGAAAAGGGAGGTATTCTTTGACGTATTATGGAGTTTTGAAAGAATGGAATGATTATTCTCTTTTGGAAGTTTTTCCCAAGACAGGCCGGATGCATCAGATTCGTGTTCATCTTCATTCTCTTGGCTATCCGGTTGTCGGTGATCCAAAATATACTTTTAAGAAATATAAAAAACAAGTTACCCGCGAATGTTTTTGCACGCAAGAGAAATTTCCTTTAGAGATCAGAAAGGAAAAAGAAGAAAATTTATCTCTCCCCTGCCCCAAGAAATGAAAGATTTTTTAGGCCGGATTGACGACAGAAAAGAATAGTTATATGATAATTAGGCTTGCAAGAAGCAATTTTTTTATTTAATCTAATATTTATGAAGAAGCTAAGAGAGTATAATCAAAAAGTGCGACTATCTCGGAAAATGCCAGAATTGCGATCCGGTGACATTGTGAAGGTTTATCGAAAAGTCAAGGAGGGAGGAAAAGAAAGGGTCCAAGTTTTTGAAGGGATAGTTATTGCTATAAAAGGGAAACAAAGTTCTTCTCCAATGGTAACTGTCAGAAGAGTTTCTTTTGGAGTAGGAGTAGAGATCACTGTCCCAGTTTATTCACCTTTAGTGGAGAAAATCGAAGTCGTTAAGAGAGTTAAAACGAGAAAATCAAAACTTTATTATCTCCGACGCCAAGACTTCAAACTCTCTAAGTTGAAAGTAAAAGAATTGGATAAGTTTATCACTGAAGAAACCGAAGAAGGNGAAATTGAAGCAAAAGAAGCGGTATCTGGAGAAAAAAGTGAAAAATCAGTCGAAGAAAAGAAGGAGAAAGAAGAAAATATTTAACAAGTTGAGTAGATATAGATAGAGTTTCAAGCTGTTTTGNTATAGTGTCGGAATTAGCAGATCCCGCAAAANTTCGCTATGTGGAATAAGCGAGGCAAGCGGACGCGCTTAATTCTAGGGAATATTAGTAGAGTTGATATATTCNCTCCGCATCGCATCATTTTGGGTAAATAGTTTTTGAGTATAATAAAGGGGATATGGCGAAACTTGATAGAATTTTTCTGACACTTTTATTGATTGATTCAATGGGGATATGGTGGAATTGGCATACACACACGCTTGAGGGGCGTGGCTCGTTAGAGCGTGAGAGTTCGAGTCTCTCTATCCCCACCAATTATCTGGATTTTTAGTTATAATATAGAGCTAGATCCCAGTTTTTTCTTTTTATGTAATTATCGGAATTCAGCTGTTTAGAAAATCTACNTTATAAACGGGAGGTTAAAAGTGTATCTCGGGCTGAAAGTATATGATTAGTTCAGCTCTGCCCGCTTACCTTTGGGCATATAGCTCAACTGGCTAGAGCGTCTGTTTTACAAGCAGAAGGTTTCTGGTTCGAGTCCAGATATGCCCACAAAGGTAGGCGGGTGAAGTTGAAACATTCCGCTTTAAGTCGAGAAAGATCGCTGTTTTAAAGTTTTAGATTGCTTACAGAAACTATAGCAAAAAGCAGAAATTCAGAGGGTCTTATAATTTTGTTGATTTTATTAGTTCTGGGTAGTTCTTTGGTAGAATCCTATGTAATTGTCTGGGTTTTGCGCCGGGCTAGCTCAGTGGTAGAGCAGAAGACTGATTTTCGGTCCATTCCGCAGCGATGCGGAAAAGAAAAATCGGGTGAATTCGAGGAAACCTAAGTTCCGATGTTGCGTCGGAGCATGGCAATCTCGAGCCAAGTTCCAGAGGGCTTTGTTTCTGGAAAAGGTGTAGAGACTAGCGAGTGAGTCCCAACAATAATCTCGCATAAGCGCCCGACCCCTCTCTTCACAAAGGGAGGGGATGAAATAGTCCAATCCTTGGGGAAACCTAAGAAAGTTAAGGAAAATCTTTGTGTGCCCAGTTCGATTCTGGGGCCCGGCACCACAATTTACGAAATATTGAACCCATGGTATAATGATTTATATAACCATGGGTTCAATTATATGAGAAAAGACAAACTGATCGCAATACAGCTTCGAAAAAAAGGAAATAGCTACAGTCAGATAAGGAAAATCATGAAGGTTCCCAAGAGTACCTTGAGCTATTGGCTCCGTGATCTGAAAATATCCGAAGAAGCGCGGGAAAAAATCATGAAAAGAGCGCATAGCGCCAGTATCGCCGGTCTAATGAAGAGAAATAAAAATCAAACCTTTCTGGCAAAACAGCGAGCTGATGAAATTCGCCAGAAGGCTCGGCAGGAAGCCGGAAAATTATTCAGGAATCCCCTTTTTATATCAGGCGTATCATTGTATTGGGCGGAAGGATACAAAAAAGGTGTGTTTGGAAGCAAATGGAAAGGAGTAGATTTCGCGAATTCCGATCCGGAAATCATAAAGGTAATGATGAAGTTCTTCAGAAAATTATGCGGGGTGAGAAATGAAAAATACAGAATTCAATTGATGGTTCATGATAATATGAGNGCCAAAAAAGCCCTAAATTTCTGGTCAGTGCTGACAAAAATACCGAAAAGGCAGTTTATGAAAATATCTCGTATAGTCAGCAAAAGCAGTAAGAGAAAAAGAAGTCCAAACAGCTTGATTTATGGGACAATTCATATTAGAATAGCTGACGTAAAATTATTTTTCAGGATAATTGGCTGGATAGATGGTTTAAAAGAAAAACTTATATAATCGCGGGCGTAGCACAGTGGTTAGTGCGCTAGCTTGCCAAGCTAGATACGGCGGTTCGATTCCGCTCGCCCGCTCTTTATAAAGAGCGCATTTACAAATGCGCTCTCTGCAAAGAAGAAAAAACTAAAAATGGTGCGAGGCAAGCCACTGCACCTTCTACACTTCTTTGGGTTTTTGAAAGTAAAAAGCACTTCTTGAAAGAAGTGCTTTTTTTTTACAACTAAAATTCGGAAAAAATTCCCTAAAACTCTGTTTCATAACAGCCTCTCGTAATTTAAGTTAGAAATAATCTATAAAGGACTATAGGTCGGCGTGAAACAATGGCAAAATCGCGTGAAACATTCTTTATTTGGGACACTTGACTTTTCTAAATTGATATGCTACAATAGCCCGTTAAGTCCTGAAAAGGGCTTTTTTATTTGGAAAGAATGAGTTTGAAAATAATCCCGCTCTGATCCTAGCCATGATCATCAAAGAGCAGAAAAAGGGCGCAATTGCTTTGGAATATAACCTCTGAAAGAGAGAAGTTTGATTTGGTGATTGGGATTGGGGCAGGATGCCCTAAGTTAAGGATTTAACTCCCAGCGTTTGCCGCTTAGCGTCAACTACTGGGCAAGCACCTAACAATTCATTTTTTTGCTATGCGTATTTTGGCGATGCTGGCTCTTTTAGGGATAGCCTTTGCAAATCCTCTATTTTCCACGAAGGCTTTAGCCCAAGGAGTCTTCGACCAAAACTCAGAGCAAAAATCAAAAAGCAAAGAAAATACAACTGAAGATATTACCTCAGTCAATGATAATTTTATTGCTCCCATTTATGTCCCCGAAATCGACTCTCAAAAAATTGCCTATTTTGAGCAATGGAGAAAAGGAGTGGAGCTCATTGACTATTCTAAGCTGCCTAATCAGGATTTTATCATCAACGCTTCGGCTTATACTGCTTCGGCTGACGAGTGTGGAAAATCAGACGGAATTACAGCCAGCGGTCGCAAAGTCACGGAAGGTCGGACGCTGGCTTGTCCTTCTCGATATCCCTTTGGAACCAAGATCGAAATTGACGGGATGGGAACTTATGTTTGCGAGGACCGCGGCGGAGCGATCAGAGGAAATCGCTTTGACATTTATATGAGAACCAAAAAGGAAGCTTTTGCTTTTGGCCGCAGAAATCTCATAGCCAGAGTAGTAAGATGAACAAACGCCCCCGATGGGGGCGTTTGTTGTAATTAGTAATCTGTAATTTGTGATTAGGGTAACAAAAAGAAAATCCCAATTACGACAAAATTATTTAATAATTTTGTCCACCACCCCATACTCTTTAGCTTCTTCGGCGCTCATAAAATAATCGCGATCGGTGTCCTTTTCGATTCTCGAAAGCGACTGGCCGGTGTGTTTGGCAAGAATTTTGTTTATCCGGTCCTTAGTTTTGATAATTTGTTTGGCATGAATGGCTACATCACTGGCTTGACCGGTTGCGCCGCCCATTACTTGGTGAAGAAGAATTTCGCTGTTGGGAAGACAAAATCTCTTTCCTTTGGCGCCGGCGGCGAGCAACAAAGCTCCGGCTGAAGCGGCCAGCCCCACGCAAATAGTGGAAACATCGCATTTCACGTATTGCATTGTGTCATAGATAGCGAGCGCCGCGCTTACCGAACCGCCCGGGGAGTTGATATAAAGCCGAATGTCCTCTTTTGAATTTTGGTTATAAAGAAAGAGGAGTTGAGCGATGACGGTGTTGGCAACCTGATCATCAATTGGCCCTCCCAGAAAAATAATTCTTTCTTTCAAAAGTCGGGAATAAATGTCATAGGCTCGTTCTCCATAAGTGGTTTTTTCGATGACAGTAGGAATAAGATATTGATTTTTCATAGGTTGATAAAAGATTAAAAATTATTAGTAATTAGGTTTTTTTTGAATACCCGCAAAAATCACTTTTTTTATAAATTTTCCAAGAACTCAAACACTTTTTGATTGGTTAAAATGCCTTTTATATAATTATAGAGTCTCTTTATGTCTAAATTTTTTTCTGCATCCCTTTGATCTTTGAAATAGGCAAGAGTTTTATTCATTTCTTCTTCAATTTCGGCGCTTTCCGGAGAAATTTTTTCGAGCTTGGCAATTTCTTGAAGAACTAGAGCTGATTTCACTCTTTTTTCAGCAGTTTCTTGGAAATTTTTCTTTACCTCTTCTCTTGTCTTCTTAATACCACTGAGGTACTCATCCAATTTCATTCCAATTCCCAAAATATTTTGTTCAAATTCGGCCATTATTTTCTCAAGTTCGTTTTCGACCAGAATCTCCGGTATTTCCCATTGACACCCGGAGACAATTTTTTCAATGATTTCTTGCCGTCTTTTTTCTTCGCTTTCTTTTTTCCGTTCCATTTCCATTCCTTCTTTGAGGCTTTTTTTGAGGGTTTCAAGGTTTTCAAAATTGCCAAGACTTCTGGCGAAATCATCATTTATTTCCGGAAGCTCTTTTTCTTGCACTAACTTCATCTTGACTTTGAAGGTGGCGGGTTTTCCAGCTAGCTTCTTATGGTGATAGTCTTTCGGGAATTCAAGGGTAAATTCTTTTTCCTCATCGGCTTTCATTCCAACCAAATTATCCTCAAAGCCTGGGATGAAATAATTTTCTCCCAAAGTAAGAGGGTGATTTTGACTTTTTCCTCCTTCAATTTCTTTTCCCTCAACGAGAACCTGAAAATCAATTTCAACATAGTCACCTTTTTGGGCTTCTCGGGAAATAGGGACGAGTTTTGCTCGACTTTTTCTTAGGATTTCAATTTCTTTTTGGATTTCTTCCGGCTTTACCTCTTTAGGTTCCTTTTTTTCAACTTCTCTGGCAATTTTTTTATAATCCCCCAACTTAACTTGGGGCATCACACTTACCACCGCCTTATACTCAAGATCATTACCAGGAGCAATTTTAGTAATAGTTATTTGGGGCTCTCCAATAGCCTCGATCTTGTTTTTGATGATTGAGTCGACATAAGATTTCTTGATGGCTTTTTCAGCGGCTCGAGCCAAGATTTTTTCAAAACCCACTTTTTGTTCAACAATTTTTCGAGGCGCTTTACCGGGACGAAAGCCGGGAATTTTCAAATCCTTAGAAAGCTCTTCAGCGGCTATGTCTAAAAACTTTTCCAGCTCCGCAGCCGGAACGGAAATTTTTAGTTCTACTTGAGATTGGGAAAGTTTTCGAATTTGCATTGGAGATAGGCAATGATTAAGCTTGGTTATCCAAGTAAATCTTGGAATTTAAGGTTAGGTTGCTCTTTCTGAGCGATGACAAAAAGCAAACAGAAAAAATCTAAATCGGTCTACCTTTTGAATTTTTCTTGATAAAGTTTTAGTCCCTTCTCTATTGTCTCTAAGGCTTTATCCTTTTCTTCCGCTTTTTCGACAGTTACTATCTTATTTTCAATTGATTTATAAGTTTCAAAAAAATGCTTAATTTCCTTTAGAGTATGAGGATTAATATCCTTGAGATCGTGAACATTCTCCCAGCGAGGGTCGTTGAGAGGTACAGCCATTATTTTATCGTCGGATTCGCCGCTATCAATCATCCGCAGAACAGCAACTGGCCTTGCTTGAAGAAGTATTCCGGGATGGAGTGGATAAGTAGCCAAAACAACTACGTCCAGAGGATCTCCATCTTCCCATAAAGTCTGGGGAATAAGGCCGTAATCAAAAGGAAAATCTTGAGCTGTTTTCATCGCTCGGTCTAACTTGATGATTCCTGTTTTTTTGTCTATCTCGTATTTATTTTTTGATCCCCTAGGATTTTCTATTATTACATTGATCTCTTGGGGAGCCTTTTCGCCGGCTGATAAATCATGCCAAAGGTTCATTTTTTTATATTAATAATTAGAAAATACAAGAATTAGAAGAAATAGTTATTATTTTCTAACCCTCTTTCTTTTCTTTTTCTTTTACCTCCTTTTTATTT
>JGI24721J26819_10006247_pt1 | contig 11667 bp, 9 predicted proteins | sample YelNatPaOPGAMG01_FD_26819 | JGI IMG/M metagenome (IMG submission 26819)
AGACACGCTAGCTTGAGGGGCTAGTTCCCGCAAAAATGGGAGTAGGGGTTCGAGTCCCCTCTTCGGCATTTTATTTTTCACGCCTTTTTTTAATAATTACTTTTTATTTTTATGGCTTATCCGGCTATATTGTGGGTAAAATGAGAGATTCCTTGTTCCTTAAATCTAAGTTGAATCTTGGCCAACTCATCGAAAATGAAGCCAATTGAAGAAATATCAACAAAATACAAAACGTTCCTCTCCGACCATCTTTTAAAACCTTCATCGTTGAGTCCTCTATTCGCTCATTGAGAGCTATGATTCTCCGAGTTTACCCATTTAGAAGTCGGAAGGACCATTTTTATTAATAGACATTTACCTGACTTTAAATAAATCAGCCTAAATGAAAAATTCAGACCAAAAATAAATTTCAGAGAAAGTTTTTTAGCAAAAAGTTGAACAAAGCAAGCGCAGGTTTGCTTTATTGTTTTATCTCCTAATTTAAGAGCCTTTAAATACTAAAATAGAACCATCTAAAATTTGAATATGAAAAAATATTCATATGTCATTTTAAAAGCTCAATAAACTTATACTATTTTAATTAGCAATTAAGAGAAAAATTTACCTCGGGTATTTAGGACCTAACTTCGGATATTTTCGCCGGGTCTATTTGCTCCTGCTATCGGATAAAATCAACTCAGGCCAGTCTGGCTGCCCATAAGGCCAGGTCGGTTTCTGGCATTGCCCCTGATATTCGCCCTCTTTCAGTATGGCGATGGAAAATAACAAATGTAGGCACCGATTGAATACCGAACTGGGCAGCAATTTCTGGATATTTATCTACCTCAATTTTAATGACCATCAGTTCCCCGGCCCTTCTCCTGGCCAACCTTTCTACCACTGGGGACATCATCTGGCAGGGTGGACAGCTATGGGAATAAAAATCAATCAAAACTGGTAAACTTGACCTGGAAATCAGGCTCAGGGCCTGATCGGAATTTACTTCCAGGACGTCTCCCGGTCTGGGAAGCGGGCTATGGCACCGGCCGCAGATAACCTTTTTGTCCCCGGCATTTTCAGGATAATAATTAGTCTGACCACAATTAAAACAACTGACCTTGATCTTTTTCCCGTCCATCTCCACCTCTCTTTTCTCAGTATTCTATTCAGGATGACTGAAAAATGCAAGTAGCCTGTTAGACGAAAATCAGTTCTGAGAGGATAGCATTGGTTACAAGAAATTTATCAACAGGTATAGAAAGACGGGAATGGGAAAGTTTTAAACTACCCAGAGAAATTAGTTCTGCTATCTTCTTTTCATAGGCAGAAAAATCAAAATCAGGATAATCATTTTTAAATTCTGACCAATCAATTCCCTCAGTCAGCCTCAGACCGAAAGCTAAACGTTCAGAAATAGAGTCTTCTTTCCTGAGGTTAATAAATTCCGAGGCTGCTATCGATCCTGAGGAAACAGCCTCCGCCCAGCTTTTGAGCTCAGCCACATTTTGCCAGCGAACTGGACCAAGGTGGGAACCAGCAGATGGACCCAAGCCTATATAAGGTAGATAGCGCCAGTATTTTAAATTGTGGCGACATTCATATCCGGGCCGAGCAAAATTAGAAATTTCATATTGCCGGTAGGATCTTTCAGTTAAAGCCTGCTGATATTCAGTATAAATTCGGGCTAAATCATCTTCTGAAATCGGGTTTTCTTCCCAAATTTTCCGAAAAGGAACGTTTTCCAGCTCTTCCAGCATATAAAGAGAGATATGCTCAGGCTTTAAATTGTCAATAGCTTGAAGATTATTTCTAACGGTTTCATAAGTTTCACCAGGAAGCCCAATCATCAAATCAATATTTATATTCTCAAAACCAGCTTCCCGGGCTTTTATAAAAAATTCTNAATTTTCCCGGGCAGAATGCCTTCTTCTTAAAATTCTTAGCAGATGATCATCAAAAGATTGAGCTCCAATACTCAGACGATTTACTCCGACTCCCCGCCATCCCTTCAACCATTCTTTCCGTCCATCAGGATTGGCTTCCAGAGTAATCTCGAGTGGCCTGGCAAAATATCTCCTGGTCAAGCCTTCCAAAATTTCCTTTATTTTCTCAGGAGCCAGAAGGGAAGGACTGCCGCCACCCAGGTAAATGGTATCAATTATCATAAATTCTGATAAGCTGCTGGCAGCAATTTCCATTTCATTTTTAATGGCAGCTAACCAGAAATTCCAATCATCTTCTTTGCCTTTAAAACTGTAAAAATGACAATAAGGACACTTTTGCTGGCAGAAAGGAAAATGAACATAAAAACCCGTAGCTCTGGGTCGAAAATTATTGCGGTTGAGCTCCTCTTTTATAAAATCCCAGGAAATTTTCATTAATAGTAGGACTAAAAGCTAAAAACTATCTATTAAATCATTCAGGAATAGAAGCCAATTATAGCATAATAAAGGGCCCGATCAAAAAAAGTCACAATTCGATTATATAGCTCCAGCGCCTGATAAAGGTCAAGGGCATTATCCAGAAGACCCTCGGCCTGGATCTTATTCCAGAGCTGTTTTCTCTCTAAACACAACGAAAGGAATATTTCAGGCAGGCTAAAGCCTTCCTGGCGCCTGCGGCGGCCCAGCTCAATCCAGTGCTCCCGCATTTTTTCCGACTCCAGCTCATAGGAAATCCAGTGACCGAGCTGACTGAAGACTAAGTACGCCCTTTCATATACTTCATTTTCAGGTAAGGATTTATAGGTGGGCAAATTGGGGTGCTTTTTTACTTCTCGAAGATAGGCCGCAGCTAAATTTTTGGCATCTTTTTCTATCATCTCCACCAGTTTTCTGGAAACTGGAGAGAGACTTCTTTCTTTTTCTGGTATTGTTTCCATTTTCCCCTTCGTTTTTAATCTAAGCCCGGAACGATTATTTGTCAAATTGAAAAATAAAAAACGCGCCCGGGGAGATTCGAACTCCCGACCTCAGGATTCGAAGTCCTTCGCTCTATCCAGCTGAGCTACGGGCGCATTATGCCCTCTTATCTTAACCTACTTAACCGTCGACTTCAATATCAGCAGCAATTTGCATTTCACCCATTGACCAGAGCAAACGATTGCCTGGCTGAGGTCTTTTTGGCTCCATATTTTCAATAATGTATAAAATTTTAAAAAAATTTCTTGACATTTTTTTCAACTTTTTATAACTAAAATTGAAGGCCCAAAGAAGGAAGAAATTGTAGGGAATTAGGGCTGGATTCTCTGCAATTTTCATTTTTGAGAGGAAGGAGGTGAGATAAAAGCTTAAAATTTAAGGGGATAATTAATCTATCTAATGATTGAGGGAATCTTATTATTTTTTTAAGGAGGGAGGAGAAATGAAGAGGTTTTTGATTCTGTTATCGCTTTTATTATTTTTAACTGTTGCTTCTCAAGCTCAGATTACCCAAACCGGAACCCTCAATGGTACCGTTTACGACCAGGGAAAACAGCCCCTACCCGGAGTAACGGTAACTATAAAATCGCCGGCTATGATGGGTGAAATGAGCATGATCAGCACCGAACACGGTCACTACCGATTTCCGGCCTTGCCTCCTGGAGAATATACAGTAACATTCAAGCTCCAGGGATTCAAAACACTCGTCCGGGAAGGAATAAAAATTAATGTCGGGGTAACTACTACCCTCGATGTTACCCTGGAACAATCGTCTATTGAGGAAAGTGTTATAGTTACCGGCCAGGCCCCTACAGTTGATATCCAAAGGACATCTATGACCGCCAGCCTTACCAGGGATGTGCTGCAAAGTCTTCCAGCAGCCAGAAATCTCGGAACCTTTTTCAATATGGCTCCTGGAGTAACTTCCAGCACAGTCCACGGTAGTTCGGAAAGAGATAATACCTACAATATTGATGGAGTAAACGTGACTGACCCTGTTACTGGCACTCAGGCGGGGACCTTTGGTATGGATGTTATGGAGGAGCTCTCTATTCAGACTGGTGGTCTGCCAGCTGAATATGGTAGCGTCCGCGGGGGCGTAATCAATGTGGTTACCAGATCTGGTGGCAACAAATTCAGCGGCTCAGCCAGCTACTATTATCGGAATAAGCATATGCAAAGCACCAATACGGCTGGAACGATTTTTGAAGGCCAGAAGGGCGGATTCGATTACGAATTAGAACCAGCGTTTAATCTTGGTGGACCAATTATCAAAGATAGAATTTGGTTTTTCATTAACGGTTCATATCAAAAGAGCCAGCAATATGTCCTCGGCTATCCTTATGATCAACCCAATCCAGTCCCCTTAGATTTCAAGCAGCCTTTGCCCTTCGCCAAAGTCACCATCCAAGCTACAAAGAAAGATAGAATCGTCCTGTCTTTTAATTATTCAGACTATATTAGGCATCACCGTGGAGCTGCTTACAATCAGACTGTAGACACCACCTGGAATCAGACAACCCCTATCTATACCTATAATTTTCAGCTTACCCATTTCTTTAATTCCAATTTATATATGAACCTCAAAGCTGGATATATGAATTATGCTCTGAATCTAACGGCCAAAAATGATAAAGTTAACATTTATGATAGTCGTACCTTCTTGTACAGTGGCAGCTACGGTTATGATGATATTTATAGCCGCGATCGCTTCCAAGCAATGACCGATGCTACCTATTTTGTTGATGACTTAGCCGGGCGACACGAATTCAAGGCCGGAGCCGAATTCGAATATTCCTGGGACAGTCGTTACCGCCGGCATAATCGTGACCAATATGGCTATGGACCTTTCTTTTATGAGCCTACCAATGCAGATGGTTCAATACGTTATGACTCTACTTATCCCTATATGGTAAATTATCTTGATTTCACCCGGAAGGACCGTAAAATGGTGATCGGAGCCTTCATTCAGGATACCTGGTCTCCTATTACCAGGCTGACCTTCAACTTGGGCCTCCGATTTGACCATCAGGAAGGTATCATTCCTAAGCAAGGCCAAGAGAGGACCCCGGTGGAATATCCCCCGGGAAGCGGTATTTTTTATGATCCTCGAGTAAATGCTGCTTTTAAGCCTCTTATCTGGAACACTTTTGCCCCTCGTCTCGGAGCAGCTTTTGATCTTACCGGCGATGGTAAAACTGCCCTGAAGGTCAGCTTCTGCCGCTATTATATCGCCAATATAATGCAGTGGTTCGTCACCGTCAACCCCAACAGCTTTATCTCCTGGCGTGTCCATTATATTCCTGATCCCAATACTGGTCTTCCCATGCCGGATCCTAATAAGCTTATGTATAATTTTAGTGCCACTACCGGTTCTACTATGGATCCTAATCTTAAATCTCCATACCTTGATGAATTCACCATAGGAATTGAAAGAGAAATTCTTACTGATACCCGGTTTGGGATTAGGTACATTCATAAATGGGACAGGAACCTGCTGGAAGATGTCAATATTAATGCCCTGAATTATGAAGCCTATAGAGCTCTTTATACAGTAAAAGGCTATAACGCCATTCTTGATCCTTCAGTCTGGTATATTTATGCACCAATTACCGCCACAGACCCCTACAACAACACTGCAGTAACCTTCTGGAGAAGAACCGATAATCTTATTACGCCTTCAAAAGAGGTAGTTTCTAATCCTCCTGGAGCTAATAGAGATTATGATGGGGTAGAAGTTACTCTTAGCAAGAGATTTTCACATCACTGGTCAGCTCTTGTTTCTTATGTTTGGCAGAAATCGCGGGGACTCATCGGAACAGATTTTGATGATAGCTGGTCTGGTCAGAGCTATTTTGATAATCCCAATGTTCACATTTACGCTCTAGGTGACTTTACCTATGAAAGACGAAATCAATTTAAAGTCCAGGCAATGTGGCAGGGTCCTTGGGGTATATTCATCAGTGCTTATTACCGACTGCTTGATGGTCAGCGTTATCAGCGGCAGATTCGCAGTTCTGATCTTGGATTAACTTCAACCCAGATGCCTCAAGGTACCACTACTATAAATGCTGAACCCCGGGGCTACAGAAGCCTCCCCTATTTTGCTCAGCTTGACCTGAGGGTGGAGAAAACTTTCACTTTACCTTTTAAAGCCGGCCAGCTCGGATTATTCTGTGACATTTTCAATGTGACCAATGTAGCCATTGCCACCAGTGTCTGGACTATTTCCAGCACCTACACTACAGTCAATGGAAAACGTGTTCAATTTGGCAATTTAACTGCTCTGACTGATCCCAGAATCTTTCGCCTTGGAGCGAGATACTCATTTTAATCTCAAAAAGAAGGGGGGAAGCAGATAAAAGCTTCCCCTCTTCTTTTATCCAGATTGCATAATTATATCCAGATTGCATAATCAATTGAGTTATTAATAATTTTATTTTTAACTAATTAAATAGTAAAATTCCACCCGAGATTATATTATGGCTAAAATAATTAACAAACTTCCCGCTTCATATTGGGAAATTGAGAAAAAACAAAGAATAATATCTGTCTGGCTTTTCTTTCTTTTGTTTTTATTTTATATTTTGACTATTGGATTTATTTCAGCAGCTATTTTAATCAGCGTGGGAATTTTTATTTCAGGGTTTAGTTCCTTCACAGCTACTTTTTTTTATAAGTATGCAGCCATTTTACTTCTGATTTCAGGCATTTTAACTTCTATTAATTATTTTCAGGCTAAAAAATCTGGAGTTCGTTATATTTTAAGTAATCTCAGGGCCTATCCTCCTGACCCGCAGGATCGCTATCATTTAAGCCTTATTAATGTGGCCGAAGAAATGAAAATTTCTTCTGGATTAAAGGCTCTCAAAATCTATGTAATTCCCTCCGTTAATATCAATTCTATATCCCTTATCGACAGTGGTAATATCCCGGCCATAGCCGTTACCGAAGGGCTTCTGGCCGAAGCTTCCCGCGATGAACTGGAAGCGGTAATAGCTCAGAATATAGCTCACATAATTAAAGGTGATACCTTCCTTCTGACCATGGTCTGCTCTTTAGCTTACTTTTATGAGCGGCTGCTGGAAGCCACGGAAAAAGAAGAAGACTATGGAAAAGATGTTCTCGCCCGAACCAGAAAACAAGGAGCTGGCCAGCCTTTAATCTATCTGGCCGGTTTTCTTTCTAATCTTTTGTTCCATTTTTTTATCAGCTTGATCAGTCAGAACCGGGAGCTCCTGGCCGATGCTGCAGCCGTAGAGCTTAGCCGTAATCCTTTAGCCCTGGCCAGAATTCTTTATAAAGCTCAAGTCGCCAACTCTTACCTTGGTGATAGCAGCTTTTTCGCACCTATTTTTCTTGTCCCGCCTGATTCCAAGGAAATCACTGACACCCCCTGGAGCAAGCTTTTTAACACCCATCCCCCGCTAATAAAAAGAGTAAAGCTTTTGGCCGATATGAGTCACCGAGAAGTTAAAGAAATTATAGAAGAAGTTAGAATTCAAGAAGAAGTTAGAATCCAAGCCCGAACTGAAATTCCCTCTTCTGAAGAGCAAGTAGCGGAAAAGAAGGAACTAATCAAAAATCTTCAGCAAAAGACAGCAGAGGAACAAGAAAGAGAAAAGATATGGCTGGTCCGAAATTCTAAAGGTCAATGGGAAGGCCCATATTCTTTGGGAGCCCTTCTTTCTCTTTCCTTTTTTACCCCTGCCTTAAAAATAAAAAATATTAGAGAAAATCTGGAGGGCCTGGCAAAGGAATTTCCACAGATCCGCTTTGCCCTTTATAATCAATTCAAAAATAAGTCCCTTAATCAGTTCAGTCAAAATCGCTGCCCCAGCTGTTCTTCCGAGCTTTCCGCATCGTTTTATGAAGGAGTTCCGATCAAAATCTGCCCGGTTTGTTCAGGAAAACTTGTCAGGGTAAATGACCTGGAAAAAATTCTAAGCAGAAGGGAATTCAGCTTTTCAGAAAAGCTAAGGGCCAAAGCCGATTTATATTTTGAAGCAATGATGAATCCCCAAAAAAGGATTTCCACCTCCCCGTTAAAAAAGCCTGGCCCATGTCCGGAATGTGGATTAGAATTAACTATTAGGCCTTTCAGCTTTTATTATCTTTTCCCAGTGGAAAAATGCTTTCACTGCAATCTTATCTGGTTTGATGCTGACGAATTAGAAATTCTGCAAATTCTGGTAGAAAAAGTAGAAAAATTAAATTCATATAAGTCGGGAAATCAATTAGAATGAGAGCCTCCGGTCTCACAAGAAAAATTGAAAACAGACAAAAATTCGGCCGTTGTTTATGGCAGCAAAAGGGCAAATTATCTGCTACTCTTCAAGAGTAAACCTGATGGTGAAAAATTTGAATTTTTTGTATAATTGGAAATCATCTTTGACTGGGAAATAATAGCTTTTTATGGAGAGGGAATTTCATCTGGAAAATCACCCCTAAGGGTGATTGAAGATGAGTCCCCTTCGTGAGATAGATATTCTGCGATGGCCATAACCCGGGAAAAAGGGTTAAATTATAAAAGAGGCATGAAAATGGCTAAAAAGAAAATTTTAATTATTGACTTCGACCATGAATTCGTAAAATTTTTATCTCGAGCCTTGACAGAAGAAGGCTATGAAGTAATAACCGCAGCCGACGGTCTGGCAGGATTCGAAAAATTCTCTGAAATTCATCCTGATCTGGTAATTATGGAAGCCATGCTGCCCAAATTTCATGGCTTTGAACTATGTTCCCGTATCACTTCTCATCCAACCAAAAAGTCCCCCGTTATTATAATTACCGGAATCTATAAAGATTCTGTTTATAAAACTGAGGCGCTGAAAAGCCTGGGCGCTTCAGCCTATTTTGAAAAACCTCTCAACTTAGAAGACCTGAAGTCTAAGATATATGAGTTGCTCGGCAAGCCGGAAATAAAAAAGCACATCTCTCCTTCTGATCAGGACCTTGACCAGCTTCTAAAAGAAGCCCTGCAGGAATCCTCTATTTCTAAAAAGCAAACTATTACGCCAGCAAAAAAGGAAGTTACTCAGAAAACAAGTACCCCCTCTAAGGACGAGGAAATCGACCTGATTTTAAAATCGAAGTTAAAAGATATAATCAGTGACACTTCCGCCCCAGAACCAAAAGGAGCTAAAACTTTTTCCTCAAAAACAGAAAAGGTAATTACAAATCAAGTCCAGACTCCCACAGCCAAAAAACCTGAGCCGGTCACCAGGCCAGCTCAATCTGACACCTCCCAGGGGAATAAGCTGGCAGCCACGGTTTCTCCTCCCATCCCCAAGAAAATAGAGACTGCTGTTAGTGAATCAAAATCCGAACCTAAAAAAGAGATTAAAGCTGAACCAAGAGTGGAACAAAAATCGACCCCGCCGCTTTCTGCTGAACCGGAAAAGCCCAAAGCAAGTGCTGCCCCTATTGCTAATCCCTTTAAAGGATATATTAACGAAAACCAAGAAAACGAAGGCAAAAAGAAATCACCAAGACTCTTTATTGGGATAGCAGCTGCAGTTTTGATAGTGATAGCCGCAGTCGCGCTTTTCAGCCTGAAAAAGAAAGAATCTCCCAGTTTTAATAATAGGACCAGCAATCAAGTTGCTGCTCTGCAAACTTCCGGCAGTGAACAGCCAAAGGATCAAAGCACTGGACAGCAGCCTAATACAGAAGAAAACTTAAATAAAGAAATAGAAAACCAGATGGCCGCCTACCGCCAACAAAAAGCCCAATCAGCAGCCACTAAGGCCTCTCCCGCTGGCAACAAAAACCAAAATCTACCTCAAAAGACAGTTAATAAAATAGAATCCGCACCGGTAGCAGCCGCTCCAGTTTTGCCCCAAGAAACTCCCAAGTTAGCTGAAAACCTCAATACTAACCAATCACCGATAGCAGCTAACCCGGAAAATTCAGCAACTACTGTAAATAACAACCAGACCACTCAATCAGAAGTAACGGCTCCTACCAATCAAGCTAAAGCCGAAGAACAGCCCGTAGCCATTCCCACCCAGAAGGCTAAAACCGGAGACCTTTTGCCTTTATCCATGGTTGATGTCGAACCAAAAATAATTAAAACCGTAGAGCCTGTTTACCCCGACGCTGACAGAAGATTGGGAATAAAGGGCAATGTTATTCTCAATGTTTTAATTTCAGAAAATGGTGAGGTTCTCGAAGCTGTTGTAATCAGGGGTATAAGAGGCTCGGTAGGAGTGGAAAAAGAAGCTATTAACGCCGTTAAAAAATGGAAGTTCTTGCCAGCAGAGAAAGATGGTGTTAAAGTAAAAGTTTGGAAACCAATAACAATTGGTTTCGGACTAAATAAATAACAGGGAGAAAAAAGGAGTCAAAAAAGATGGGTATCTCCAAAGAGCAAGAAGAACTTTACAAAAAGACTCTGGAAGATGTCCGGGCCCAGCTATCGGCCATTGATGCGGAAGTAGAAAAAGAATTGCAGAGGGTGCGCCAGACCCTGGCCCAGCTTCAGGAACAAAAAAAGTCTCTAAAAATGGTTTATGAGGGGATTGCCAAGTTGTTAGGAATTGAAAGCGACCTGGAAGAAGAGTCAACCGATACCGCCATTCCCAAAATGTGAACCTATTAATAAATAGCAACCTGGCCAGAGCCTTCATCTCCAATCAGGGAAAAAGAAAAAGCCAAAGGCCCTAAATAAAAGGTTCCCTGAAATAGTATCTTGATTAATACTCTAATTTCGGCTATTCTTAATACCTAAATTTATAATTTTTCCCAAAAATGTTTATAGTTATCGGTTTCTTAATTGGCTTTTTTGCGGCTGTGCCGGTCGGGCCGGTTAACATCTATATCATTTCTCAAACACTAAAACGAGACTTTTTCCATGGAATGCTAGCCGGATTAACAACTGCTTTACTGGACCTTACCTATTGCCTGGTAGCTTTAATCGGATTTTTCCATGTTTCCCTCAATTTGACCAAATATAGTTACTGGTTAAAACTGGCAGCTGGAGGGGTTTTGCTTTTTTTGGGGTTAAAACTTTTTCATGACGCCCATCTTTTTAAGCTTAACGTGGAAAAGAAGCGCAGTATTAACCGCACCCCCCGGCCCTTATTAGGAGTTCTCTTTTTATATGTTTCCAATCCTTCCCTCTATGCTTTCTGGATAGCTACTGCCGGGGCAGTCACTGCTCACGGCCTGTTAAAAGAAGGACTGTGGCGAGCAGTTTTTTTTGCCCTTTCCTGCGGTTTAGGTGCACTCCTCTGGTATTTCTTTCTGGTCCGCTTTGTTTCCCATTACCAGTCAAAAATTCAGGAAAAAACTTTCAAAAAAATGCTTTATTTACTTGGAACTTTACTGATTGGCTTTGCCGCTTATACTTTCATCTCAACTCTATTTTTCAGCTGAGCGGAAGAAAATCAATTTTATCAACCATTTCCCCTGAAGGCCCTTATAAAGTAAAATAATAAAAATGAGCAAAGTAAAGATCCTGCCAAAGGACGAGGAAATAAATTTCCCAGAATTTATTCTGCTGCGGGCCTCAGCTGGAACAGGGAAAACTCATGCTTTGACTTTAAGGTATACGCAATTTCTTCTTTCTGAAAAAATTAAAAACAATTCATTATCTCAGATTCTGGCCATTACCTTTACCCGAAACGCAGCCCGAGAAATGAAATTACGGATCATCAACTGGTTGAAAGAATGCTACTTTGAATCCAGACCGGAAACCATTGAACAGATTATGGAACTCGTCAACCTCAAAAGGGAAGAACTCAAGCCAAGGGCAGAAAGAGTG
>JGI24721J26819_10006250_pt1 | contig 11664 bp, 10 predicted proteins | sample YelNatPaOPGAMG01_FD_26819 | JGI IMG/M metagenome (IMG submission 26819)
TTTCTTTATTGGAGACAGGACATCAATTTTACAGCATTTTTAAAACAACTCACTGAAAATATAATTAAAAAATACAATGAATTCTATGGAACTAAAATTGANTACTATGAACTTTTTGAACAATTTCAATTTAGGCAAGAGGTACATTTAAGAATCATAATACACGGGAAAAGTTATGGNGTAGTTGCTAGTCTCTGGGATTTTATATGGAGTACTATGGACAATATGCAAAGACAACTAATTCAATTTGGTTTAGATACTGGTTTTGGAGAAAGAAACAGCATGGGTTTTGGCTTTGTAAATTTAAAGTCCTTTATGAAATAATATTGGTAATTTTAAATAATTTAATCATTGGCATTCCACTATCATTTATCACATATTTAAGGATAATTGAAAAATGTTATTAATAGATGAAATGGATAACATAAAAATTTAGATTTTTAAGATAAAGAAAGTTATGAATATTAAAAACCTAGGAAAAAAAAGGCAAACTTAAACAATATAATTTAAACTATTTTTGATAATTAAAAAATTTTTTGTCGGGAATCTTTAAATAAACAATACATTATTATACATCCCTGACATGAAGATAAATGATTTTGGGGTTAAAACCCCTAAAAATGCAAAAATAGGCCTTGTTTAAATCGGACTAAAGTAGGATTGAAACGAACATAGGGAGATATGGAGAAAAAAAGTAATGACGGTTTAAATCGGACTAAAGTAGGATTGAAACGCCCTTATTTTTACAAAATTCCCTTAATCTAATCAATGTTTAAATCGGACTAAAGTAGGATTGAAACAATTCCATTGGTTACCTCACAATATGCCATATTTACCTGTTTAAATCGGACTAAAGTAGGATTGAAACTTTCACATTTACTGGCACAACCCATGTATAACTCCCTGTTTAAATCGGACTAAAGTAGGATTGAAACAATATTGAGGCACAATTCTATGGATTACCTGTAATAGGTTTAAATCGGACTAAAGTAGGATTGAAACAAACACCTCAAGAGCTAGAGGCATTAAGATTAAAGAGAGTTTAAATCGGACTAAAGTAGGATTGAAACTTAGTTCCTGCATTTCCATTTGAATTTAAGCCTCCACCAGTTTAAATCGGACTAAAGTAGGATTGAAACTTTTTAAGAAGGAATAATTTTGATTATGTAGATAAAGTTTAAATCGGACTAAAGTAGGATTGAAACTAAGGATACTATATGAAATATATGACACTGCAGAATGTTTAAATCGGACTAAAGTAGGATTGAAACTCGTTTATAAGATCACTTAAGCCATTGCTTACTCCTGTTTAAATCGGACTAAAGTAGGATTGAAACAATGATTTTATCCTTATCCATATAGGTGATAGCAATAGTTTAAATCGGACTAAAGTAGGATTGAAACTAATATTGTGGTAAAATGTATAAATTAGTTAAATTTCTTGTTTAAATCGGACTAATGTAGGATTGAAACTTTTTATGGATTTTTCAATTTAAACGAAATAAGATATGCGTTTAAATCGGACTAAAGTAGGATTGAAACACGTCTCTGTAAATGCAACCCACAACAACGGATATTCCTGTTTAAATCGGACTAAAGTAGGATTGAAACAGCAAATGGGGTAAAGAAGTAGTAATGAAAAACGGTGCGAGTTTAAATCGGACTAATGTAGGATTGAAACGAAACAAATTCAGGTACTAATGTATAATTATTATCAGAGTTTAAATCGGACTAATGTAGGATTGAAATAACAACAAAAAAGAGTGCCCCTGTGAAACTTAGAGGTGAAAAAAAGGACACGGTACTCGAAACAAAAATAAGAAAACGGATATATGAAAAAAGTGACAGAAATTGGTTTAAGGTGAGGAAATGCTTATTAAAGGAATTGCGAGAAGGAGTCCTGTTAAATAAGTAGTAAATAATATAGAATGTGCAAAGTGGTCGTTTATAAGTAATAGAACAGGTAGCTTGAATCAAAGATTTGGGATGTGCTCAAAGACGGAGCATTCATCTACATTTGATCAAACGAAAGAAATGAAAATATGCAATGGGTGTTATCGAGAGAAGAAAGGGTCAAACAGAGATAGGTGCAGAGAAGATCAAGACATATTTTGGAGATAAAATAAACATGAGCCATCAATGAATCCACAAAATTTTGAGAGAAGAAGGAATTGTCAGGTCAGGAAAGAAAGTAAGACGAAGATAAAGATAGTTTTCATTGTACCAATCCAATAGCCTCTGGCAAATTGATATCACATAATTAGAGTACGGTGGTCTGTCTCTTGTGAGTATCATAAATGACCAAAATCGTTTTACGATCACCTCTGCTGTAGTGAAGCGGACAACTAAAAGCGCCATCCTTGGGAATCTGAGAAAGGCAATATGGATGTTCTGAAAATCCAAGCAGATTCTCACCGACCATAGCTCTCAGTTCTTTGGAAATAAAGGTGGATGCTCTGAGTTTAATGCATTTTGTCGCTCGTTAGGATTCTAGGATATTCTTGCAATTGGGAGTAAGCTAACAAAGATATGGAAGGTGGAAAGGTGGCACAGAACAGTAAAGGTGGAGTTTCAAGGAAAATGTAGAGATTTTGATGAATTTAAGACCAGATTGCCGAATTATTTTGCAGAGTATAACTCAAAAAGTGCACACTGGGAATTGGGGATAATGTCACCTGTTGCACTATATTTTGCAGATTTTATATCGCCCGAGGAATTATCTTCATTTATAAATGCCTACAAAGCCCCTGATAATACAAAAACAGCAGAGGATTGAAAATCTTTATATAGACAGATATAATTTTAATATTAATGAATGCAATTGGCCAGGAGGGGATCTATCATCAGATTGACTTTACTGGCAACTGGTTTATAGATATCGGTATACTCGGCTTTATAAATCTGATAGAGGAGGTTTATGGATGGGACTTAGATGAACTGAGAAAGAGAATCAAAAATGAACCTGAAAAAGTTTATTATGGGTATTTTCCACTGGCATTTGTTTATTATAATCTAACGAAACAAAACATTACTAACCTTCCATCTCCTAAGGATAGCGATAATATACTGATAGGCCTATCCGACAAAAACCAGATTTTTGAAGAGTCTTGGAAATTTATTGAAAAAAACTATTCAAAAAATGGAAGAATCCCACTGTCTTCAAGTGATGAATTTTATTATTTTCATAACTTTCTATTTTTTCAACCCGGATGGAAAAAAGAAAAACAAAAATCTGCATTCGAAGAAATTCTGGGATTAAAAAATTTGGAGGATGATGTATTAGTCGACATAGATAGAACTGTGTGTAAATTCTTACCGTCTAAAGAGGAATTTCCAAACATTTCTTACACTGGTTCTCTAATAACAAATCATACACTCCAAAAGATTGTATCGCATTCTACAATCTTTGTTTTGACCTTTCCACTAGGATTTGTTTCGTTGAAAAGTGAAAAAGATAGAACAATGTTCTACTCATCTAACATGGAATTTAGCTACAAAATAAATAAAAAAATTAAACAGATGGTAAAACGAAGTACCGAAAAAAAAGAAAGTATATTTACTGTTACATGGGAAGCTATAATTGACACACTGACTGAGTTGAAATCCCAATGGGCACTAGAAAACATGTATTTAGTCTCATATATGCTTGGGAAGAATCAAGCGCTTATGAATGTAGAATATATTGGCATTCCAAAACTTCAGGCGGCAATTCTTCTGGATGACACAATTCGAGAGAATTTGAACAAAAATATTCCGTATAGAAAAATTAAAGAGACGCCAAAACAATTTGAATGGAAATGGCTTATTGAAGAATTTATAAAGGGAAACTTACTTAATCCAACAATCATGAACCACCTTAACTTAGTTTTAAATAAGGATGCGGAGCTCAGTTATTCAAGTTCACTATATTCATTGCTTGTAGATTCAAAGATATTAGAATTTAAAAAGAAAAACGAAAAATCGCAAATATTCTCGCCAGATTATTTTGATAATTATAAATCTTTAATCAAAAACATAAAAGATGAGATAAGTTTTACATCGTTTGCATCTGGTCTTATTAACCAGATTTCGGAAAGTGCAGAAACAAAAAATAGAATTGCCAGAGAATTGCTTGAAACACTAAAATCAAACAACAAAAACATGTTTTTGAACATCCTTCTTAAAAATTTAAATGAAAACAAGGAACTATCTTCCAATCGTAATTTTTACAACTGGATTTTAGAGAAAATCATTGCTAATGACACATCCTTTGAAATGTATGGTCTAATCCTAGTTATGAACTTATTAAGGAGGGAAAAAAAATGAATGAAAAAAATATATACTACTGGCAGAAAGTGGTGGGAGATCGTCCCATAGGTATGGATTTACAGGATATTAGAGAGGCAGTATCTGAAGGATTTAAGAGCGAGTCTCCCAATTACAAACAAAAATTGGTTTATAATCTATTGGAAACAATAAGAAATAATGACCAAAAAGAATTCTTTTATATTCTGTTGAAAGCAATTAATAAACCCAAAAAAGATTATACACGATTATTGGAACAGCTAAATAATAACTATGATGTTATGCCTGAGGAGGCTTTTGTGAACTTCGCATACACGGTCGTTATTGGAATAATGGCGACATATGATGGAGGTGAAAAGAATGAATAACCAAACTACAAACCAAAGTAGAAGTGAGCAGGGAAACACAACGTCACAAAATGCTCGAAGAAAGTATATTGTGCTGGACATAGTGTTCTATGGGAGTTCATTGAACTACGATCAGGGAACTGGAAACTATCAGGAATTGAAGAAAATAACAAAATGGGATGGAAAACAATATGTTCTGGTCAGTAGATATGCGTTGCGTTACAGTATACTTCACTGGGCAAATAAGATATTCCCAGATGATTGGAAACTAGCTGGAAATGATGTTCTTATTGCAGAATCACAGGGGGTCGCAAGATTACAAACACCTGAGGAATTGGAATTGAAGGGCCAGAGTTTTAAGAGTGTTTTCGAAACATATCCAGAGTTTGATTTGTTTGGGTTTATGACTGCACCTAAAGGTAGAGAAAAAGCAGCGTTAACACGTGTCTCACCAGTAAAAATTTCTCATGCAATATCGATGACACCTTACAGCTATGATTCTCATTTCACTGCAAACTTAGATGTGATGAAACGAGCTGCGGGGTCTGGAAGTAACCCGGTAATGATAGAAGAAAAAAAGGATTTTTATGTTTACAATATAGTGATAGATGTAGATAGAATAGGTAAATACACGAAAGATGAACATGGAAATGATGAAATTGGAGATATTAATGTTTCCGATAAGCGTGAGGTTCGGATAAAACAACTAGTAGAAACATTGTTCTCCTTAAAGCGAGAAATAAAAGGTAGAATGGAGGACCTCTCTCCGTGGTTAGTTATATGCGGATTATACACCGACGGAAAATATGAAACATACCTCGATAAAATAGAGCTGGCGAAATCTCATGTGTATAAAATTATCACAAAAGAAAAGACTACACAAGATTCAGAGGGAAAAACAGTTAAAGAAGTGGAACACGAAACTGTGGAAAGAAGCGCACCTAAATTTGTAATAGATATAGACCAGGACGTACCAAAGTTAGTGAATAACAAAGATGATATCGTAAAAAAGATAGAGAATTTCTTGGATAATAAAGAAGGAACTGAAATTATAGTTTATAAGCGAAATTTTGTTGAAATTGAACCACAACTGAAATTCATAGAAGATAAAAATGCTAAAAAAGATGGGGAATTACAACAAACTGAATCGAAATAAGCATTGTTGTAAATTTAGGTGTGTGAGATGTCTGAGAGAGCAATTGTCTTTGAACTCTTTCAACCATTTGCGCAATATCGAAACCCTTTCACTTTTTACTATGCCCAGACATATCCATTACCTCCGAAAAGCACAATAATTGGTATGCTACAAAATGCGTGCAATGACTGGTACGGAAATATATATGGTATAGAAAATTGGTGGAACTTAAAAGTGAGTGTACATGGAGGATTTGAAAGTGTATTCTGGAATTACCAGAGTTTTATCAAAGGAGATATAGAACTAAAAAATGATGGAAGATTATGGAACCAAGAACTGCCTCTTTACGGCAAAGGCATAAAATCCCAGCGCACACCAATTTATCAGCAAGAACTTTTTAATGGGCATCTATACATCTTCATAAAAGGTGAAGGCGATCTAATTGAAAAAATAAAAGAATCACTAGAACATCCTCCTAAGGTGTTATCTCTCGGAAGAAGCGAAGATGTTGTTTTTATAAAAGAGATAAAAGAAATTACGCCACAGGAGCCAATTGCCGTGGAAGGAGACATCAAGCTAAAATATCCCACATATATTTTAGAGGAGAAAGTGGCGATTGCCAAATTGAAATATCCAGTATATTCCATACCTGTAAGAGTGATATTTAAGAACCAAGGAATGCCTGTCAAATCCAAGTCTGAGATAACAAAAAATACAGAAAGAGAAGTGGAGCTAAAAAAAGTCATCTATACTGGTTTTGACTATACTCTTATTCTCAAAGAAGGTGAAATGATAGGTTGTGAGTGTTATGAGGTCGACAGCAAAAGAATAAGAATAGTCGAAGGAGGATGGTTATGAGTGTTGAGAAGTATCTCCGAGCAAAATCGAAAGATTATGAGAATTTCTTATTGCAAGATCACTTAAAAGAAACAGTAAAGCGTGCCCTGTCATTGAAAGAGTTTATAGATAGAAATAGAGAGGCAATAGAATATAAAAAATTTAATAATGAATTTTTTGATGATCTTATTATTGCCGGCTTTCTCCATGATCTCGGAAAAATCAACTGGAAATTTCAATTAGAGGTTTTTGGAAGAGATGAAAAAGAATATGATAAGAGCAGCGGAAGATACAAAAGCGAGTTGAACAGTATTTCAGAATTTTTTAATGGGTTTAAGAATATCGAAATAAAAGATCATGAACTGATTTCTATTTTGTATTCTTTGATATTTCTAGACAATGACGACCGTGCTAAAAAGATTCGAAGTGCAATTTTATTGCATCACTACAATCAATTCTATTTAAACAAAGAAATGGAGATGGCCACTATTCGTGATGAGTATCCAGACTTAGCGAAATATATTGAGTTTTTAATTACGAAAGAAAATAAGATTGAAAATCTGCTTAGAGAAATAATAGATTACACAAAAACAGACGATAAATTGAAGAATGATACACAAGTGAGTAAGATATTTGATAAACTTGCCAACGACATTACTTTTAAGCGTGTCAAAGAGCTTAAGGAGTATATTGAGAAAGAATATAGCATCTCTACAAAAATACAAATGTTTTCCATTCCAGACAAAGAGAATGAAAACTTCTATGATTTCTTTGTTTTCTTGGGCTGTCTGCGAAGATGTGATTATTCGGCAAGTGGGAATGTCGAAATCGAAAGTGCAAAAAAGCTGGCAGAAGAGGTGTATAACGACCTTAATAAACGTATCAAAGAAAAAATTCAGATTACAAAAGAACTATGGCAAGAAAAAATACTAATAGAAAAAGATGCAAAGAATCTTGTCCTTATTGCGCCAACAGGTTCTGGCAAAACGGAATTTGCATTGTTGTGGGCAAAGAACAGAGGAAAAAAGCTTGTCTATACCATTCCACTAAGAGCTGCTTTAAATGATTTATATGAAAGATTTGGTGGCAAAGACAGTCAAAATGAGGGATACTTTTACAGTGCAGACAATAATATCTTACGAATACTCCATTCAACTGCATTTTTAGAGTATCTGAAAGAAGAAAAAGATGGGAAACAACTTGATATTGAGGAAAAACAGACTACCGCACAATTATTTTCTTCAGCAATCACCTTGACCACACCAGATCAAGTTTTTCTTTCCTCATTGAAGTACTATGGTTTTGATAAACTTCTTAGTATTTACCCGCTTTCTTCAATAGTGATCGATGAGATACAAGCGTATAATCCAGAGATGGCAGCAGTAATAATAAAAACAATGGAGATTATCCAGAAATTAGGCGGGAACATACTTGTGATTACTGCAACATTCCCACCATACTTTAAAGAATTTATCAATGAAAATAAGGGTTTTAAAATTTTAGACCTAAAAGATGATTATCCAAACAACTCTGAGGTTAAAAACTATAAGTTAATGCGTCATAGAATAGAGGTAATAGAGCAAAAACTATTTGAAGTACCAGAAAAAAATAAAAAGAATTTTGAGGAGAATGAAGAATCGGCTGAAAACATCCATGAAAAAGAAAAGGGAGATGCTATTTACCAGGTTACTGGTGCAAAAGAAAAGGTGAAAAATTTAATCATTGAAAATAAGAACAAGAATATCCTAATTATTGTAAACAATGTAGGAAAAGCCATTCAACTTTTTAAGCTATTAGAGAATGACAACGAGATTAAAGAAAGAGTTAAAATAAAAGATGGAAATGAGGAGGTCCGTCTTCTTCTACATTCCAGACTTATCGAAAAAGAAAAAGCTAGGAGAATAGAAGCGGTAAAAAGAGCGCTAAATAATAAAAGGAATGGAATGGTACTGGTATCGACCCAGATTGTTGAAGCCAGCGTTGATATAGATTTTGATATTCTAATTACTGAGATATCACCCGTAGATAGCCAGATACAGAGATGGGGAAGAATTTATAGGAACAGGAAGGATGACTATAACGAGGAGAAACCAAATATCTATATCTTTGCGGGTATTGATAAGGGCACAACAGCAATATACGACAGTCGTGTGATTGAGAAAACTGTTGAAAAATTAAAAAACAAGAAGAACGGTGTTTTGAACTATAAAAATGAAAGAGAATTAATAGAATATGTATTTAAGGAAAAAATAAATGGTAAAACACTGGAAGAAGAATATATTGAAGAAATCAACAAGAATCTAGAATGGCTTAAGTATTATTCTACAGAAAAGAAGGGAGAGGCACAAAGGGTGTTTAGAAGAATCGCTGGTGTTCAGGTGGTTTTGCCAGCACTTATGAAAGCGAGCAATGATCCTGTAGAGAAAAAATTAGGAGAGATTCTAGACGAAAGGGGTATGTCTCCAAACCTTTCTTGGAAAAAAATTTGTGAGAACATTAACCAAAATCTAAAACCAAACCCCCCTGTTGATTTCTGGCACGTCCTAAAAATCATATACGAATATTCCTGTAGTGTGCCATTCTATTACTTTGAGAAGAGAACAGTTTATGGAGGTACATCTTTCAAGGGATTTTTTATTATGTCTCTCAAAGATGATGAAATAGAAGATGTGAAAAAATACGGAAACATCAAGTTGAAAGAACTGGAGCAACTACAAATTGAAGAAAGCATCTTGTCATAAGTGAGGAGTGAATATCCTTGACAAAATTGCCTTCTGAAGCATATTTGACCGGAACTCAAATCAACTATTACCTTATCTGTCCTACGAAGCTTTGGCTCTTCACGCATCAAATCACGATGGAAGATGAATCCGAGAAAGTTCAGATTGGAAAATACATCCATGAAACTGCATATGCCAGGGAAAAGAAAAATGTAATAATTGATGACAAAATTGCTTTAGATTTTGTGAGACAGGGTGATAAACTTATTATTTGTGAAGTCAAAAAATCAATGAAGTTAGAGAAAGCGCACCTCTATCAGCTATATTATTATCTTTATTACTTGCACAAAATAAAGGGCATCGAAGAAGTGGAGGGCTTATTACTATACCCGGAACAGCGGACAAAAAAAAAGATAAAGCTGACTGAAGCGATAACACATGAACTTGAGATAATGCTTTCGGAGATAAATAAAATAATCAAAAGCCCGCAGATGCCGAAGCCAGTGAGGAAATCGTATTGCAAATCATGTGCCTATTTTGAGTTTTGCTGGGGGTGAAAATGAAGACAAATTACTACATCTTGAGGAACGGCAAACTCATAAAGAAGGAAAACACAGTGTACTTTATCTATGCAAAGGACGAACCGAACGAGGCAAGAGAGACCTTTATCTCAGAGGTGGATGGTGAGGAAACACCAGTAGAAACTGAAGATGTATCAGATAAACCAGAATACGAAAAAAGAATTTTGCCCATTGAGCAGATCGGCGCAATATTTGCATATGGCAGAGTTTCAATAACCTCTGGCGTGATATCATTTCTCAGTAAGTACAAGATTCCTGTGCATTTCTTTGGATACTATGGCCATTACGAATCTACACTTATGCCATCTGAATCTTTGCTTTCGGGCGAGATGCATATAAAACAAGCAGAGTTTTATCTCAAGCCAGACAAACGGCTATTTCTTGCAAAGAAAATCATAGAAGGTGCTGCAAAAAACATACTTAAAAACTTGGAGTATTACCGGAATGAGGGAAGAGACCTCAGTTTAGAAATTCTTTCAATAAAAAATAATTTAGCTAATCTTGACACTTACGCTGATGTGAGTGAGTTAATGGCAATTGAAGGGTCTATTAGAAATCAATATTACAAAGCATTTCAAAAGATTCTGAAAGATACCTTTCAGTTTGAAGGTAGAACAAAGCATCCGCCAGACAATCCAATAAATGCAATGATAAGCTTCGGAAATTCATTGCTNTATACTGTGACNATTAACGCAATTTATCANACTCAGTTAGACCAGACAATATCGTTTCTTCATGAACCTTCAGAAAGAAGATTTTCATTGTCTTTAGATATTTCTGAAATATTCAAACCCTTGATTGTTGATAGAACTATTTTTAAGCTTGTTAACAAAGATATAATTACAGAAAATGATTTTATAAAAGAATTAAATTCTTGTTTACTTAATAAATCTGGTAAGGAAAAATTTATTAAGGATTTTGAAGAAAGATTAAAAACTACAATAAAACATAGGGAATTAGGAAGAAATGTAACATATGAACGCTTAATATATCTTGAGTGCCTTAAAATCAGTAAACATATACTTGGAATAAAGGAATACAGTCCATTTGTTATTTGGTGGTAAATATGTATATTATAATTGTTTATGATGTATCTTTTGAAAGGGTCTCAAAAGTTTGCAATTTTTTAAGAAGTTATCTTTCTTGGGTACAGAATTCTGTTTTTGAAGGTGAGATTACAGAGTCCCAACTTATGCGTATTGAAAATGGACTTAAAAATATCATTGATGAAAATACAGATAGTATAAGAATTTACATTATGAGAATAAAAGATGTTATGAATGTTAAAACACTTGGTATAGAAAAGGCGAACTTAAACAATATAATTTAAGCTATTTTTGGTAATTAAAAAATTTTTTTGTCGGGAATCTTTAAATAAACAATACATTATTATACATCCCCGACATGAAGATAAATGATTTTGGGTTTAAAACCCCTAAAAATGCAAAAATAGGCCGTGTTTAAATCGGACTAATGTAGGATTGAAACCTAATATGGTCGTGGTCTAAATTCGTAACCTCGCCGGTTTAAATCGGACTAATGTAGGATTGAAACCTCGATTGTATTGTCCATGTCCGCCGACGTTATATCCTCGTTTAAATCGGACTAATGTAGGATTGAAACTTTTTCTGTTTCTTAATTACAAAATCCGTTATTTTCGGTTTAAATCGGACTAATGTAGGATTGAAACAAATAAGTTTATCCCTGTTATACTAGATAAAGCAAAGTTTAAATCGGACTAATGTAGGATTGAAACATTT
>JGI24721J26819_10006279_pt1 | contig 11624 bp, 9 predicted proteins | sample YelNatPaOPGAMG01_FD_26819 | JGI IMG/M metagenome (IMG submission 26819)
TTATGAGCTGTTTCAAGAATTTTTTCAGCAGGATCTCCTTCTCTTACAAGAAACTTAATCTCAATTGGTTTTCCAGAAAGAGATTTTCTTATTCTTTCCATGTTATCTTCTGTTTCTCTTTTTAGCACTTCTGTAATCCTTTGTCTGTCAGCATCAGAAAGTTCTGTAAGATAAAGCTCTGGAACAACAGCCAAAACAGTAAGTGAGGCATTCATACTCAAAGCAATCTCCAATGCTTTTCTTAATGCTTTGTCAGATGCTTTTGAGCCATCATGAGCCACTAAAATTCTCTGCATTTTCCCCTCCTTATATTTTTATATCTTTAAGTAAATCCCTGTTTCCCTTATACCACTGAACTGTCTTATTTATTCCTTCTTCAATAGAAACTTTTGGAGACCATCCTATGTATTGCTTTGCTTCAGAAATATCTGCCCATGTTGCAAAAATATCTGCTGGATGTCTTGGTTGCCAATTAATTTTTGCCTTTTTATTAAGAAGCTCTTCTATTATATTGATTACATAAATAAGTTCTACAGGTCTGTCATTTCCAAGATTCATAGTTTTATATCCTTCAAGATTAAGGCATGCCACTGTTGCCTCTGCAATGTCTTCTACAAAAGTGAAGTCTCTTTTTTGTTTACCATCTCCATATACAGTAATTGGTTCGCCAGAATCAATTTTTTTTATGAATCTAAAGATACTCATATCAGGTCTACCTAAGGGTCCATAAACTGTAAAATATCTCGGAATTATTGTATTTATCCCATAAAGATAATGATAACTGTAACAGAAAAGCTCTGCTGATTTTTTTGAAGCAGGATATGGTGCAAGAGGTTTATCTGTAGGTTCAGACACTTTAAAAGGCATTTTATCTGTCTGCCCATAAACACTTGATGTTGAAGCCAAAACAAAAGTTTTTATATTAAAATCCTTTATACATTCAAGAAGATTTATTGTTCCTTTGACATTTGTATCCAGATAACCCCATGGATTTTCAACAGAAGCTCTTACTCCAGCTCTTGCAGCAAGGTTAATAACTGCATCTATTTTATAAGCCTTAAAAATTCTTTTTAGATTTTCAAAATCTTCAATATCTGCTTTATAAAATATGAAATTTTTAAAATTTTTAAGTTCATTAAGTCTTAATTGTTTTATTTTGGGGTCATAGTAGTCATTTATATTATCAATGCCTATAACTGTANTCCCTTTCTTTAAAAGTAAACTACAAGTAGCCCAACCTATAAAACCTGCACTTCCTGTCACTAAAATTGTTTGCATAGTTTTTTATTTTACCATAAATTGTTATTTTCTTTGTTTNATTTTTATGTTTAAAGGAGCATACTGAAAATGAAAGGTATCTCTTAAAAGTTTTTCAAGAAATTTGATATGATGTTGCTTAACTGCAGATTGATTATTAACAAAAACAACAAAAGTTGGAGGTTCTACTTCAACCTGGGTTATGTAATAAAATCTTAGTTCTTTGCCATGAGAGGAAAGCACTACATCTTTTAGTTTTTGATTAAAAAGCCTGTTTAATTCTGATGTGGATACTCTCTTACGATATTCTTTTAAAATTTGGTCAATTAATGGAAAAATTTTTGTAAGTCTTGTCTTTTCTTGAGCAGAAACAGTTAAATAGGGTGCATAATCAACAAACCACAATTTACGCTTTATTTCATCCTCAAAAAATTTTGCTTTTTTATCTCTTTCTTCTCTTGGAATCAAATCCCATTTATTAATTAAAATTATTAATCCTTTTTTTTGCTCAGCTACTATTCCTGCAATTTTCTGGTCCTGATTAACAATCCCTTCAGTTGCATCTATGACAAGAACTGCCACATCTGCTCTTTCAATGCTTCTTAATGCTTTAAAATAGGCTAACTTTTCCACATAGCTTGATTGTGAGCTTTCTTTTTTATAATAGGAAAGTCTTTTTATTCCTGCTGTATCAATTAATAAATATTTATTTCCATAATATGTGCAAAAGGCATCAATGGCGTCTCTTGTTGTCCCCGGAATAGGACTTACAATCATCCTTTTTTTACCAAGCAAAGAATTAATAATGGTTGATTTACCTACATTGGGTCTTCCTACAATAGCAATTTTAGGGAATTGCTCTTCCTCTTTCTGAATTGTTTTTTGAGGGATTTTTTCTAAAATTTTGTCAATTAATTCTTCAATACCATATCCAGTTATGGCAGAAACTGGTAAAAGTTCATCTGTTCCTATACTATAGAAATCATATAATCTGTTGAGTTTTGAAGGGTCATCTATTTTATTTATTACCCATAAAATATCCTTACCCGTTTCTCTGAGTTTTCTTGCAATTTCGCTATCAAATGGGGTAAAACCCTCTTTACCATCAAGAAGATGAATTACCAGGTTGGCTTCCTGGATTGCCATTTCTACCTGTTCAAGCATTTGTCTTTGGATAATATCTTCTGCTTTTTCCTCTGGGAAAAATCCTCCTGTATCAACAACACTGAATTCTTTTTCATTCCATTTTGCCAATCCATAATTTATATCTCTTGTTACACCAGGAAGTTTATCTGTAATGGCTTTAAGTTTTTCATCTGATTTAATCATTCTATTAAATAATGTTGATTTACCAACATTTGGTCTTCCAACTATAACCACTGTAAACATTGTTTTTCCTCTTAGCTTTCTGAAAACTCTTTTGGCAGGGATATGCCAAGTGATTTTATTTTTTTGTATAAATTGCTTCTTTCAATTCCTATAATTTCTGCTGTTTTTGTCATGTTCCAGTTATTGTCTTTAAGCTTCTTTAATATAAAATCTCTCTCAAATGCTTCTCTTGCATCCCTTAATGAAGTATATGTGAAGTAATCTTCATCTTTTTTTATTTTTTTAATTATTCCTGCATTTTCTATATCTTCAACGGAAATAATAATATCTGTACCTGTCATAATCATTAATCTTTCAATGGCATTTCTTAATTCTCTAACATTACCAGGCCAGTCATAGTTCATTAGCAACTTCATTGCAGAGGCATCAATTGTCTTTTTTTTCCATCCTTTTTCTCTGTTAAACTCATCTATAAAGTAGTTAACAAGTTCTGGAATATCTTCCTTTCTTTCCCTTAATGCCGGTATATAAATAGGAACTACATTAAGTCTGTAATAAAGGTCTTCACGAAAATTACCTTTTTTTATTTCTTCTGCAAGGTCTTTATTGGTTGCTGAAATAATTCTTACATCAACTGTTATATCCTTTGTTCCTCCAACTCTCTGAAACTTTTGAGTTTCTATTACCCTTAGTAGTTTTGCCTGAGTAAGCAATGACATATCACCTATTTCATCAAGAAAAAGTGTGCCTCCATTTGCAAGCTCAAATTTGCCGATTTTTTTATCTATAGCTCCTGTGAAAGCTCCTTTTTCATGTCCAAACAATTCACTTTCTATAAGTTCTTGCGGTATTGCAGCACAGTTTACCTCAACAAAAGAACTTTTTGAGCGGTGGCTCAATGAGTGTATCGCTCTGGCTACAAGTTCTTTTCCTGTTCCACTTTCGCCAAGAATTAAAACCCTTGAGTCTCCTTTTGCCACTAGTTCAATCTGATTTTTAATTTTTTTCATTGCAGAAGAACTGCCTACAAGTTCATATCTTGTTTTAATACTGCTAAGAAGTTTTATATTTTCCCTTTCAAGATGTTTGAATTGTAAAGCTCTTTCAGTTGTTAGTATGATTCTTTCCATTGCCAGAGGCTTTTCAAGAAAATCAAAGGCTCCGAGCTTTACAGCCTGAACTGCGATTTCAACATTTCCATGTCCTGAAATCATGATTACAGGAATTTCGGAGTCTTTTTCTTTTATTTTTTTTATTGCTTCAATGCCGCTCATTTTAGGAAGCCATACATCAAGAAAAATTAGATCTATTTCCTCCTTTTCTAATATTTTCAATGCATTCTCCGCATCTTCTGAAGTAAATATCTTATATCCTTCATCTTCTAAGATGCCTGATAATGTATCAAGAATTCCCTTTTCATCATCAACAATTAAAATATTTCCTTTCAAGCTGGCACCTCTATTTTAAAAATAGTTCCAGTAGGTTTGTTATCCATTACAGTTATCCTGCCACCATGCTCATTTACAATCTTTCTTGCAATAGCAAGTCCAAGTCCTGTTCCTTCTTTATTTCTTGAGAAATATGGTAAAAATAGCCTTTCTTTTGTTTCATCATCAACTCCTGGTCCTGTATCTGCAATTTCAATCATAAGGTTATTATTTAGTTTAACAGATATTGTTATTTCACCTTTAGCATTCATAGCTTTTATGGCATTGTCAATTATATTAATAAGAACTCTTTTAAATTCTTCATAATCAAGTAAAACAGGTTTTATTTCACCATGCATTTTAAGATTTATTTTTATGTCCTTAAATCCTTTGTAAAGCTCTATCACATCTTCTATTAAATTTAAAAGATTTACTGGCTCTTTTTTAATTTCAGGAAGCCTGCCAAACTTCTGAAATGCATCAATTAAATTTTTAAGAGACTCCACTTCAGAAATTATTGTCTGTGTTGATTTTTCAAATACTCTGTCAAAGTCTTCATCTTTATTCTTCCATTTTTTTATAAGCCTTTCAGTGGCAAGTTTTATTGGAGTGAGAGGATTTTTAATTTCATGAGCAAGTCTTCTTGCAACTTCTTCCCAAGCAATTGCCTGTTGAGCTTTGACAATATCTGTAATATCGTCAAATACTACAAGAATTCCTGTCGCCTCATTTTTGTCAGATTCTCTTAATGATATAATTCTTGCTTTTATTTTTTTGTTAGCACCGTTTATTTTAATATTAATATCCTTTGATATTTCGGTTATTTTCTCTCCTGAAATTCTTTTTATAAAATTTTTTAAATCTTCAGACTCTATATATTTTATAATCTCTGAGTAATGCTTGTTTTTTATCTGTTCTTTTGAAAGTTGAAGTATTTCTTCACCTGATTTATTGATTGTTAATATATTTCCATCAGGGCTTACAAAGATAACGCCAGATGTTATGCTGGAAAGTATTCTTTCAAGTAAAAAATTTCTATCTGAAAGCTCAGAGTATGCCTTATCAAGTTTTTCTATCATATCATTGAAGGAATTTACGAGAATACCTATTTCATCAGAACTTTTCGTTTGTATTTTTACTTTTAGATTACCTTTTGCTACAATGTTTGTTGCCTGAACGAGTTCTTTTAAAGGATTTGTTATTTCCTGTGAAATTTTCAGAGATGTCCATAATGCTAAAAATATAATTATAAGACTTAAAAAACCTAAAAACATNAAATAATTAGATTTTACAGAATTTCTTAATGANCCCATTTTTAAATATTCTTCATGGTAAGTTTTAAGCTCTTCAACTTTTTTTGTAATATAAGGAGGAATATTAGTTTTTGCAACAAGAATTCCGTCTCTATAAGGAATGGCAGCTAAAACCTGGTCACCTTCTTGTAAAGAAATAATCTGACTTGATTTTTTACCTTCAAATGCTTCTTTTATAGCCTGTGGCATATCATCATAAGGTTTTTTTATTTGTTCAATTTTTATATCTTCAGGAAGATTTTTTATTCTGCCTTCTGCGTATTCAGAAATAATATTTAAAAGTCTTTGTTTTTCAAAATCATAGAAAGCTTTAACAGTATCAACTGAATTTGATACTATCTTTCTGTTGGATTTGGAAAAAATNTTTTCTATAGAGCTTTCAAGAACTCCACTGAATGCAATAAATAAAAGCACTGATGGAATAAGAACTAAACCAACAAATATTGTAACTATTTTGATTCTGAATCTATAACCNGGAATTTCNCTATGCTTTTCAAGATATAGCCTNAAAATGCTTCTTATAACAAAGAATGCCAGAGTAATAATAGCGATTATATTTATAACGAAAAGTGAAACAATTATAAATCTTGTAGGAATTTGTTCAGGTGGNAGTCTNAGAAGATATATTTCAAATCCAAGAACAGTAAAGAGTAATAATGTAAGGAAAAGAGGGAAAAAATATTTTTTTAGTTTATCTCTCATGGCAATGTAAAACTCTTAGATTCTATCGTTATTTTTTTCTCATATCTTGGAATAAAAAACAGAAGATGTTCAAGAACTGAAGGAAGCTTTTTTATATTTGACTCTACAGTAACTTTTATATAGTATTTTCCTTCTGGCAATTTATCAATACCTCCAATTTTTACTGTCTCAATATTTAAAGCCCAATTTAATGCCTCCTGATAGTTTTTAAATCTTTTTTCTTTTAAAACTTCTCCTTCTATGCTTTTTATAATGAATTCATCCTTTATAGGGTCAGAAATCATAATTTTCTGTATTTGAGTGCCAGTTACAAACTCATCAGGAATAATTGACCATTTTTTATATAATTCAATTAAAATCACAATATTTTTACTTAAGCCGTTTTTAAAATCATCTTTAAACTCTTCTGAAGGAATTATTTGTAAGTTAACCAAAAGAGAATTCTCAGTTTTCGTAAATTGCATTGTAATATTTTCAATTGCAAAAGCAGTATATGGGAAATAGAATAATAGAAAAATGATAAATCCTATAATTTTTTTCATTAAAATTTATTATATTATTTTTATCTGAGTTTTTCTAATTTTCCAATATTTAATTTTGGTAAGAAAAAGATGACAGCCTGAAGGCTGCCATCTGAAAGGATTATTAGGCTTTCCAGAGTCCGTGAAGATTACAGTATTCACGGGCTGATACTTCATTTGCAGTTATTTCAAAGAATGCTTCAGGTGCTTGTCCTGGATTTAAGAACTGTCTTAAAACTTTTCCATCTGCTATAAGCTCAATCCATTCAATATAATGTTTTTCCTCCATTGGATGAGGAATACTTCCAACTTTTACTTTGTATCCTTTGCCAGTTTTTTCAATTACGGGAACATGCTTTTCCTTTGCAGCATCAACAGTGTTTTCTGTAAAAAGTTTCATTGGTTGACCACAGCATACAAGCTGTCCAGCACCTTCATGTAATACCTCAACAATGTTACCACACTTTTCACATTTGTAAATTTGTAATTTTTGAGTCATCTTTGCACCTCCAAAATTATTTTTTTAATTATAAAAATTTCTTGAAATAAAATCAATATTGATTTTTTAAATTTTTTGTTTTATAATAATTCTTAAATAATTTAGGAGGTGGGAAAATGGATGTAAGAATGCCTTTATTAGGTGAAAAAATTGAAGAAAGGAAGGTTAAAACAACCCATGGAGTAATTAATTTCCCAACTGATTATGCAGGCAAGTGGGTAGTTCTTTTCAGTCATCCTGCTGATTTTACACCAGTATGCACGACTGAATTTGTTGCTTTTCAGAAAAGATTTGAAGAATTTAAAAAATTAAATTGTGAACTGATTGGTCTATCCATCGACCAGGTTTTTTCTCATATTAAATGGGTTGAATGGATTAAGGAAAAATTGGGAGTGGAAATAACATTCCCAATTATTGCCGATGACATGGGTGAGATTGCGAAATCATTCGGTATGATAAGCCCTGNTAAAGGAACAAACACAATAAGAGCTGTATTTATTGTTGATCCGGATGGTGTTTTAAGGCTTGTTCTTTATTATCCTCAGGAAGTTGGAAGGAATATTGATGAAATTTTAAGAGCAGTNAAAGCTTTACAGACATCAGATGCTAATAAAGTAGCCATTCCAGCTGGTTGGCCTAATAATGAACTTATTGGAGATAAAGTTATAATNCCTCCTGCTTCTGATGTAAAAACAGCACAAGAAAGACAAAAGCAGTATGAATGTTTTGACTGGTGGTTCTGCTATAAGAAACTTTAAAAGTAAAAGCCCGCTTATGCGGGCTCTTATTTTATAATTAGTATTCACTTACAACATTTTTTTCATAAATAAAATTGCGTGCAAAAATAGTATAATATTTTGTAATGAAAGCATGGGTTATTCATAAAATAACTGACTTAAAGAAGGATAATAAACCATTAAATTTAATTGAAACTCAAAATCCTTTACCTGAAGCAAATGAAATAGTTATAAAAGTATATTTTTGCGGAGTTTGTCATACAGAGATTGATGAAATTGAGGGTAGGGCAACTCCTTCATTTTTTCCAATTATACCTGGGCATCAGATTGTTGGNGAAGTAGTACAGCTGGGTAAGTTTGTAAGCAAATTTAAAGTTGGTGATAGAGTAGGGGCAGGATGGATTTATTCAGCCTGTGGAAAGTGTGATTATTGTAAAAAGGGATTAGAAAATCTCTGCAGGGATTTTAAAGCAACTGGCAGGGATGCTAATGGCGGATATGCAGAGTATTTCAAAATTCATGAAGATTTTGCCTTTAAGATCCCAGAAAATCTTGGCAGTGAAGAATCCGCACCTCTTTTCTGTGCTGGAGCTATTGGTTACAGGTCATTGATGCTGGCTAAACCAGAGAATGGACAGAATATTGGACTTGTTGGATTCGGTGCATCAGGGCATATTGTTTTAAAAATTATAAGGCATCTTTTACCAGATTCAAAGGTTTTTGTTTTTTCAAGAACTGACTCAGAAAGATATTTGGCTAAAGAGCTTGGCGCTTACTGGACAGGAAATTTTGATGAGACTCCGCCAGATAGTCTTCATTTTGCAATTGATACAACACCTGTCTGGAAGCCTCCTATTTCAATACTTAAATATTTAAAACCCGCTGGTAGACTTATTATCAATGCTATAAGGAAGGAAGAAATAGATAAAGAAGAGCTTATGAAGATTGACTATTCAACAGACCTCTGGCTTGAAAAAGAAATTAAATCAGTTGCAAATATAACAAGAAAAGATATTGAAGAATTTCTCAAAATTGCTTCAGAAATTCAATTAAAACCAGAGCTTGAGGTATATTCTTTTGAGATGGCTAATAAAGCATTAATGGATATAAAAGAAAGAAAGATAAAAGGAGCTAAGGTATTGAAAATAGGAGGTTAATGATGGATAAAAAAGAAAAAGTTTTAGAAATATTAAAAAGACTTGAAAAGAGATACCCGAATGTTAAAACAGCCCTTAACTTTAACACACCTCTGGATTTACTTGTTGCGACAATACTTTCAGCTCAGACCACAGATGTAAATGTAAACAGAGTTACAGAAAAGCTTTTCAAAAAATATAAAACAGCAAAAGATTATGCAGATATTCCAATTGAGGAATTACAAGACGATATAAAAAGTATAAATTTTTATAAAAACAAGGCAAATTATATTAAAAATCTTGCAGAAGAACTTTTAAAAAAGTTTAATGGTGAAGTTCCAAAAACAATGCAGGAACTTGTAACGCTTCCTGGTGTTGGAAGAAAAACAGCTAATATAGTTTTATGGAATGCCTATGGCATTAATGAAGGAGTTGCTGTTGATACTCATGTTAAAAGAATTTCAAAGCTTTTAGGACTTACAGAAAATACAGACCCTGAAAAAATTGAGCAGGATTTAATGAAGATAACACCTCGTGAACAATGGGGTAAAATAAGTCATCTCCTTATAATGTTAGGGAGAGAAATCTGTAAAGCAAAATCACCAGATTGCCAAAAATGTCCCTTAAATGATATCTGCCCTAACAGAAGAATATAAATATTTCAGTAAACTCTTTAAATTATCTTTTTAACTGTTTTTCCTTTTCAGCTATATAAAGCCTTGTTTTAAGAACAGTATCAGGAATAAGGCTGATTGAGTCAATTCCGCATTCAACTAAAAATTCTGCAAACTCTGGAAAGTCACTCGGTGCTTGCCCGCAAATTCCTATTTTTCTTCCCTTTTCCTTTGCCACATTAATTACTTGTTTAACAAGTTTTTTAACTGCTTGATTCCTTTCATCATAAATATGTGATACTAAAGCACTGTCCCTGTCAAGTCCGAGAGTAAGCTGTGTTAAATCATTGGAACCTATTGAGAATCCATCAAATACTTTAGCAAACTCATCAGCTAATATAACATTACTTGGAATTTCACACATTACATATATTTCAAGTCCATTTTCACCTTGCTTTAATCCATACTTTTTCATTACTTCTATTACCTTTTTTCCTTCTTCCACTGTTCTACAAAATGGAATCATTACTTTTATATTTTTTAATCCAATCTCTTCTCTAACTTTTTTTATTGCAAGACATTCAAGAGCAAAAGCAGGTTCAAATTTTTTATCATAGTATCTGCTTGCTCCTCGCCAGCCAATCATTGGATTTGATTCAACAGGCTCATATAATGGACCTCCAATCAAGTTTGCATACTCATTTGTTTTAAAGTCAGAGAATCTTACAATAACATCATTGGGATAAAAAGCTGCACCTATCATCGCAATCCCTTGTGCAAGTTTGTCAACATAGAAATCAGGTTTATTTTTATATGTTGGCGTTCTTTTATCAATTTCTTTAACAATTTTTGCAATTTTAGGGTTATTATTTGCCTGCTGTTTTAGTTTTGGATAATCAAGTAAGGCAAGCGGATGCACGCCTATATGAGAGCTTATTATAAACTCAATTCTTGCAAGTCCAACTCCGTCGTTTGGAATCTGCCCCTGAGAAAAAGCCTGTTCTGGAATTCCTACATTCATCATAATTTTGGTTTTTGTTTTAGGAAGTGTTGTTAGGTCAATCTTTTTAACTTCATAGGGAATAATTCCTTCAAGAACACGACCTTCTTCACCTTTTGAACAATCAACAGTGATTTCTGTTTCAGGTTTTATTACTTCAGTTGCATTACCTGCTCCCACGACACATGGAATTCCAAGCTCGCGAGATATTATAGCTGCATGGCATGTTCTACCACCACGATTTGTAATAATTGCTCCAGCTACTTTCATTATTGGTTCCCAGTCAGGGTCAGTCATATCAGTAACAAGTATCTGTCCTGGTTTGAAAAGATGAATTTCAGATGGCTCTTTTATAACACAGGCTTTACCTTGTCCAATTCTGCTTCCTACTGCCAAGCCAGAACACAAAACTTTACCATCTCCTTTTAGTTGATAAACTTCGTAGTAATTTTCTTTTTTAGTGGAATGCACTGTTTCAGGTCTTGCCTGAACAATAAAGAGTTTCCCTGTTCCAACTTTAACTCCATCTCCATCTTTTGCCCACTCAATATCCATTGGTTTTCCATAATGCTCTTCTATTAGAATTGCCCATTTAGCAAGAGTGAGTATTTCATCATCGTTTAATATAAAACTTTGTCTTTCTTTATCAGTTGTTTTTACTCCAACAGTTGATTTTGAGGGATTATTGCCATAAATAAGTTTTTGCTGTTTTGCTCCAACTTTTTTTGATATAATCGCCCTGTATCCTTCTTTTAATGTAGGTTTAAAAACATAAAATTCATCAGGATTAACTGTTCCCTGCACAACATACTCACCAAGTCCCCATGAGCCAGTTATATATACGACATCTTTAAAGCCTGTTTCTGTATCAATAGTAAACATAACTCCTGACGATGCTTTATCAGAGCGAATCATTTTTTGAACAGCAGCAGATAAATAGACAGATAAATGGTCAAAGCCTTTATCAATTCTGTAAGAAATAGCTCTATCAGTAAAAAGAGATGCGAAACATCTTTTTACTGCATCAACAACATTTTTAGCCCCCTGTATATTGAGATAAGTTTCCTGTTGACCTGCAAATGAAGCATC
>JGI24721J26819_10006284_pt1 | contig 11617 bp, 8 predicted proteins | sample YelNatPaOPGAMG01_FD_26819 | JGI IMG/M metagenome (IMG submission 26819)
GGGGCTGGCCCCCGCCCTCCGGTGCCCGCCCTACTGGCGGGATGCGGCGGGGCTGGCCCTTCTGGGGGTCTACGGCCTCCTCGTAGCGCCCAGCAGCTCCCTCTCCCGCGCCCTCCTGATGGCGGCGCTGTTTCTCCTGTTGCGCCTCCTCGCCAGACCCCACAGCGCGCTCACGGCATGGACGCTGGCGGCGGCCTTGCTCCTCGTCTACCGCCCCCAGTTCATCTCGGACGCCGGCTTCCAACTCACCTTCGCGGCGACCCTGGGCATCTTGCTGTTCTGGAGCGCCTACCCCTCGTTCCTGCCTTCCCAAGGCCCGGCGGGGTGGCTCCTCAAGCTGCTCTGGGTGGGGCTCTCGGCCCAACTGGCCACGCTCCCCATCCTGGTGACCACCTTTCACCGCTTCTCCCCTTGGGGCTGGCTCGCCACTCCGGCCGCCTCCCTCCCGCTCATGGCCGTACAGGCCATCGGGCTCCTGTACATCCTGGGCCTCGGGTTCGTGCCGGGCCTGCACCAGGCTCTGGCCTGGAGCCTGGCACTGACGACCAGGCCATTCCTAGCCATGGCACGGGGGCTGGGCAGGAGCGCCTGGGGCAGCTTCTTCGTCCCCTTTCCGTGGTGGGGTTGGACGGCTCTCTATCTCGCGGGTCTCGCCCTGCTGGCCTGGCCGTCCCGCCGCCGGGCAGCGGGCTGGGTGCTCTTGGGTGCCGCCGTCGTGGCCTTCTGGTCCTGGCCCGCCGGGCCGGCCGTTCGGGACGCCAGGGGAGTGGCCCTCCTCGACGTCGGGGAGGCCTCGTGCCAGGCCGTGCTCTGGCCGGACGGTTGTTTCCTCATCGACGCGGGCACCAGCGGCATCGAGGGCCCCGGATCGGGAATCACCGTGATCGAGCCGTTCCTGGCCAGGGCGGGGGTGAAGGGCCTGACCGGCATCGTGCTGACGCACTGGGACCGCGACCACTGCGGAGCCGCCGAGGACCTGATCCAAGACCTCCCGGTGGGCTTTTTGGCCTATCCAGCTTCCGATCCCCCCGAGCCCGATCTGCCGCGGCGAATCGCCGCGATAGCCTCGTCGAGGCACGTTCCCTTGATTCCGCTGGCCCGCGGAGAGGAACTCATCACCTCGGGTCCCCCTCTCGCGGTCCTCGGCCCCGGCGAGCCGTGCGACCTCCCCGACGAGAACGATCGCAGCTTAGTGGCCAGGCTCACCTTCGGACCCACCGCCGTGCTCGCCACGGGAGACCTCGAACGGAGGGGCGAACAGAACATCCTCGCGGCCGGCCTCCCCCTGAGGGCCTACGCGATGATCTCGCCCCACCATGGGTCCGCCACCTCCAGCACCCAGGCCTGGCTGGATGCCGTAGCCCCCAAGGTGGTCTTCATCAGCGTGGGACGCGCCAACCGTTTCGGCCACCCGTCGCCCGCCGTCCTGGCCCGCTATGCCTCCCTGCCCGCCCGCGTCTACCGCACCGACCGGGACGGCGCCCTTCTGTTGAAGCTGACGGAAGGCCGCCCCATGGTCTACCGCTACCGGGACGGAGACTGGTCGTACCGGCTCTTTCGCCGCCTCAGCCCATGAAGACGGCAAAGGCCCCGCTCGCCTGCAGCGGGGCCCCCGTCGAAAACCCGCCCGTCTTCGATCTCAGCCCTTCTGGGAGGCGGTATAGCTCTCCAGGAGCTTGGTGAACTCCTCGGTCATCTGGTGCCCCCGGTACCGGATCACCCCCTTACCATCCAGGAGGATCACCGTAGGGATACCCTCGACGCCGTATTCGGTGGCGATCTTGTTGTCCACGTCCCACAGGACGGTGTAGGGGAGCTGCTGCTCCTGCTGGAACCGGACCACATCCTCCCGGCTCTCCCGGAAGTTGAGGGCCACGCCCAGCATGCGGAGCCCCTTCTTGGCGTACTCCTCGTGGATCTTCTTCAGGTCGGGGATCTCCCGCTTGCACGGCGGGCACCACGTGGCCCAGAAGAACAGCAGGGTGGGTTTGCCGTCGTTCTTGAGAAGGCTCACCGGCTGGCCGCCCTGCACGGGCTGGAGAGTGAAATCCTCCGCGGTCTGCCCCACGTCGGTCCCCGCAAAGACCGCCGCCACTGCCAGAACTCCGGCGAGGGCGGCGGCCAGGATGGTCGTCGTTTTCTTAGCGTTCAATGCCATGGCTCTTCTCCTCGGAGGCGAATGATACGCCGGAAACGGGACGGGGTGCAAGCCGCAACCGGTGCTTGAGGCGGCGGCAGATGGCCCTGCCCGGGTCGTCCATGCAGTCCATGCAGACGCCCAGAGCGTCACGCAGCTTGGCCGGGGCCGGCTCGTTGGAGCGCCCCAGCGGAATCAACGCCTCCACCAGGATCCTCTGGGCCCTCAGCGCCGAGGCGCAGGGGAGGCACGCCGAACAGTGGGATTCGACCTCCCTTTTGCCGCGCTCGTCGAGCTGTCCTCGCAGGTAAGCCCCGAGCTTGGCCCGCACCCGTCCGCAACTTGTCATCTTTATCCCTCCCCACGGTGCGCCTATTCACCGCCCCAGAGAATTCCGGCGGTGCCCCCGTCCGCGCCTCTTCCTCTTCAGGCCCCCTGGGCCACTGCCGGGGCCACGAGTTCGGCCTCCTGGCTCCAGCTCCAGCCGCGATCCGGCGTGTGCCCGCCGAGCTGCTTCTGCATCAGCTTCCGGGCCCGGTGTATGCGGGACATGATCGTTCCGATGGGGCAATCCATCATGCCGGCGATCTCCCGGTAGGAAAAGCCGCCCACCAAGGATAGCATCAAAGCCTCCCGGTAGCCCGGGGGGAGGGTCTCGAAGGCGTGCTGGACGTCCTCCTTCAGGATGGAGTTCATCAGGGTGGCCTCGGGGTCGGCGGGCCTCATGCCCGTGTGCTCGACCTGGCTCTCCTGCGTCTCTTCGATGGATTCGAAATCCACCTCGTTCGGCCGCCTGTGCTGTTTGCGGTAGTGGTTGATGAAGGTGTTCTTGAGGATGCGGTAGAGCCAGGCCTTGCAGTTGGTGCCGGGTTCGTATTTGTCGAAGAAGCGGTAGGCCCGAAGGAAGGTCTCCTGGACCAGATCCTGGGCGTCGTCCTCGTTCCTGGTGATCTTCAGTGCCAGGTTGTACAAGAAATCCAAATGGATCAGGGCGGTCTGTTCAAAATAGGCTCTGGATACCATGGGCTTTCCCCTTGCTCTTTCTGCTCTTTCCTTGCCGCCGTTCGAGTGGTCTCGCGATTGCGCCTCGCTCGAACCCTGTGGTATAGGTTGGAATCCTTTTGCCGCCGGAGGTTGCGTGCCGTCCTACCTCTATGGAGCCTTGACTCGCCTCGTGGGCCTCTCCACCATCCGGAGAGCCGAACTTCTGGGCCGGGAGGAGCTGCTGCTCCGGCTCCGCTCCGGGGGAAAAGTCCCCGAGCTGCACCCTTCAATAAGCAAGGCCGCTGCCAAACTGGACTGGGAGGCGTGCGAGCGCCAGGACAGGGAGGCCCAGGCCCGTGGAATCCAGTTGCTGAGCTGGGACGACGGCCGGTACCCCGCCGCCCTCCGAACCCTCCCCGATCCTCCTCCGGCCCTCTATCTGCTAGGCTCGGTCGAGGCGCTGGAGGGTCCGGCCGTGGCGGTGGTGGGCTCCCGCCTATGCACCGTCTACGGGCAGAACGTGGCGCAGACTCTGGCGGCCGAATGGGTCCGGTCTGGATTGACCGTGGTGAGCGGCCTGGCCCGCGGCATCGACTCCTCCGCCCACGAGGGTTCCCTCGTGGTCCCCGGCAGGGCCGTGGCCGTTCTGGGCACCGGGATCGACGTGCCCTACCCCCGGGAAAACGAAGGGCTCATGCGGCGGATCGTGGAGCGTGGAGGAGCCGTGGTGACGGAGTTCCCGCCCGGCACCCCGCCGGCGCCCAGGAATTTTCCCATCCGGAACCGGGTTATCGCAGGCTTGGTCTGGGGCGTGGTGATCGTGGAGGCCACCGAGCGCTCCGGCTCTCTCATCACCGCTCGTTTCGCCCTTGAAACAGGCCGAGAAGTGTTCGCCGTTCCGCAAAACATCACCAGCCGCACGGCCGTTGGCCCTAATACCTTGATCCAGAAGGGTGCCAAGCTGATCCAACGGGGGCAGGACCTCCTGGAGGAGTTGCCCGAGCATCTTCGTTGCAAGCTGAAACAGACGGAGGAACCGGCGGGGGCCACCCCGGATACCCTCTCGGAGCGGTCGGCGATGAACCGGCGGCTCCTCGCCCTCTTGAAGCCCGATAGGGGACTGAGCGTGGACGAGTTGTGCCGGAGCTCCGATCTGCCCGCGTCGGAAGTGCTCTCGGGCCTTCTCGAGTTGCAAATGGCCGGCGTCTGTGTAGAATTGCCCGGGATGCGCTACGCCCTGAAGGGCCGGATGAAGGAGCCCCACTGATGTCTCAGACCCTCTTGATCGTGGAATCGCCGGCCAAGGCCAAGGCCATCCAGAAGTATCTGGGCAAGGGCTTCACCGTCAAGGCCTCCATGGGCCACGTGCGAGACCTGCCTTCCAACAAGATGGCGGTGGACGTGGAGAAGGACTTCCGCCCCACCTTCGTGATCCTGCCGAAGAAGAAGACCGCCGTGGCCGAGATTCACTCCGCCGCCCGGAAGGCCGGCGCCATCCTGCTCGCGGCCGACCCCGACCGGGAGGGAGAGGCCATCTGCTACCACCTCCAGGAGATCCTCAAGGATACGGGAAAGCCGGTGGGGCGGGTTCTCTTCCACGAGATCACCTCCGGCGCCATCCGGGAGGCCGTGGAGCACCCCACCGAGGTGGACGCCCGGAAGGTGAACGCCCAGATGGCCCGCCGGGTGATCGACCGGCTGGTGGGCTACCAGATCTCCCCTCTGCTGTGGGACAAGGTCAAGAAGGGGCTCTCCGCGGGCCGGGTGCAGACCGTGGCCCTGCGCATGATCTGCGAGCGCGAGGAGGCCATCCGCACCTTCGTGGCCGAGGAGTACTGGACCCTCACGGCCCGCCTCGAGGGGGAGGCCCGTACCCCCTTCGAAGCCAAGCTGACCCAATGGCAGGGGAAGAAGGCCGAGGTGCGGTCCGCCGCGGAGAGCGAGGCCGTCCTGCAGGGCCTCGAGGGGCGCCCCTGGTCGGTCTCCAAGGTCGAAAAGAAAAAACAGAAGCGTTCCCCCCTGCCTCCCTTCATTACCAGCAAACTCCAGCAGGAAGCGGCCCGGCTTCTGCACTTCCCCGTGAAGAAGACCATGTCCGTCGCCCAGCGCCTTTACGAAGGCGTGGACCTGGCCGATGGCGAAACGGTCGGACTCATCACCTATATGCGCACCGACTCCACGCGCGTCTCGCCTCAAGCCGTGGAGGCTGCGAGGGCCTTCATCCCGCAGGCCTTCGGATCCGACTACCTGGCACCCAAACCCCGCCTCTACGCGCCGGCCAAGGCGGCACAGGATGCCCACGAGGCCATTCGCCCCACCGACGTGACCCGGACGCCCGATTCCGTGAAGGGATTCCTCTCCAGGGACGAGCACGCCCTCTACCGGTTGATCTGGAGACGGTTCGTGGCCTCGCAGATGGCCGACGCCGTCTTCGACGCCACGAAGGTCCAGGCGGCCTGCGGCGAAGGGATCTTCTCGGCCGCGGGATCGGTCTGCGTCTTCCAGGGATTCCTGGCTGCCTACGAGGTGGAGGAGAACGGAGAGAAGGGCGTGCTTCCGCCCCTGCGGGAGGGCGAACCATTACGCCTCCTGGAGCTGGTGCCCGAGCAGAAATTTACCGAACCGCCGGCCCGTTACACCGAGGCCTCTCTCGTCAAGGCCCTGGAGGAGAACGGTATCGGCCGGCCCTCCACCTACGCGGCCATCATCTCCACCATCCAGGAGCGCGAATACGTGGTCAAGGAGAAGGCCTTTCTCGTGCCCACGGACCTGGGCAAACTCGTGAGCGCCATCCTGGTGAAGCACTTTCCAGCCCTGTTCGACGTCGGCTACACGGCCAGCCTGGAGGACGACCTCGACCGGGTGGAAAGCGGCAAGGAGGAGCGTCTCGCCCTGCTCAAGCGTTTCTGGGGGCAGTTCGCCAAGGAGCTGGAGGCGGCCAAAGGCAGCATGGTGGACCTGCGACGGGAGGGGCAGCCCACCGACGAGGTCTGCGACAAATGCGGCAGGCCCATGGTGCTGCGGATGGGCCGATTCGGACGGTTCCTGGCCTGTACGGGCTACCCGGAGTGCAAGGGAACCCGCCCCGTGGCCGACGAGAACCCTCCCGAGGTGCCTGAGGAGCACAAGACCTGCGAGAAGTGCGGGGGGGCCATGATCGTCCGCCAGGGCCGCTTCGGCCCCTTCCTCGCCTGCGAGAACTACCCCGGCTGCAAAACCACCATCAAGCTCCGGCGCAGCAAGGAGGGCAAGGTCGTGGCCGCCAAGGACGAGGTCCTCGATGAGAAGTGCCCCGAGTGCGGCAGCCCCCTCGTGAAGAAGCAGGGAAGGTATGGTCCCTTCGTGGCCTGCTCCAACTACCCCGACTGCAAATACATCCAGAAAGAGACGGTGGAGGTCCCCTGCCCCAAGTGCGGCAAGCCCCTTGCCAAGCGTTTCACCAAGAGCCGGAAGCTCTTTTACGGCTGCACGGGGTATCCCGAGTGCGACTTCGTCTCCTGGTCCAAGCCCCTTCCCGGCCCCTGCCCGCTGTGCGGCAGCCCCTACCTCGTGGAGCGCCGCGGCCGCTCGGGAGCCTCCAAGGTCTGCCCTGCCAAGGGCTGTACCTTCAGCGAGCCGCTATGAGGTGAGGAGGTGAGTAGGTGATGAGGGGAAAAGGGGCGCCGCACCTCAGCACTCAGTCCTCAGCGCTCTTCGAGATGAGGAGATGAGGGCGGGAAGACCGCAAGACATGGTTCCGGCACTTCCTGTTCCTCCGCTTCTTACTTCTCACTTCTCACTTTCCCATCCCCTGCCCCTCCCCAAAAAAAGGAGGGCCTTTCGGCCCTCGATGGTTGGAGGAAGGAAGTTGAGTAAGGAGGTTACGCGAAAGGAGGCGCCAAGCCCAGGGCGGGGGACCAGCTCTCCTTGGAGGACTCGATCTGGTTAGAGGCCATGGAGGTCCGGAGCAGGCGCGCCATCTGGGTGTGAAGGCGGTGGCCGCCCTTGTGGACCAGCAGATGGGCCTTGAGGGGGAATCCCGCCAGGGAGATGTCCCCCAGGACATCGAGGATCTTGTGGCGCACGAATTCGTTCANGAAGCGGAGGTCCGAGTTGAGGGCGCGGCTTTCGCCGAGGACGATGGCGTTGTCCACCGAGCCGCCGAGCGCCAGCCCCCGGACCCTCAGCGCCTCCACGTCCCGCATGAAGCCGAAGGTTCTGGCCGGGGCGATCTGGTCCACGAAGGTGTTCTCGTTCACGGGAATGGTGAGGGTCTGCTGGCGGATCATGGGGTGGTTGAACTCGATGGTGTAGGTGACGCGGAGCTCGTCGGCGGGCAGGAGCTTGATCCAGCGATCGGCCTCTTTGACCTCCAGGGGCTTGGTGACCCTGAAGTAGCGTCTCGTCCGGTTCTGGTTGATCACGCCCGATTCGCGGATGAGGTAGACGAAGGGGGCCGCCGAGCCGTCCATGATGGGCACCTCGGAGGCGTTCAGCTCCACCACGGCGTTGTCCACGCCCAGTCCGTAAAAGGCCCCGAGAAGGTGCTCCACGGTTTTCACCTGGATCCCGCCGGCACCCAGCGTGGTGGCAAAATCGACCTTGTTCACGTTGAGGGCGCTGGCTGCGATCTCGTATCCCTCCTGGTCAATCCGGCGGAAGACAATACCCGTGTCGGGTTGGGCGGGCAGAAGACGCAAGAGCACGTTCTTCCCCGAGTGGAGCCCGATGCCGCTGCATTCGATGCCTTGCCTGAGGGTTCTCTGGTAGTACACTCCCTACCTCCGCGGGCTAGTATAGCAAACCTTATGCCAGCTCTAACTCATTGAGAAACGGGGCTCCGGAGAAAGCCCTGTGACCATTTTGCCACAAGAGCTGTGTCCATCGGGGACAAGGGACAAGGGACAGGGGACAGGGATGTCCAGAACCCCCAATCCCGCGATGGGAGCCATAAGGGTGGTGCCAATCCCCGTGGAATTGCTGATCGGCATGGCCGCACAGCCACCTGCCAAGGGATGGGGGGTATTCGGCCCCGGACTGGATCCGGAGGAAGAATGCGCCAAGGATGGGGTAAGGCTGTGCGGGCCTGAGCGCGCAGCGGGGAGGGACCGGAAAGGCAAACCGAGCGCTCCGTCCGGCTTCGCCAGCGGAACGCGAAAGACCCGAAAGGCAAGCCGAGCGTTCCGTCTGGCTTCGCCAGCGGAACGCAAAAGAGAAGCCCCTCCCCGATCGGGGAAAAAGCCTTCCCCCCTTACGCGGCCTGCACCGCCGAAGGAGGGACCATTCGATCGCGGAATTGGGGGAGGAGAGACCCCTGGAAGCTCTGGTCTTGCTTTATTGTCCGAGAGACGTAAACACCGAAGCCCCCGTTTTTCAGCGGGGGCTCGGTGTTTGGAGCTGGCCAGTTTAAGCCGGAGAATGGACCGGCCTCAATCCGTGACCCAGGCGGCCCCTTGTCCGACGTTACAGACGCCGTACTGAATCCACATGAATCCTCCAATGCCCCAGTTCGGTCCCCAGGAGTTCTTCAGAAGCCAAGCACCCTTGCTGTCGTCCCACCCCACAAGGACGATGGCGTGGTTGGTGGATTTGTATTTCTTGCTGCTGGTGAACACGCCGCCCGTGTAAGCCTGGAAGAAGCGGTCCGCATAGACATAGGCGGAGACGCTGCCGTAATTGTAGATGGCGGTCTTGATGGCGCTGACGGTGGGGGTGGTAGTGCCGCTGGTCAGGAAAGCCCAGTTCGTGACGGCCGTATAGGTGGGAGAGGGGCAATAGGAACATGTGGCATTGGATGCAACATAGGGGAAACAGGTCTCGGTCATGGCGCCCGGGAAGTATCCCGCGGAACCCACGTTAGACGGCATGAGCATGTCGTAGGCGATGTTGCCTCCATTGCAGCCCCATCCCCAGGGGTTGCAGGAGACAAGCTGCTGCTCGGATAGGTCGGGCACGCTCCCGCTCACCGAGATCGTCCCATTGGTGGCCACGTAAGCCTCTGGAGCGCCGTTCTTTTTAAGGACGGCTCCCTCCAGGTTGCCGATGGTGGAGAAGGCCCAGCAGCTGCCGCAGCTTCCCTGATTCTTGACGGTGCTGCACCAGCCCACATAAGCGGCAGGGAGCGTGATCATGGGTTTGATTTCGGGATATCCCGGCTGCCCGGCGTTGTGATAGCGGAACGAGCTGGGCTCCAGCTCCGGCCGGAACCCGGTCAATTGGCTGAGATCGTACTGCATGGCAGCGTTGGGGCCCACCGTAAAGTTCCAGCCGTTGGCTTTGATCTGGGCCCGCATCTCCTCGATCTCCTGGCGCACGCGGGCGCCGAGATCGTCCCCCGGGTTCCACGGCGGCTGGGCCCAAACCACCAGCAGACAAGCCATAGCCGCTAGGGCAACCAAGAACACCAGTTTTTTCATTGCCGCACCTCCTCCTGAACACGCCGACTTCCAAACCCAGGAACCCCTACTTCGGCATCGTGCTGGTCATTACCGGCTGCGCTGAATATCATACTCCTGTAGGCGGAGAATGCAAGCAGGGTGGCCCCAATCCCGCGATGGAAGGCGAAATGGCAGTGCAAATCCCTATGGATCTTCATGCCTGTCCAAAATAGACCGCCCTGCCGGCTTCGAACCACGGCTGGGTCTCAGCCGCGCCTTTGGCGCGGCGATGGGAGCCTGGTCCGGGCGCGTCCACGCCAGCGTGGCCGCGCTCCGTCCACAGGCCCTCCGCCGCCCTTCGGGCGCCAGACCCAGCCTTGCCTAGGGTAAGCGGTCCCTCCACCCTCCACGGGTGCGCCGGCGGCGACGGTCCGGCCTGGCCCGGAAGGCCCGCTTCGAAGAGCGGCGCCGGGCCAGGCGTTCTTCAGACGGCTGCTGGCCTTCGGCGCTGCATGTCTTCGCGCCTCAGGCCGCATCCGTAACTTCGAACCCTATTGCTGCGTCAGCCTTCGGCGGCTCGCTCCTCGACGTACATCCCAGTACGCCTGCGTCGCGGCCGCCTCGGCTTCCTTGCCGGGGGTCCGGCCTTCCGGGGGCTCTCGGCGCGTTGCCCGCCGGGCCGGAGCAGATTCGCGAAGGCCCGAGGAAGGCGTGCAGGGCGGCACGCCGACGAGGGCCGACAAAGAAGATGCCCGGCCCGGCGGCAACCCGGAGGGACGCCGCGCCCTGGGCGGCCCGCTTCGTTCCGGCTCGTCGAAAGGGGGCCACCCTTCCTTCCTCGCCGCGCCTCGCGGCCCATCCCAGGGCGCGAGCGTCGCGCCAGAGATCCCCGGGAGGCCGGACCCCAGGGCCCATCGGCGCCGGGACGCGCCTTCCTTCGCTTCGCTCCGGAAGGCAAGACGCACACACGCCAGCTGAAAATGTTTTGGACAGCTATGAATCCCTATGGACCGTAATGACCGGCATAGCCGCCCAATCACCTGCCAAGGGATTGGGGCATTCGACCCCAGACTGGATCCGGGGAAAGAATGGGCCAAGGGCGGGGTGAGGCTCCGCGGGCCAAGCCCTTGGAGCGGGGAGGGGCCCGAAAGGCAAATCGAGCGTTCTGCCAGGCTTCACCGGCGGAAGGCGAAAGACCCGAAAGGCAACCCGAGCGCTCCGCCTGGCTTCGCCAGCGGAACGCGAAAGACCCGGAAGGCAACCGGAGCGTTTTCCGTCTGGCTTCGCCAGCGGAACGCGAAAGAGAAGCCCCTCCCCGTTCAGGATATAAAGCCTTTCCGCCGTGTGCCACCCGCGCCGCCGAAGGAAGGACCATTCGATCGCGGAATCTGGGTGAACCCTGTCTTCGCTGGCGTGGACAACGAGCCCTACTACCTCGACCGCGCGCTCATGCTCTTGGGCGAGGCCAAATCCTTCGTCGGTGAGCTGGTCAAGGAGGTCCAGGCGCAGGTCGGCCAGAACGCCGCCTGAGGCGGATCGACGTTCGGGCCCCCATTGTTGCCTCCACCCTCCACGCTCCGCTCTTCACGCTGAAGGGGGAGGCCGGCCGGCCTCCCCCTACTCGTTGGAGCGTCGTGCGGGCTCGAAGCCCCTCAGCCCTGGCCCTTGGCCGCCGCGGTTAGCTCCTGAACGACGCGGTCGGCGCCGTAGAGCTTGTTGAGTGCTTCCATGATAGCCGGGGTGTCCACCGCCACGCAGCGGGCCACCTTTTCGGAGTAGACGAAGGTGTTCGGGTTGCTCTGCGGGTTGCCGTCGAAGACGAGGCCCACGAGCCTGCCCTCCTTGTCCACGATGGGGCTGCCCGAGTTGCCNCCCGTGATGTCCGCGGTGCAGACGAAGTCCATGGGGGTCTTGAGGTCAAGCTGGTTCCGCTTGGCCTCCTCCATCTTGCTCAACTGGAAATCGCCCTTGTTGTCGAAAGAGTAGGCGCGGTCATAAAGGCCGTAGAAGGTGGTCTTGTAGGGCACCTCGCTGGTGTCGAAGGAGTAGCCCTCGACGGTGCCGAAGGCCAGGCGAAGGGTGCCCGTGGCGTCGGGGTAGACCTTGTCGCCATAAACGGCGAACTGGGCCTTGGCGATCT
>JGI24721J26819_10006291_pt1 | contig 11613 bp, 8 predicted proteins | sample YelNatPaOPGAMG01_FD_26819 | JGI IMG/M metagenome (IMG submission 26819)
CCCCCACCCCTAGGAAAAACCGGAACCAGATATTTGTTCGCGAGCTGGAGTATCTTTGATATCTCTTCAGCGCTCCCAGGCTTAACCACAACAACGTCATTGCATGCCTCGGGCCTAATAGGTATGGGGGTCTCATCATACAAGTATCCCTCGATAGCCTCCCTAGCAGATACAACCCACTCATCCCCAACGATTGATTTAAGCTCCTCTATTGCCTCCCGCCTCACCTCTCCCACTCACCCTATCAGTTTAGGCAAAGGTAGGCAAGATGATATAAATCTGGCGTTTAACCGTTTCGTCATCTACTTTCAAGCATGATTTTGACTAACCCAAGTTATGGTGTTGCCTCCGATTACTCTCGTTTGAAAAACTCGGAAAGACTCTGATATAGCCGGAGATACCGCTCATAGCCTTCCTCATATATTGCCCGTTCCTTTTCAGGCTCGACTACTTTTAAGCCATAATCTAGGTTTTCCCTCGCCTCTTCGAAGGTTCTGAATAGCCCTATACCCTTGAAGGCCACGACTGCCGCACCTAAGGCCGTTGTCTCAGCAAAGCTGCTCGTGATTATCTTTCTCCCGGTGACGCTCGCCCGAATCCTGTTCCATAGCTCGTTTCTCGANCCACCCCCAACCACACGTATAGCCGAGAATCTTATGTTGAACGACCTCTCCAGAAGCTCTAATGCGAGCCTCAGTTGATATGAGAGTCCCTCTAGAGCGGCCCTATACAGATGCGCTCTNGTAACCGATAATGTTANCCCTACGATTGTGCCTGGAACACCGTATTTACCGGTGGGGCCGGAGCCGGGGAAAAAGCTTGGAAGGAAGAATACACCCTCCGATCCTGGAGGAATTTGTAACGCCTCCTCAACCATCAACTCATACTTTTTCTCGGATTCAGGGTATGCTACCCTGCTAAGCCATTCTAAGACGCCTGATGCTATCATCAGGAACTGCGGGTTCCATTTGTTCTTTTCAACGTCAAGTTCAACGACTACGCCATGCTCATAAGCATCTCTACTCGCGAAGTACTCTTCCGATCTGAATGAGAGTATTTCCCATGTCCCGCTCGAGAGTATGGCCTCATCCCTCTGGGCGCCAGCCGCGAAGATCGCGAATTGCGTGTCATGGCCGCCGACTATTACAGGGAGGCCCTTCTTCAGGCCCGTCTCCCTACTCGCCTGCTCGGTTACATAGCCAGCATAGTCTCCTGGCTCTCTCCACTCCGGAAATATTGCCCGATCAACCCCAGCTATTGATAGCATCTCATCCGACCAGTCCCTCTTAGCCAGATCCATCGCCATGGTTGTCGAGGCATCTGTTGGCTCGATATGAAACTCCCCCGTGAGCTTGTATGATATGTAATGGGGGATCATGAGGAATGCTTTAGCCCTCTTTATCGCATCCGGAGCATTCTTCCTGATCCAGATCCACTTAAAAATCGTATTAAATGATATGAACTGGTATCCCGTTATCCTGAAGACATCCCACGGGTCAATCAGCTCCCGGACATAATCCATAACCTCCCTAGTTCTGGGGCACTGCCATGATATCGCGGGGTAGGTTGGGTTGCCCCGTTCATCAACGAACACGCCATCAGCCCCCCAAGTAGTGACTATCACGCCAGCAACCCTATACTTGTCTCCGAGATCGAATAGCACCCCGCGCGTAAGCATGCACAGCTTCTTCCATATCTCGTCAAGGTCCCAAATACGCCATTCTGGGTGGCCGCCTGGCTGGGGCTTAGTGGAATTCGACCCCCTCCTATGAGCAATAACCTCCCCATGGGAATCCATAGCCAGCACTCGAAGATTCGTAGAACCACAATCATAAACTAAAACAAGATCCTGCTTCTGGCTCATCATACCCGTCAAAGCATCCTCATGCTCGATTATATTTAAAATATCTCATTAGAACATCTGAGAAAGCCTGTTGCTAGAGAGCCTCATGAGAGTATAAGTTTTTTAATCTGCTGAATAGATTTTTAGGTGATCGGATCTATGAGCGAGTTTGAACTCTTCTCAGAAGATGAGCTTAAGGAGGAGATTATCAGGATCTCGAAGACGCTTTATGAGAGATCTCTGATCACGGCCCTAGGCGGCAATATTAGCGCAAGGATTCCCGGGGCGAGAGAATTCTGGATAACTCCAAGCCAGGTCTTCAAGGGTGCTCTCAAGCCCGATGACCTTGTCAAGCTTAATCTTGATGGCGATCTTGTTGAGGGGTTTCTCAAGCCGTCTATCGAGTGGCCCATGCATGCGGCAGTCTANAAAGTTAGACCCGATGTCAACGCAGTGGTGCATGCCCATAACCCTATGGTCCTAGGATTAACCCTCGCTGGCAAGAGAATTAAAACGACCATAACGGATGAAGCGGTTCTATTGCTTAGGAGAATTGAGGAAATCGAGTTTAAGTTCCCGGGAACCACTCAGTTGGCCGAGGCCGTTGCTCAGGCCGCATCAAGAGGCGCGCGCGCAATAATCCTGAAGAATCATGGAGTCCTCGCTCTCGGAACAAATTTACTAGAAGCGGAGGCGATAGTGGAGCTCCTCGAGGCGATAGCCACCATAGAGTTCGTTTGCTATACCTTAGGGAGGGAGCCTCCGGAGGTTCCGCCAGAAGAGATAGAGGTTGCCAAGAAGTATTGGGGGATCTAAGGATGAAGTGCTATTGTGGGAAAATAGCGTATATTAACCTTAGCGATGGCAAGGTGGAGGCTAAAGAGATTCCGGAAGAATATCTTGTGAACTTCCTTGGTGGAAGCGGGCTGGCCGCCAGGCTGATATTCGATTTGGTGGATCCTACAGCGGATCCGCTCTCACCGGAGAATGCCCTTGTCTTCATGACTGGGCCTCTAACCGGGACAATAATGCCGACTGGAGCTCGCATGACTGTGGCGGCGAAGTCTCCGTTAACACGGGGCTGGGGCGAGGCTCATGCTGGAGGCTTCTGGGGCACCGAGCTGAAGAGAGCTGGATATGATGGGATAGTTGTGACCGGGAGGTCGGAGAAACCAGTATACATCTATATCCATGATGGGGAGGTAGAGATTAGGGATGCCAGTAAGCTTTGGGGCCTAGATACTTATGAAGCTGATATCGAGTTGAAGAAGCTTATTGGCGAGAATGTTAGATGCGCAATCATAGGCCCAGCTGGCGAGAACCTCGTCAGCATCGCGGGGGTATTCTTCGATGTTAGGCCGGATGGTCCGAGGGTTGCTGGAAGATGTGGTATGGGCGCCGTCATGGGTTCTAAAAACCTGAAGGCAATAGCTGTGAAAGGCTCGGGCAAAGTCGAGGTGGAGAATCTACCCAGCCTAAGAGAATACCTTAAGAGGATACTTCCATCAATAATGTCTTTCCCAACCACGCAGCTCTATTCGACATATGGCACGACCGCCGAAGTTGGGCCAATGTATACCTATGGAGATCTTCCGATAAAAAACTTCAGTATGGGAACATGGGATGAGGTACGCAATCTAGAGGGCGAGGAAGTAGCAAAGAGGATAGTTAAAGGACATAGAGCCTGCTTCAATTGCCCAATAGGGTGCTGGAGATATGTTGACTGTGAGGTTGATGGAGAGAAAGTTGTTGGGAGGGCCATTGAATATGAGAGCATAGGGGCTTTAGGATCCCTTCTCCTGATAAGCGACCCCGCGAAGGTGGCGAAGCTGCATCAGCTCTGTAATAAGCTCGGCGTAGATGCGATCTCAACCGGCGTTGTCGTAGCATGGTTTATAGAGGCATATGAAAAAGGACTGATAAATAATGAAAGATTAGGTGGAATCAGGCCCAAATGGGGAGATCATAAGCTCGTTGAAGAATTGATTATGAAGATCGCGAAAAGAGAAGGTATTGGGGAGTTATTAGCGAGGGGTGTGAGAGAAGCATCTAAGGAGGTTAAGGGATCGGAATCATTTGCAATGCACTCTAAGGGTCTCGAGATACCCATGCATGATCCTAGGGCGTTTAAGGGAATGGGGCTTCAGTATGCGACATCCAATAGGGGCGCGGACCACCTATATGGTCTTGTCTTCAGGATAGAGCAGGGTGAGAGGGTAACGGATTTAGGGATACATGAGAGAGTCTGGAGATTTGACGTGGATGGGAAGGGTAGGATTGTGGCGATAATGCAGGACTGGCATGATGTCATTGAGTCTCTAGGGATATGTAAGTTTCTCATGATAACCCCTGGACACGTCGCCTCAGTCTACTCGCTAGCCACGGGGAGAAAGGCCACTGCAAAAGACCTGCATCAAAGAGGAACGGCGATCTTCAACCTGAAGAGGCTATTCAACTTGGCATGCGGTATGAGTGGCGAGGACGATAAGCTCCCTGAGAGATTGCTCAAAGAACCCCTATCTGATGGTGGAGCTGCAGGCCAAGTCGTTGAGCTGGATAGAATGTTGAAAGAATACTATGAGTATCGGGGATGGAATCCGGATGGTTACCCGAAAAGGGAGACTCTTGAGAGGCTCGGGCTCATGAAATGCTTGGAGGAAAGCAAATTCGAGGCATATAAGAGGCTCTTGGAGAGAATAAAGTAACCGCTTGATTGACTGCAACCGTTATTTAAGCCATTTTTATTTATGCNGTTTTTCCAGTCNTCTCTTTTAGATAGTTAATGAGTTTTGGNATGAAGTCGTAGAGGTCGGCNACCACGCCATAATCCGCATGCCTGAAAATTGGCGCTGATGGGTCGGTGTTTATCGCTATTATTATATTTGAGTCCCTCATTCCAGCTAGATGCTGTGGCGAGCCAGATATCCCACANGCGATATATAGCTTTGGCTTGACAACGTTTCCGCTAAAGCCGACCTGGTGATCCTTTGATATCCAACCCTCCTCGACTAATGGCCTGCTCGCCCCGACAACACCACCAATCAGGTTTGCTAGTTCNTCCAGCATCTTTAGATCCTCTTTCTTCTTCAAGCCCCTTCCGCCAGCAACCACTATCTCTGCATCAGCAAGACTTATCCCTCTCTCCGACACTTTTCCCAAGCATTTTATCCCATCACAGTCTATCTCCTCGAGCCTGCGGACTATTATCTCCCCTCTCCTATTTACNTCTCGGGGAAGCTTCTTCATCACCCTATATCTTATGGTGGCCATAACTGGTTTGCTAACAGTCTCTATATGCGCGAGGATGTTCCCAGTGAATGCGGGCCTTATTTGAATGAGCTTTCCATTCTCGCTGACTTGGAGATCTATACAGTCCGCTGTTAGGCCTGTATCAAGGGCTGCGGCCACCCTTGGAGCTAGGCTCCGGCCCCAAGGAGTCGCGCCGAGGAGGAAGATCTCCGGCTTAGTCTCCCTNACAAGTTCCACGAGCACATTCTTGTATGCTACAACGTTTAGATCCCGGAGCCTCTCATCATCATAGATGTAGACCCTNTCAGCGCCATGATATATTAGCTCGGAGGCCTTATCCGAGATTCTGCATCCGAGGGCCACGCTCCAGACCTCCAGCCCGAGCTTTTCGGCCAGCTCCCTAGCCTTTCCAAGGAGCTCGAATGATATTGGATGTATCTCGGGGCCATTGGCCTCGGCGTATATGAGTATCCCAGTCATCCACCAGCCACCTCCCTCAAGATTATCTCGCCGATCTTCTCAACCGCATCATCGCCCTTTAGTATCAACCCCTTCCTATGCTCCGTGCTTGGTATCACAACCTTAACAACCTTAGTCTTAGATCCTTGGAAACCAAGCTGATTAACTGGGATTATCTCTGAGAGATGGTCGGCGGTCCAGATCTCAACATTCAATCTCTTGGCCCTTAGGAGATCCTTTAATGTCGGGAGCCTTGGCGAGTTGAGTTCCCTAGTTACAGTTAACAGGGCTGGCAGTTTCAGCTCGTAAAGATATTTGTCGCCCATATCAGAGACAACTTTAACGCTATCTCGTGTTACCTCTCTGATCTCGCAGACGTAGGCCGCATGGGGTACTCCTAGGAGCTCGGCAACCTCCGGGCCAACCTGCCCAGTATCGCCATCAACAGTCTTCTCACCGCAGAGCACTAGGTCGAATTTTCCCAGCTTTTTAATGGCGGCGGCAAGTGCCTTCGCGGTCGCTATCGTGTCGGCTCCGGCCAGCCTAGCATCCGTCAATAGTATTGCTCTATCGGCTCCCCTGGCCAAGGCATCCTTAAGCGAGGACTCAGCCTGCCTCGGCCCCATGCTAATAACGGTGACTAACCCCCCAAACCTTTCCTTAATCTGTAGTCCGGCCTCCAGAGCGTGTAGATCAAACGGATTTGTCTCGCCGGGCGCTGAGCTCCTATCAATCCTCCCCGTCTCAACATCGAACCTAACCTTCTCAATGTCAGGAACCTGCTTTATCAGGACTATTATGTTAAAGCCCTGATTGCTCATAGTGGAACCACCATGAAACGCGTAAATTATCCCTTAGACCCCTCTTCCGCCTTCACGCATACGCCGGCTCTATATTATGTTAACTTTGATCCAATCAACAAAGCCAGGTTCATCATAAAGCCGGCTTCAGTCGAAGTAGAACTCATCATTTCCTTTCCTAAGACCAAGATTGGCTCAGTCTATATATCAGCATCAAGGGGGATCCTCATCGCCGGGGAAAATCTCCAAGAGCTCGGTATGTGGGCAGTTCATCATCCAAAAATGGGAATATCGAGACTTTTCCTTAACCTTTCCCACGGAGAATGTGGGACAGGAAGGTGAACGTGGAAGAGGTGTACCTTGCCCCGGGTGGGATTTGAACCCACGACAACCCGGTCTTCAGCCGGGCGCTCTCCCGCTGAGCTACCGGGGCAGCGGGCTGCTTTCAGAATATTTTACCGGCTTCTTAAAAATTTTCTCCAGTAATCTTATGCAAACGCGTAATCTCCAAGTATACCTTCTCAATTCCCCCGCCCAGAAAGGGTATAAATGAAGCTTTGACACTCGTTCAATATGCCCCGAGTGAGTGGGAGTTTTGCGGCGAGGCGGGTAGCGTTTCTCGCCGTGTTGCTTTCGCTTTGCATTATTCTCGCCGAGTTTTCGCTGATATCCGCTGAAGGCCAAGAGGCGCGTAGGAAGCTCGTTGTCCGGGCGGTTTTCCAGACGCCTGTTAGCGAGCCATGGGATGGAGCTATACACCAAGCAATTCTCGCCGTCGCTGAGGAGTATAGGGCGAAGGGTATAGAGGTTGATTACCAGTTTGTGGATAGGAAGCAAGATCCCAAGGAGTTCGAGCTCGCGCTTAGGGACGCGGCGAAGGTTGCTGATATAGTCTTCCTCGATGCATTTCTTAAGGAGGATATCGCGAGGAGGGTTGCGAAAGATTATCCGAATGTAGCCTTCGCCGCCGGCAGCGAGTACTCCCCAACCCCACCGAATTTCGCGGTCTTTGATAACTGGCTTCATCAGCCAGCATTCCTCGCAGGGATCATTGCTGGAAAGATCACGAAGACCAATAAGATAGGTGTTGTCGCCGCGATGCCGATAAACGAGGTGAATAGGATCGTCAACGCATTCATCTATGGCACCAAGATGGTTAACCCGAATGTTGAGGTAAAGGTGGTTTATCTACTTGGCAATATTCCGCCAGGCGAGTCTCCATGGTATCATCCAGCGACCGCAAAGAGGCTGGCGAAGACCTTGATAGATAGTGGGGTTGATGTGATCTTCGCTGAGAGAGCTGGGGCTGAAGAGGCTGCCAGGGAGGCTTATGCCGCGGGCAGGGAGGTATGGGTCATAGGCAACATGGCGGATCAATATGAGAGGGCGCCCGAAGTCACAATAACAAGTCTCATATGGGATATGAGGCCGACGGTCCGAGTGGTCTTCGATAGGGTCCTATCGGGATCATATACTGCCGATAACCTCGGAACATACTCGTGGATGAGCTTTAATGGATCTTATCTCGCCCCATTCCATCACTTCGGTAAGCCGAGCCCGCCGCTAAATGAAGATATCCTAGCGCTGGTCAGGGAGTGGGAGGATAAGATTAGAACAGGGATGACCTGGGTTCCAATAATCGAGCTGCCGCCGGAGCAGGTTTGGCCGGAGCTTAGGCAGGCTGGAGGCGTGACGCCCCAGCAGCCAGCACAGATTTTCGAGATAACGACGTATGTGCTGGCGGCGGTGGTCGTAATCGAGGCTATAGTGATAGCCTTGCTGGCGCGGAGAACCATGAGGCCGAAGAAGTAGGGCTGGTGAGATCGCTTTGATCCCCGCGATCAGGCTGATAAATGTGAGGAAGACCTTCATNGGNGGTGCANNAGCATTAGATGATGTCACCTTGGAACTTGATGGGGGCAGGGTTTACGGGCTCGTTGGNCCCAATGGAGCTGGGAAATCAACGCTGACAAACATAATCTCTGGATACTTGAGACCTGATCGCGGGGATGTTTTTGTCAATAANGTTAGGATTAAGGAATATCATCAGGCGGTNATCGAGGCAGGCGTTGTTAAAGTTGAGCAGCATCCTAACCTTGCTCCAGCTCTAACGCTTCTNGANCAACTNGCGCTTCTTNATCCAGGCATAATGCCCGATCTAGATGAGGTTAGGAGGAGGGCTGAGANGATAGCTNGNGAGATCGNCGTTAAGCTCAATCTTGATCAGCCGGCGGAGAGGCTTCCGATAGGGCAGCTAAGGACATTCGAGATCATCCGNGCCCTAATGCTCTGTGAGATGCTCCATGAGATGGGGAGGAGGCCTGTCCTGATACTGGATGAGAGCATGGCTTATCTCCCGGCGCAGCAGAAGCGGAGGATAAGCGAATACCTGAGAGAGCTGACCAGCCGCGGGTATACCGTGATAATCATCTCCCATGATCTCTCGGACCTGATCGAAGTCGTTGACGAGATTCTCGTGATGACTGGCGGCAAGATAGTCTCGAGATTCGATGCGAGAGAGGCCAAGCTCGAGGATCTCATCAAGAGCATGTTTGAGGAGGTGGAGTACTTCAAGCCATCGGAGGAGGTTGAGATCTTGGAGAAAACTGGTGAGAGGACGGCTCTGAGGCTTGAGAATCTGGTTGTCGTGGATGATAGGGGCGAGGTCGTCGTACAGGATCTTGATCTCGAGATTTTTGAGGGGGAGATTCATGGGATAGCGGCTGTGCCCGGGACCGGGGAGAAAGAGCTGGCAGAATGCATCTATGGTGTTAGGAAGTCCGCATCTGGGAGGATAATATTGTTTGGCGAGGATGTTACCGGCCTAGGCNCGGCAGAGCTCAGGAGGCGCGGCGTCGGATTCCTTTCGGATGATAGGATACGGGATGGCCTGATCCTCGGGGCGAGCATAGAGGATAATCTCACTATCGGGAGCGAGAGCCTCTTCTCACATGGGATATTCCTTGAGCCGGAGAAGCGGAGGAGGCTTGCTAAGAGACTTGCGGGCGAGTTCCAGATGGTTTTCAGGGACTTGAAGGATCCCATTGAAACACTCTCGGGCGGAAACATGCAGAGAACTTATATCGGGAGAGTGCTAGGAAGGTGGGATAAGCTCCTGATAGCCCTTCACCCAACCGTAGGTCTAGATCCACGCGGTGTAAAGTTGTTCTTTGACAGGGTTTTGGAAAGGCGGCGGAGAGGATTAACAACGATAATATTTTCCCCGAACCTGAAGGAGTTATTAGCAATATGTGATAGAGTCTCAGCATTTGCAAATAGGAGGATTCTCGGGACATTCAAGCCCTCCGAGATAACTGTTGAGAAGCTTGGGATGATGATAAGCGGGCTGATGGAGATTGCTCGAGCTTAGCCTCGAGAGAAGAGGAGCCCTCACACCCATCAAGAGGCTGAGCATTACCGTTCTAGCAGTCATCCTTTCAATCCTAGCCTCCGCGATATATGTCCTGATGGCCGGGGGAGATCTTGGAGCAGTATACTATTATCTTCTCACGTGGCCCTTCGAGAACCCCGCGGAAATCCTAGTCACTGCATCGCCGCTAGTACTCCTAGCATTCGCGATCCTAGTCGCATTTAAGGCCAGGTTCTGGAACCTCGGAGTACATGGCCAGTTCATAATCGGCGGCCTAATCGCGGCATATGCCGGAGTCCAGTTAAAGCATCTCCCGCCCCAGCTCCTGATACCGCTAATCTTCATGTTGAGCTGGCTTGGGGGCGCGGCTGTATGTCTCGTGAGCTGGTGGCTGAAGGTCCGGCGCAACCAAGATGAGGTCTTGACAACGCTTCTAATCTGGAGCGCGGTTCTCCAGATATGCGCTGGCCTTCTCACGGGGCCAATGAGGGCCCCTTACACCACCTATCCACAGTCAGCCGAGATAGGAGCCAATGCGAAGCTCCCGATACTCATCCCGGGAACTCGACTCCATCTAGGCGTGATAGTACCCTTCATCATCCTAGGAGTTCTCTGGATCCTAATGAATAGGACCATTCTCAGAAACTGGATTATAGCCGCGACCTCGCCAAGGGTTGCGGAGCTCGAGGGATTCAGCCTCCCGAAGATCTACTTCTGGGTAGCTTTTATCAGCGGCGGCCTTGCTGGACTTGCCGGGGCATGTGAGGTAACCGGAATACTATTTTACATGACGCCATTCGTCGGCCCCAACTACGGCCTCATAGCCTTGGCGATAGCTATGCTCGGCGGTCTCGACCCGATAGGAGCAGCATTAGCTGGAATATTCTTCAGCATATTGATAAACGGCGCAAATGCCATGAGCTGGAACACTGGCGTCCCATCATTCCTATCAGACCTCATACAAGCACAGACCCTCATAATCTTCCTGATACTAGGAGCCATCACGACATACAGGNTACGCATCGGGCTCANGAGANTTGTTAGGCTCGAAAANCCCCCNGTTGCCTCAAGTAATCTAGATGGCGNCCGCCAATCATTCCGGATCATCCCCAGCAGGAGGACTCTAATGATGATACTCTACATGATTATGGTGCTTGTAATCCTCGCGATTGTCGGCGTGATCACCCGGGGAAGCTACTTGGAGAGGATCATTTCCAGCATCGTGGGCTTAACGCTAGTCTCGGCGACGCCGATAATTTTCGCATCCTTTGGCGAGATGCTCATAGAGAAGACCGGTGTTCTAAATCTTGGAATACTCGGAATAATGATAGCCGGTGCTGGATGGGGTTTCATGGCCGCCTACCTCTCCGGCAGCATATTAATCGGGATAATGGCCGCGGCCCTCATCGGCACGCTCCTCGGCCTACTCCACGCCCTCCTAGTGGTGAGCCTCGGATGCCAGCAACACATCTCGGGAATAACGATAACATTCTACGCCATGAACCTGACATACTTCGTGCACCGCGTATTGATTGGGTCGCCACTAGTCGAGCCGACAGTCCCGGCCACGCCTCCCTTAAAGCTTGGGCCTCTCGGAGACCTGCCCATAATAGGTTCGGCCTTCAGCCAGAGCCTATACATCTACGCTGGGGTATACATCCTGCCACTGATCCTAATCTTCATACTGTCTAAGACTAGGTGGGGCCTCATGTTGAGGGCCGTCGGCGAGAACCCAAGAGCCGCGGACTCATCCCTGATCAGGGTTCACGCGGTGAGATATTATACAATATTGGCAGGCTCCGCGCTGATGGCCATAGGAGGCGCATTCTACTCGCTCATAGACCTGAGATCATTCAACCTAAACGTTGGCGGCGAGTGGAGCTGGATAGCCA
>JGI24721J26819_10006292_pt1 | contig 11610 bp, 8 predicted proteins | sample YelNatPaOPGAMG01_FD_26819 | JGI IMG/M metagenome (IMG submission 26819)
ACTCTCCCAATCGGGCGTGTGTTATCTCCTTCTGCACCTACTACCGCATCTCCAATATCTTTACGTATTAGATCAGCCTTTTCCATTATCATCTTAACTATGTCAGGATGTTCTTTAGCGACATTAGTGGTTTCTCCAATGTCTTTTTCCAGATTATACAATTCACATATAGGCTGTTCATTTCTAGAGATATGAAGCTTCCAAGGACCTACCCTTATTGCCTCCAAGTTATCTAGCCAGTAATAGTAAAATGCATCATAAGGGCTATGTGCCCCAGGCACCTCTGTTATTAGGTCCCAAATATCTTTACCATCGATAATTCGGTCATCCGGTACTTTTACTCCGGTTAATCTGGCAAAGGTGGGTAGAAAATCCATTGCGGTTACCAGCTCTGAGCAGACATTTCCTCTCTTTATAATGTGAATTTCGAAAACTTTCAACTTACTGTATCTTCTATCTCTTTTTGCCATTTCTTTATCTCTGAAGTAAACTTATTCTGAATTCCTTTAATGTCTTCTCTGCCGAATATGTTCTTTTCTTCTTCCGGGTCCTCTTTTAGATTGTAAAATTCGTGTTTACTCTCATCCTCGTAGTGTAATATTAGCTTTTGTTCTTCTGTCCTTAGCATTCTCATATGTGCCTCAGCCCCATGATGCATATCATATAAAAGATGAATCTCTTTATGAAGCTTAATTGTCTTGCCCTGAAGAAGTGGCATTATACTTATCCCGTCAGGTGCTAAATCTTCTGATATCTCTATTCCTACTAACTTCAGTATCTCTATAAGGGTAGGAAAGAAGTCGAGAGATGATATCATTTCATTACATATACTACTTTTCTCTATTACCTCAGGCCATCTAATAATAAGGGGGACTAATATGGAATATTCGAACATATTTGGTCTCCTTATATTGGTTCCTATATACCATGCATTGCCTTTTGTCTCCAAATTATGATGCCCTATCATATAACCATTGTCCCCCATAAATATGACTATAGTATTATTCCTTAAGCCAAGATTATTTAGTTCTTCTAATAGATATCCTATATTCCTATCTATTGAGCTTATACTGGCATAGTATCCTCTATATCGTTCCTGTAATTCTTCTATCGGAAAATTCTCTACCTCTGGGACCTTCAGGTTCTTGTTTATGTAATGAGCCATATCTTCCGGTGGAGTAGGGGTATAAGGCATATGTGGTTCTCTAGTATGAAAGAATAAAGCAAATGGTCTATCTTTATTCTCTCGGATAAATCTTATGGCATCTTGCGTTACTATATCGATAGTAAATCCCTTTAACTGTTTTTCCTTACCCTCCACTTCCAGTACAGGGTCTTTTGGATTATTCCCTCCTCCTAAAAACCCCATAAAATAGTCAAATCCACGATTCAAAGGATGATATATTTCCTCTTTACCTAAATGCCATTTCCCGATAAGTCCTGTAAAGTATCCTGCCTTCTTTAAAACTTCTGCAATGGTAAGCCTACCAGGTAGAATTCCTTCTGTCTCTTCTGGAGAGATCCAGTCATCTATCCCTACTTTATTTGGATATAGCCCTGTCATTATCATAGCTCTAGAGGGAGAACATACAGGACAGGTAAGAGCTTGTGTAAATATCATCCCTTCTTCTGCAAGTCGATCCATATTTGGAGTATAGATATCCTCATTACCATATGCCCCTACTGCCCATTGGGCTTGGTCATCAGTAAGTATAAAAAGGATATTTGGCTTCCTCATACTAGCCTCCTGGCTTTATATTATCCTTTCACCCCTTTCTACAAAGATGAAGCTCTGCGGTCTTCTTCCACATCTCTAAACCACTCTTCCAGTTCACTTAACATTTTTTCTACTATCTGAGGATACTGATGAGCCAGGTCTTTCTCTTCATAAGGGTCGTCTTCGATGTCAAATAACTGAGGGGGAAGTGGTGAGGATAGGTCTATCTTAGGGAAAGGTCCCCTATAGATGTCTTTAAACTCTTCTGGATGATATTTGATCCTTCTATCCATTTCTCCATCTTCTTTAGTTATCCAGGCGATATTCGGAATAGGTGGACGGACAAGCTTCCACTTACCATCTCTCATAGCTGAATTTATAGTAATGATAGGTTCATATCTATTCCACTGCCAGAATCTTTTTATTGGATAGCTGTCCTTCTCCTCTAAGAGTATGGTAGATACATCCTGCCCATCTAAAGATAGGTCTTTAGGGATATCTATCCCGGCGATACTGCATAATGTTGGTANCCAATCGGTAAAATGTACAAAGTTACTATTTATCTTTCCACCTACTAATCCTCCAGCTTGCCACCTAATAACTGCCGGAACCCTTATGCCTCCTTCATAGACGTTTGTCTTGCATCCTCTAAAATTAGCATTATATCTGGTAGTACACATCTCTCCCTCTCCTCCAAATTGAGGGCCATTATCACTTGTGAATATAAGGATTGTATTTTCTTCTAGACCTAAAGCTCTCAATTCTTCTAATATTGCAGATATTCCTTTATCCATTCTGTATATCATCGCATATATCAGACTTACTGCCTTAGTAAACTTACCTTTTTCTATAAATGGCTTTAAGTCTTCCTCTGGAGCTTGAAAGGGAAAGTGCGGGGCATTATAGGCTAGATGTAAAAAGAATGGTTCTCTTCTATGTCGTCTGAGAAATTCAATAGCTTCCTGAGTAAACACATCTGTTAAATATCTCCCATCACTTTTAACTATCTTACCATTGTAATCTAAGTACCACTGATAATAGTCNCTCCATCCTCCACGAAAGCCCACGAATTCATCGAATCCTCTGGCATTAGGATGATATCTAGGGTCTATAGCTCCTAGATGCCACTTCCCAACCAATCCAGTAACATAGCCAGCTGATTTAAATATGTCAGCCATAGTTATTTCTTTTAAAGAAAGACGATCTAAGCCTCTTGCCTCTAAAGTATCTATAGCTCCGGTCCTGTGAGGATATCTTCCTGTAAGTAAACCAGCCCTAGCAGGGGCGCATACAGGAGAGGCTGAGTAGTGTTGGGTGAGACACACCCCATCCTTTACCAATTGATCTAAAGTAGGCGTCTTCGGAGACCCATCACTAAATATTCCAAAATCTCCATATCCCATATCGTCGGCAAGAATTAAAATTATATTAGGCTTCATCTTTGAATTTGGCTNTCTTTCANCTGTAGAGTTCTGTTGTAAACTTGAATCTGTCCCCCCTTATAACACTCTTCCTCAACTCTACCAGGCTTCCATCTATCAGGTATGTAACCCTCTCAACTAGAAATGCAGGTAAGCCTACCTTGCATTCTAATAATTTAGCCTCTTCTTTTCTTACTACTACAGGCTCTAATGTCTCTTTTACCTTCAAGATCTTCAGGTTGTATTTATTCTCTAAGATATCGTATAATGGTACACTTTCTAAGTCTTCTTCTAAGAGGTCTGGGCATACTCTGATTGGTATAAAGATGTTCTCTATTATTACTGGTTCATTATCCAGATATCTTACTCTCACTATTTTATTTAAGTCTTCATCTTCTCTGACTCCTAAAGCCTCTTGAATGCCTCTAGTAGGTTTAGAAATCTCCTTACTTATTACCCTTGTATGAAAGTCCTCATCTCTACTCTGCATCTCTCTTCCGATGCTATAGAACCTGAGNAGGCTCTGTTCAAACTTGGGTTTTACNAGAAACACACCTTTACCCTGTTCTGATACTACGTATCCTTCTTTCTCCAGCTCAGCGATTGCCTTTCTTACAGTACCTCTACTTACACTATATTCTTTGCAGAGGGTCTCTTCAGAGGGGAGAGTTCCCTCTTTACCTATCTCCCCGTTTCTTATCTTGTCTAAAAGTATCTCTTTTAGCTGGTAGTAAAGTGGTATTGGACTATTCTTATCTAAAACCTTAATACCACCAATCTGTAGTCTCATATACTTATATATACAACTAAATGTTTAATATGTCAATGAGAATCTAAAGAAGTTTGGAGTAACTACTTTTCTTTAACTACCCAGGATTGTCTTANATCTAAAAGACAACCCTGGGTAGTTGCTCTAAACTATAGATCCTTAATCTATTTACTTAAAGAAATATTGTTCTGGTGAATAAAGTACTCCAAAGAAATAATCCCAAGTCCAAAGTCCTTTTTCTGGAATATTCCTTAAACGTTTATTCACCACTATAGGTTGTGGAACAAGTCCAATAGTTCCTATCGCCCAGAGATTTTCTGCGTTAGAACGCCAAATTTCCCTTGCTGCCTGCAATTTTTTGACCTTATCAGTACTGCTCTGAATTACTTTGTATAGATCCATAATCCGTTTAATCTCAGCCGGCGGTTCTTCTCCAGCCTTCCCTCCTGAAGTATACCACAGACTCCANAGTGGAGCCCATTCCTGAATTACTCCTATAGGGGAGAGATAGCTGCCGGTTTCCCAAAGGAGCTCAGTATGCATATCTGCATGCCAGAGACCAATATCGTGCTCATTAGCCTGTCTACATCTTACCATATAAAGTTGTCTGTCCTCCTGTTTGAAAACTACTTTTAAGCCCAGTTTTTCCCACTGTTTTTGAACCATTTCACATATCGTAATTTTAGCAGCACCGGCAGCTGCTGGGGTAAATTCAACAGTTATTTGTAGTGGTTTACCATCTGGTCTTAATCTCCATCCATCAGGACCTTTTTTGAGTCCTATCTCATCTAAAAGTCTATTAGCTTTTACCGGGTCATATTTGGTGTATGCCTTTGCGTACATATCTACATAATATTTAGAATCTTTAGGAATTACACAAAGCTGCATAGGTGTTCCATAACCTAGAAAAGCTACCTGGTTTATTTCTTCTCTATTCATACCTATAGATAAGGCGATGCGAAATCTTTTATCCTGGAATATCTTCCGCATTACGGGATCTTTATGGGTCAAGTTAATATGAAATGATACTACAGCAGGATATCCTAAATTCCATATCAAGACTCTGGTCCCACTTTTCTCTTCATTCTCCTTATAGACTGGGTAATGATCAAACGCAGTACTAAATCCGGCAAAATCTGCCTCTCCACTTATCACTTTCATATTAAATACTTCAACACTTTCGACCAACTTTGCATAGATCCTGTCTATATATGGAAGTTGATTTCCCTCTGTATCCACTTTCCAATAGAATGGGTTTCTCTCTAAGAAAGTTTCTGTTCCAACCCTAGACTTTATCTTAAATGCTCTAAGGACGGGAATATCTGGGTTTATCATCGGATCACCGTAATAAGAGGATGATTTGGAACCAAAAAGTTGATACCAATAGTCAAAACCTTCCTGTTTAGTTAACTTTTCAAGCTGGTCCTTTGGAGTATATCTAGGATGAAATTGCTTTAGATAATGCTTAGGTAAGAAGAAATTCCCCTGATTTCCATAGTTATGAGCTAAACGGGTAAGAATAACTGGACAGGATTCGGCAAATTGTAAGCGGACGGTATATTCATCTAATTTTTCTATCTTTACTAATTTCCCTCCAGGAGCCCATGCAGTTGGCTTTACTGGCGTTAGTTCATCATTCAGTAGAACATCTTCATACCAGAACATAATATCATCAGCTGTAAATGGTTGCCCATCTGACCATTTTATCCCTTTACGAAGGTATATAGTTAAGGTCTTGGCATCTGATGAAAGTTTCCACTTCTTTGCTATATTAGGGATTATGGTCTTCCCATCCCTTGCTATCCTGAACATGCACTCTTCTCCTGTCAGAGAACCAACATCCTGCCAATTCCTAGACTCTGTATATACCACTCTAGCTGTGCCACCATACTTACCAATCTCTTCTAAGGGTTCAACTACTAGAGGTTCTTCAGGTAATCGCTTCTCTACTGGAGGCAGTTTACCTTGTTTTACTAACTCTGCTAACACAGGAGCTTCGCTAAATTTAGTAATTTTCTTACCGCTTATCCGTTCATATTCTGAAATAGTGCTGTACTGTCCTATAAGCTTCCAGTTTTTTGCTGTCTGTGCAGATAACATCTGTATACTACTTAGAAATAATCCACATACCATCAGTAATACTATCAAGCCCATAAAATTCCTTTTCATTTTTTCTCTCCCTCCTATCAAAATTATAGAAATTTTTTTCTCAAGTTATCATCTATTTTAAGCATGACACAGACGCCTTGGTAAAGTACTCTCCTGAAGTATATAGGCTTCTGCAAATTGCAGAATTAACCTTTTCTTTATCTCTTGGTATTCTGGTTTCCACCAAAGATTATACAGTTCCTGGGGATCATTCTTAAGATCAAATAACTCTCCATAGCTATGTCCCGGATATATAGTTATCTTGAAATCATCAGTGATAAAAGTCCTTAATCTAAGACCTAAATAGTCCTCATCATTCTCAACTATCACATAGTCATTGACCTTATCCACTTTCCCTTCGAGTATCTCTCTGAGAGACTTACCAGGCCATGGTGGAAGCATTTCAGGAGCTTCCGGCTCTCCTGGAACTTTACCTTCAGGTATAGGGACATTACATATATCTAAGATTGTAGGAGCAAAATCTATCTGACTCACAAGACTTGTAATAACCTTGTTTTCTAGAAAATTTCCAGGGAAGCTCCATATAAATGGAATCTTGAGAAGGCCATCAAAGTGAAATGGACCTTTTCTAATCATCCAATGATCTCCCATCATATCTCCGTGATCTGACATAAATATGACTACTGTATTTTCTCTTAAGCCTAGATCCTCAAGCCTCTTCATAATCCTTCCTATCTCGTTATCTACGAAACTTATCATCCCATAAGTTAATGCGATAATCTCTCGAATATGCTCATCTGGCATCCTAGAAGGGCCCCGAAGTCCACTTACTAGAGGAGCACCTTCTTCATAGATCTTCTTATAAAATGGAGGTAAATCTTCCAGTTCCNCCTCTCTTCTTACTGGTAGGGGTATATCTTTTGGATCATACATATAACACCAAGGGGCTGGAACGCTATAAGGATGATGTGGATCAGGGAAAGAACACCAAAGGAAGAAAGGTTGAGAGTCTTTAACTTTTTCTAAAAACTTTATCGCTCGATCCGATATCCAGCGATTATAATGCAACTCTTCAGGAAGAGCCATTTTATAGCACTGATCTGCACCACTAGGCTTTTCCAAAGCATTTTCAGGGAGAAGTAATTTCTCCATCTCAGGATAATTTTCTTTAAGCCAGTTTAAATAATCCCCAAACACATAATCCACATGTCCTCCAACAAACTCGACAGTTTCAAATCCATAATATGGGGTCGGAATACTTCTGATCCTTTTATTAATCCACATCCATCTTGCTTCTAGGAAGTCGTATGGGTTTAGGGCCTCAGGATTAATTCCACGTGGGGTATCGAAGGTATTCAGGTGCAATTTGCCTATAGAATGAGTTCTGTATCCGGACTGACGTAGTGCTTCGACCATTGTCGGAATATCTCTGGAAAGAGGAATCCCATTAGTTCTCACCAAATGCCCTCTTGGAGTCCGACCAGTAAATAAAGTTGCTCTTGCAGGCATACAAAGAGGATTAGATACATATGCACGCTGAAAAAGAACACCTATTTTAGCAATATGATCAATATTAGGGGTTCTAACAATAGAATTACCCATACAACCTAAATGGTCAGCACGCTGCTGATCTGTTATGAAACATAGGATATTAGGTCTATTCTTTTTTTCTGGCATCTTCTAGCTCCTTNCTCAGATTAATCTGGGATTGTCTGGATGCATATAGATTTCTCTCTCATTCCAAAGTTTTTCTAATCCTAACTGTCTTATATGCTCCTCTCCTTTGAGGAATGGGTCTTTAGTATACTTGAGCCACCATTGAAGGATAGCCTCCATCTCTTCTTTGATATTCTTATATTTGGGAGAATTAATCAAATTTTCCAGCTGGTAAGGATCAGCCTCATTGTCGTATAAGATCCATCCTTCTCCATTTTGCCATCGAGCATAAGTATAACGTGCGGTTCTTATCCCCCGCCATTCTCCTATACCCTGCATATAACCTTCATCTGTAGAAATTACTTCCATTAAAAATATTGAGCTTGGTCCGTTTTCTTCACAACCTAACATTATTCTTGATAGATCTGCTCCTTCTATTCCTGTAGGAGTTTTAATTTTAATAAGCCCCAGGATTGAAGGAGCGATATCTACAATGCTCAAGAGAGAATTGCTCTTTTTCCCTGCAGGAATATGTCCTGGCCATCTAATAATAAATGGAATACTTATAGACTCTTCGAAGGGTTGTTCTTTCTTCATCATCCCCTGTGACCAAAGCATATCTCCATGGTCGGAAGTGAATATGAGTATAGTATTCTTGCTTAAATTATTTTCATCTAAGAAATCCAAAATTCTACCCAGTTGCTCATCTAATGCGGTGATCGCTGAATAGTAATTAGCTATAGTCTCTTTTGGTGAAAACTCAGCATCTTTAGGCCCTAAAAGTTTTTTGGTATCTAACTTTACATTTGGCCTCAGGGTCAATTTATCTGGTTTATACTTCGAGCGATACTCTTCCGGTACCATCCAATAAGGGTCATGGGGTGGTCCCCAGGACAAGACCAAGAAAAATGGCATTTTCTTCCTGAGTGACTCCTCAATAAATTCAATAGCCAGATCTGTCTGACCTATAGGCTCATATCCTTTAATTGGAACAGGTTCAGGTGTATCTCTGTAGTAATATGCATTAAAATAATCGTGAGAACACTCCCAGACTGCCCAGAAATCATCAAAGCCAAGACGTCTCGGACCCGGGGGAGTAAATTTATCCCTTGGTACTCCATCTAGATGCCATTTACCAACATATCCTGTTCGTACCCTGTATCCTTTAAGATTCTACCAATACTTGGGATGCTCGTAGATATCGGTAGATCATTAGCGATAGCTAGATGTGACAGGGGATAAACTCCAGTTAATAAGCTACCTCTACTGGGTGTACATACAGGATCATTGGCGTAAGCCTTAGGGAAATACATACCCTCTTCTGCTAATCGGTCCATATTAGGCGTAATTACATCGGGATTTCCGGCACACCCCATATCCATACCCCTCATTTGGTCAGCAAAGATAAGCAAAATATTAGGTAAATTGCCTGGCAATTCTCTCTCCTCCTTTCATAGGTCCTCAAAGAGCCTCTTTTATGGAGAGAGGCTCTCTGAGGACGAAATCGAAACCAGTATTCTATTGTTCTATATAGAACTGGCAGGCATTAAGGACCCCACCTGTAGCGCCAAGTTCGTCAGTAGTAGGAATAGTGGAAGGCACATTTCGGAATGTATTTTTGACTATCCATATCTTAGGAAGTCTCTCACATATACCTATAAGATAAAGTTCATCTTTATGAACATTGAGAATTTCCCAGACTAATTTTTCCCTTCTCTTTAAGTCTGGCTCCACAGATATCTGATCACCCAAAGCCAAGAGATGCCTAATTTTAGGAGGAATATCCTTCTGTGTCTCTTTTTTCTGATATCTTTCTAATATTTCAGGTAATGTTCTGAGGGTATATGTTTCTAGCTGGAATTTTGTAAGAGCACCTAATCCCTGAGCTCCTGCATAGAGAGTTACATCATATAAAGCGCCCCTTCTTCTTACATTCAATAAAGTTGAATCTTCTGGTTTTACAGCAGTATTGATACCTACCTTCTTCCAATATTCTGCTACCAAAGTGGCTGTATCAATCCACCATTGTATAGTTGTTGTCTCTATAGTTATGCTTAATGGTTTACCATCTGGTCTTACTCTATAACCATCTGGACCTTTCTTTAATCCTATCTCATCCAGAAGTCTATTCGCCTCTTTGGGATCATATTTTGTATATGCTTTTGCCAATTCTTCAGAATAGAATGGTGATTCTTTTACAGGTGCAGTTTGCCTGACTTCTGCCTTATAAGTTCCTGCTGTAAAGAGAAGACCTACAATTTCTTCTCTATTAATAGCATAGGACATAGCAATTCTGAATCTTCTGTCATTAAATATCTTTCGTAACACAGGATCAGGATGTACATAATTGAAAACTATAGTTATAGCACTAGCCTCTAATGGAGAGCCTAGTATAACTCTGTAGTTCCCTCTATCTTTATGCTCTAAAAACAGAGGATAATCTTTAAAGTCTATTCCGATAGGATGGCTCTCCATATCAATTTCACCACTTATAGCCTTCATCTTTGCTGTCTCTTCACTTACTCCTATCTCAATACTGAATCTATCTATATAGGGTAACTGATTTCCTTCAGTGTCTACTTTCCAATAGTAAGGATTACGTTCCCACACTACCCTGGTAGCTCCAGTGATTGAATTAACAGGTTTCCATGCACTTAACACAGGCCTTTCTGGATTTGCCCATTTGTCATTCCTATCTGAGAAGAGTTGATACCAGAAGGTAAATCCTGCTTTCTTTGCAGCTTCCTCTAGTTTATTTTTATCTACATATTTAGGATGAAATTGCATCAGGTAGTGTTTGGGTGCAAAGATTTCTCCGTAAAATGGGCTAGCCAAATCTTCTAAAAATAAAGGATTAGGTTTGCTAAAGGTAATCTTTATTGTATAAGTATCTACCTTTTCTAATTTCCCAGGAACCCCGCCAATAGAGAGCCAAGCAGGAAATACTGGAGTAAGTTCTTTGTTACATATAATATCTTCATACCAGAAAAGAATATCATCAGCTGTAAATGGTTCTCCGTCTGACCATTTTACACCCTTTCTTAGATAAAGAGTATAGATCCTTCCACCACTTCCTACTTTCCAATTCTCTGCCAAGTTAGGTAATATACTTTTAAGGTCAGGAGACCTTCGTAAAATGGGGTCATAAAGAGTGAGTCTTTCTGTATGTGGTAGATGAACGCGTGTAGCTAGAACGAACCTCCATGTTCCACCATACTTACCTATATTCTCTACCGGAACAATAACGACTGGTTTTTCCGGTAATCTCTTCTCTACCGGGGGAAGTTTACCCTGTTTTACGAGATCGGCTAATTGGGGCGCTTCTTTAAAATGAACAATTCTTTTTCCAGTAGATTTCTCATACTCCACTGGACTGTTGTACTGGGAAGGAGAAGGAATTTTCTGAGAGAAAGTGGGCGCTACTCCCAAGATTAAATTGAAAATTAAAACCCAAGAAACTAAGAAGATCAATCTTCTCATCTATAAATCGCCTCCTACCAATAATGTAATTCTTAAAAACTCTGAAACCTCTTTTGGGTTCAACTTTCCAAGTAACAATCTTATATTCGCCTCCACTGTTTAATTCTATCTAAATTGTCCTCTAATGTCTACCCTTTCAGGTGAACTTGACTGAAGTATCTTTTAGATATTTATTGATGTTTTATTCTTCTTCTCGCTCTCATCTCCTTTCATTCCCTGGCCTAATTTTTAAAACCTTAAAAACCTTTATAAGATTAGATGCTGTTACTTCATCCTGCATAGGGTACATCATAAAGAGCCATAATATACGGGTGATTTTTATCGTACTGAGTTAGAGGCCTAGGATTATCTACTCTACCAATCGGTCGGGTGTTATCTCCTTCTGCACCTACTACCGCATCTCCAATATCTTTACGTATCAGATCAGCCTTTTCCATTATCATCTTAACTATATCAGG
>JGI24721J26819_10006295_pt1 | contig 11609 bp, 5 predicted proteins | sample YelNatPaOPGAMG01_FD_26819 | JGI IMG/M metagenome (IMG submission 26819)
CCTTCTTCCAGCACGGTGTAGGTGCCCCAGGGACGATGCACGGTGCGGTGGAGCTTGTGGGCGTCATGGCCGCGGGCTTTGAGCGCGGCGTAGAGCTGACGCACGTCCTGGGTGTTGTCTTTGGAGACCACGAGCAGGGCGTCCGGGGTGTCTACGATGATGAGCCCCTGCACCCCGGCGGCACCAATGAGGCGCTGCTCGCCGTGGATGGAGCAGTCTTGCACGCCGTGCAGCACCGCGTCGCCCTCCACGCGGTTGCCGTTGGCGTCTGGCGGCAGCAGGTTGCTCAAGGCGGTCCAGCTGCCGATGTCGCTCCAGCCGATGTTGCAGGGCACGATGGCCAGGCGGTCTGATTTTTCAGCCACGGCGTAGTCGATCGACATGTCGCGCACATGCGCGAGGCTGCGCGCGTCGAGCTCCACCTGCATGATGCCCTCGCCCTGCGCGCGGCGGGAGCGGCCCAGGCAGTCTTGCATGCCTTCGACAATCTCGGGGCAATGCTGCTGCATTTCTTCCAGCATGGTGGCCGGGGTGAAGCAGAACATGCCGGAGTTCCAGAAATAGCCGCCTTGCTCCAGGAAGCCGCGCGCGGTATCGAGATTGGGCTTCTCGACAAAACGCTTGACCTTGTGGCCGTCGGCTTCGATGTAGCCAAAGCCGGTATCCGGCGTTTCGGGCTCGATGCCAAAGGTCACCAGCCACCCCGCGCGCGCCAATGCCTTGGCCTGCTGCACGGCGGTGGCAAAGGCGACCTGGTCGCGGATGAGATGATCGGCGGGCAGGACCAGCAGCACGGCGTCCGGGCATTGGGTCTCGGCATGCAGCGCGGCGGCGGCAATGGCTGCGGCGGTGTTGCGGCCAAAGGGTTCGAGCAGATAGGTGAGGGGGAGCTTGCCGGGGTTGACGCTGGCGTAGTCGTCTTCTGTCTTGAAAAAGAAGTCGCGGTTGGTGACGGTGTAAATCTCTTCCACGCCGGGCAGGGCGGCGGCACGCGCAAAGGTCTTTTGCAGCAGGCTTTGCCCGTCGGCCAGCTTGATGAAGGGTTTGGGGTGGCTTTCGCGCGAGACGGGCCACAGCCGCGTGCCGGCGCCGCCGGAGAGAATGACTGGAATGAGGGGCATGGGGGTGTCCTGATGATGTTGGGGGTCAGATCAAGTCGGCCAGCGCGTTGACGGTGGCTTGCAATTGCTGCGGCTCGTGCAGGGCGCAGAGAAAAAACCGGATGCGCGCGGCCTTTTCTTCAACGGCCGGGTAGATGATGGGCTGGGCGTTGATGCCGCGGTCGAACAGGGCGTTGGACAGCCGCGCTGCCTTGAGCGAGGAGCCCACGATGGCCGGGGTGATGGCATGCCCTTCGGAGAGCCCGGTGTCGATGCCGCGCGCGCGGGCTAATTGCAGGAACTCCTTGCCGACCGCTTGCAGGCGGCTGACGCGCTGCGGTTCTTCTTGCAGGATGTGCAGCGCTTCCAGCGCCGCGGCGGCCAGGGCCGGGGACAGGCCGACGCTATACACAAATCCCGGCGCATTGAACTTGAGCAGTTCGACCAGCGGGGTGCTGCCGGCGACGTAGCCGCCGCAGGATGCCAGGGTCTTGGAGAGGGTGCCCATCCAGATGTCGACGTCGCGGGGGTTGATGCCCCAATGCTCGGCGCTGCCGCGGCCGGTGGCACCGAGCACGCCCAGGGCATGCGCGTCGTCGACCATCAAAAAGGCTTTGTGCCGCTGTTTGAGTTCGACGAAGCGCGGCAGATCAGGGCCGTCGCCGTCCATGCTGTAGAGCCCTTCCACCACGATGAGCACGCGCTCGAACTGGCCGCGCAGTTGGCCCAGCAGGGCATCGACCCACTGCCAGTCGTTGTGCGGAAAACTGCGGCGGTGGGCGCCGGAGCGCTTGGCGCCTTCAAGCACGCTGTTGTGGATGAGGGCGTCGTGCAGGATGAGGTCGCGGGTGCCAAACAGGGTGGCGATGACGCTCACATTGGTGGCATGGCCGCTGACAAACGCGATGCAGTCGTCCACCCCATAAAAGTCGGCCAGGGCTTGCTCGAGCTGCCGCTGTACCGGGCGCTCACCTGCGACCAGGCGGCTGGCCGAGGGCGATGTGCCATAGCGCTCGATGGCGCGCTGCGCCGCCTGGTTGACGCGGGGGTGGCCGTTCAAGCCCAGATAGTTATAGCTGGAAAAATTGAGATACTGGCGCGCGCCGATGGTGGTGGTGGCCCCGGCCACCGCCTCATGCACGCGGAAGAACGGGCTCTGCACGCCAAAGCGCTCGGCGGCGCTGTGCGAGACCAGCAGCCGCTCGTAGGCCGGGTGGCGCTCGAAGCGACAAAACTGATCGGGCACCTGGGTTGCTGCGGGCGCAGTCGGGCGCACAGGCGCGTCGCTCGCGCTCGTGGCGCTCTGGCGGGTGCGAAAGCGGTCGAGCAGGCCGAGGCGGGCCGCTTTGCCCAGGCCGGGTGTGGAATCGTTGTCAGCCGTGGTGTTCATGCGATGAGGCGAGTGGTGCTGTGGGTTTTGGTGTGCAGGTCGTCCACCAGGTCTTGCACTAGCTGCGCGTCCAGACCGGCTTCGGCGTGTTGGGCGGCCATGCTGTGCACAAGCTGGGTTTGCGTGGACGTTTCCTGCGCGGCGGCTTCGCCGAACAGCCCGGCGTACACCCGCTCGGCGATGCGCTCGACGGTGGGATTGTCGTTGATCAACATGGCAGGCAATGTGACGCCGAAGCGTTTTTCCAGGGCAAGGCCGAGCTCGACGGCCATGAGCGAATCGAGCCCCAGATCGTGCAGCGAGCGGGCACGGGGCACGGCGTCCAGCGGGAGCCGCAGGATGGTGGCAACTTCGGCTGCCAGCATGTCGGCCACGGTTTGGCGGGCTTGCTCCGGCGGCAGTTGCGCAAGGTGGGCGCGCAGGTCGGTATCGGCATCCTGGGCCTGGCTGTTGCCAGCCATGCGCCACAACACGGTGAAGCGACGGCTGGCGGTATCGGGCAGAGCGTGGCGCAGGACGGTGGCGTTGAGCGGCATGACGGCCAAGCCGCCAGACCCGGTGGCGATGAGACGGCCCAGCGCCTGCAGCGCCTGCGCGGACTGCAGCGGCGCTTCGCCCAGACGGGCTTCAAGTGCGTCCCGGGCGGCCGGGTTGCCTGTGAGCACGCCCACATCGCCAATCGGTCCCCAGGCCACGGCCAATGCCGGAAGCCCTTGCGACTGCCGCCAGCGGGCGAAGGCTTCGAGCGCGGCGTTGGCGGCGACATAGTTGGCCTGACCGGGATTGCCCAGCAGGACGGTGGCGGAGGAATACAGCACAAAGAAGTCGAGCGGCATGCCCAGCGTAGCGTGGTGCAGATTGAGCGCGCCGCCGAGTTTGGCCGCAAGCACGGGGGCGAAGCGGGTGGCGTCGAGATTGGGCAGCAGGGCGTCGTCGAGCACCATGGCGGCGTGGATCACGCCGCGCAGCGGGGGCAGGGTGTGCCCGAGGGGGGCGAGCGCTTGTTGCAAGGCGGCGGCGTCTGTCACGTCGCAGGCAAGCACCGTGACTGTGGCGCCTTGCGCGTGCAAGGACTGCAGCGCGGGCTCCAGACCTGGGGTGGCCAGACCGCGCCGGCCGAGCAGCACGAGGTGACGTGCGCCTTGCTGCGCCAGCCACTGGGCGGTGGCCAGACCAAAGCCGGACAGGCCGCCGGTGACGAGATAGCTCGCCTCAGCGCTGAGAAGAAGATTTGGCGCGGAGTGCGGCGTGTGGATCTGCGCGGGGCGTTGGCGGAGGTCGATGATCAGTTTGCCGATATGGCGGCCTTGCTGCATGTGCCGCAAGGCGCCAACAATGCGATCCGCCGGGAAGATGGTGTAGGGCAGGGGGGTGAGGCGCTCTTGTGTGAACTGCGCCATGACTTCGCCGAAGACGCGGGTCGCCACATCGGGCCGCAAGGCCATGAGCTGGTCGGCGTCAAAGCCGAAATAGCTGATGTTGTTGCGGAAGGGGCGCAGGCCAATGAGGGTGTCTTCGTAGAAGTCGCGCTTGCCGAGTTCGACAAAGCGGCCGAAGGGACGCAACACACGCAGGTTGCGCTCGATGGCCTGCCCCGCCAGCGAGTTGAGCACCACGTCCACGCCTTCGCCCTGAGTCAGGCCGAGCACGGCTTCGTCAAAGTCCGGGCGGCGGGAGTCGAGCACATGGTCGGCGCCCAAAAGCCGCACAAAGGTGCGTTTATCCGCGCTGCCGGCGGAGGCGAAGACGTTGGCGCCGAGCAGCTTGGCCACCTGGATGGCGGCAAGACCGACACCCCCGGCAGCGGCGTGGATGAGCACGCGCTCGCCGGCCTGCAGCCGCGCTAGATGCACCAGGGCATACCAGACGGTGAAGAACACGGTGGGGACGGTGGCGGCCTGCTCGAAACTCCAGGACGGGGGCTTCAGTGCGGCGGCGCGCTCGGACACGCGCACATGGCTTGCAAGGCTGGAACCGGCAAAGGCCAGCACCGCATCGCCCGGTTTGAAACGGGTGACGTCGGGCCCGCAGCGCAGCACGCGCCCGGCGACTTCAAGGCCGAGCGCGGCACCCGCGAAGCCTTGCTCCAGGGCCTCGTCGCTCAGCAGGCCCATGGCGTACATCAGGTCGCGGAAGTTGAGCCCGGCGGCAACTGCTTCGATTTCAATTTCGTCGCGTTGCGGTGCGCTGCGCGACGCGGCCTGCCAATGCAGATTGCGCAGTTGGCCGGGCAGGGTGAAGTCCAGCCGCCAGGCGTCGGCTGGCGTGACGGCAGATTTCTGGGCATCGAGTTCGACCGGCCGGATGCGAGGGGCGAAGCGCCCGTGCGCGGTGAGTTGGATTTCGTCTTCGCCGTCATCAAACAGGACGGCATGGGCGATGCGCGCAGCGATGGCGCTTGCCGTGGCAAGACCTGCCTCGTTCGGCACGTCGAGCAGGCGCACAGGCAGATGGGGCGCTTCGTTGCGTAGCACGCGAACCATGCCCCACAGGGCTGCGGCCGCTGGATTGGGGTTGTCTTGCACCGCCCCATCGATCAGCGCGCCGCCCTGGGTGATGAGCCAGATGCAGGGGGGGGCGTCCAGTGCGGCGGCCTGGAGGAGCCTGCGGCGGATGGCGTCCAGATCGCTCGCCAAGCGTTCAGCGCCCGCCTGAGCCGTGTGGAGGCGGGGAAAGAGGACGGCGGTATCGCAGTTTGCAAACGGGTTGGGGTCAAGAGGATTGGGATCAAGGTCGGGTTCGGCGTCTGCAGCGATCGTCACGCGCTGCGGCGGTTGATCTTCCCGTGCCAGCGCTGTGGCGACGCTGTCCGCCGTGGCATTCCAGGCGGGGTCGAGGACCAGCAGGGCGAGACGTTTGGGGACGCGCTGTTGGGACGCGCTCTGCACCAGCCGCACGGGCGCGCGGGCTAGCATTAGGAAACTGCCCAGCCCCGCAGCCCCGGCGACGGCGTCGGTCATACTCTGGACGGATTGCCAGCCGGCGTCTTGCAGCGCTTGCGTCCATGCGCGCGGTGTCATCAGGCTGGGAGCGGGTTCGCCGTCGCGCAGGTGCCACCAGTCGCGCTGCGCGCCGTGCAGCAGGTTGCTCGCCCGGTCGGGCCAGCGCTCGGTGAGGAAGAGTGTGGCGTCGGTCGCCATGTGTGTCGCCAGCTCGGCGAGCGCGGCAACCGGCGCCGGGCTGGTGTGCAGGACATGGTCGAGCAATACGACGTCGAAGCGCTCGGGCGTGCCTTCGGTGCAGTCGAGTTGGAAGCTGGCGGGGTCGATGCGGGTGACGACGTGGGGCGCGGTGTCATCGGTGCGCGCCTTCAGATGTGCCACCGCCGCGTCCGAGGTGCGCGCCCGCACGATGTCGGTGCGGTCCAGGGGCAAGTCGACGAACAAAGCGTCGAGCAGGCTGTTGTCGGCAGCAGAAATTTCAAGAACACGCAGGCGGCGGTTGTGCGGCCACTGCTGCACGAGCGCACGCATGCCGTGCAGGGCGGCCTGGTGCGCGGCGGCGTACCAGGGGATGTCTGGCGCCGGGGGAAGGGGCTCAGCCGGGATGTCAAGCTGCGTCGCACTGGCGACGGTATCGGGTGTGGCGAGCGCTGCGAGACCTTCGCCGATGCGTGCCATGCGCAGCAGTTCTGACCAGGCTTGCGGGCACTCGATCAGCGCGGATTGCCAGATGGCGGCAGTGGGGGGAAGTTCTTCAGGACGAAGCTGCCAGCCGTCGGTTTGCCGCTGCAGTACCCCGTCGTCTTGCAGCGCCCCAATGCACCATTGCCACAGGGGGTGGGCCGCTCGCAGGCTTGCCACGGTGGCGGCGTCGATCGTGCCGTTGGCCTGTGCAAGAGTGAGCACGGCGTCGCGGGCGAATGCCGTGGGCAGCGCATCCACCAGGGGGGCGAGGTCCTCGGCATAGCGCTGGAACACGCCAGGATCGGCAGCGGCAAAGCCGTTCTCGATGGCTTCGACGAGGCTGGGGAGGGAGCGCAGCGGCGCGGTGTCGATGGGGTCGCCTTCTAGGGGCGNGAGTTGGGCTTGCGTGGCCCAGGCGTGCGGCAGCACCTGCTGTGGGGTGAGGGCGGCAGCGCGAAAACGCACGCCGTGTGCCTCGGCCAATACACGGCCCTCGATGTCGAGCAGCTCAAAGTCCACCAGCACCGAGCGCGGGCTGCGGCGCACCAGGCGCGCGCGCAGTTGCGTGGCCAGCACGGCAAGGTCGGNGTGTNGTACCGTGACGCGCTGCATGCCGATGGGCAGGAAGGCCATGGCACGNTCGGCCGTGGCGAGCTCTGCTTCGAACCAGGCAAACGTGGCCTGAAAACATTGATCGAGCACGGCAGGATGCAGCACATAGCCTGTGGCTGGCGTGGCATTTTCCGCCCACAGCAGCTGCGCCTGCAGGGTGTCGGAGTCGACCTGAAGGGTGTGCAGACCGCGGAAGGCGGGGCCATAGTCCAGCCCCAATGCGCTGGCGATGGTGTACAGGCGCGCGCCGTCGAGCGCGGCGGCCTGGGCTGAAGGGGCAGGAATGCGGCCTGATGCGGGGGTGGACAGGGCGCTGTCGGCACGGACTTGACAGCGGGCGTGCAAGGTCCAGGCATCGTGGCTCAGGCGCCTGCGGCCTTCGATGCGCAAGCGCCCATCGGCAGGATCGAGCACGACGCGCACGCTGTGGGCGTGCTCGCCATCGAACACGACAGGGCTGAGAATCTCCAGGCGATCCACTGCAGCCTGCGGGGCGTTGTCAAACCAGGCGTGTGCTGCGGCCAGGGCCAATTCCAGATAGGCCGCGCCGGGAAGGATGGTGGCCTGCCCCACTTGATGGTCGGCCAGCCATGGCAGCTTGACCGGGTCGAGATGGTTTTCCCAGGCGGCGGGCAGTTCCTTGAGGCGGTAGCCGAGCAGCGGATGGATGTGTTCGCGCGCGATCAGGGCATAGCTCTCCGCGGTCTGTTCGNCCCAGTAGCGCTTGCGCTGCCAGGGATAGGCGGGCAGGTGCGCTTGCTTCCAGGCACNGTCGGCAGGGAAGTACGCATGGGCGTTGACGGCACCGCCCAGNAACGCGACGCGCAGTGCGGCGCGGTGGANGTCGGGGAGATCATCCGCCTCNCGGCGGGCAGTGGGCAGCGCGCGCCCCGGATGGTTGTCGGCTTGCAGGGCTTCATCGATATAGCGCTGCAAAATGGCGTGCGGGCCAATCTCGAGGAACAGGTGATGGCCATCGGCCGCCATGCGGGCAATGGTCGGCCCGAACTGCACAGGCTCGCGGACATTGCGCCACCAATAGTTCGCGTCGAGCGCTGACGCGCCCAGCGGGGCGGCGGTGACGGTGGAATAAAACGGGCCTTTTTGTGAGGACTCGCGGGCGATGTCGGCCAGGTCGGTTTGCAACACGTGGCGAATCGGCTCCATCAGGCGACTGTGGAAGGCGTAGTCCAGGTCGAGTTCGCGGTAGAAGATCTGCTGTGGATGCAAGGCGTCGCGCAGCGTGTCGAGCGCCGCTTTGACGCCGCTGACGGTGACGTTGCGCGGGCTGTTGATCGCGGCAATTTCGAGCGCGTCGTCGAGCTGCAGGCGGGCAAGGGTGTCGCACATCGCATCAAAGCCCAGACCGACAGCGGCCATGCGCCCGGTGCCGCGCGTGAGTGCTTGTGCCTTGCTGCGCACCACGATGACGCGCGCCGCAGCGTCGAGTGCGAGCGCGCCGACGGCCCATGCTGCGGCGACTTCACCCACGCTGTGGCCGCAGGCGGCGTGTGGGTGCACGCCGAGTCGCGCAGGAGTTCGGTGGTCGCCACCTGCACGGCAAACAGCGCGGGTTGGGCCAGCTCGGTGTTGTCCATGAGGGCGGGGTCATCCGCAGCGAGAACCTGCAGGACGTCAGGCCCGCCGTGGCGGGCGATCGCGGCGGCGGTTTGCTGCAGCGCCTGCCGGAAAGCGGCGGAGGCACCCATGAGCTTGCGGCCCATCCCGACCCATTGCGCACCGTTGCCGCTGTAGACAAAGGCCAGCTTTCCGGGATCGGCAAGCGCGTGTTCGTGCACGATGGCGGCGACAGGTTGACCTTCGGCAAAACGCCGCAGGGCATCGATTGCGTCGGGGGCGTGCAAGTCAGGCAGGGCCAGCCTCAGGTCCAGCCAATCCCGTCCTTGCCATGCGGCCTGGGCAATGCGCGACTGGCTGGCCGAGTCGGCACCGGCCAGCAGCGGCACGTAGCGCGCGGCGAGTTCGCGCAAAGCGGTGTCGTCATTGGCGGTAAGTACAAGGGGAAGCGGGGTCTCGCCGTGGCGAGGCGGCGCAGGATTTTGGCGCACGAGGCGGTGGACTCGCGTGGAGGCGGCGATGGGGGGGTGTTGCCGATACTCTTCAAGAATGACGTGCGCGTTCACGCCGCCAAACCCGAAGGAATTGACCCCGACGCGCAGCGGGCGGCCTGTCTCTGGCAGCGCGATGCACTGGCGCGCGACATGCAGATTGAGCGCGTCGAAGTCGATGTCGGGATTGAGGATTTGGGTGTGGATGGAGGGCGGCACGGTGCGATGGCGCAGCGTGAGCAGCGCCTTGAGCAGTCCTGCCATGCCCGATGCGGATTCCATGTGCCCGAGATTGCTCTTGACCGAGCCGATCGGCAGGGGCTGCGTGCGCTGACCCGCGGCGCCGTAGACCTGACCGATGGCGCGGGCTTCGATGGGGTCGCCAATCCGTGTGCCGGTGCCGTGTGCTTCGATGTAATCGACCTCGGCAGGCGCAAGCCGGGCGTGTTGCAGCACCTGGCGCATGAGTTCCGCCTGGGCTGCAGCGCTCGGAATGGTGAGCCCGCTTTTGCGTGCGCCGTCCGCGTTCACGCCGCTGGCGCGAATGACGCCCCAGATGGGATCTCCGTCGCGCTCGGCCTGATCCAGCGGCTTGAGCACGAGCATTNCCGCACCTTCGGCGCGGACATAGCCATCCCCGCCTTCGCCAAACGCGCGGCAGCGCCCCTGCGCGGAGAGCATCGACGCCTTGGTGAAGCCGACGAAGGGATAGGGGTGCAGCAGCAGATTGACTCCACCCACCAACGCCATGGATGTCTGGCCCGTTGTCAGCGCGGTGCAGGCCTGGTGCAGCGCGACCAGTGACGACGAGCAGGCCGTGTCAATGGCCATGCTCGGCCCGTGTAGATCAAAAACGTAGGAAAGTCGATTGGCAGCAACACTCAGGGTGTTGCCTGTCATGGTGTGTGCACCTATGTTCGGCAGGTCGTCGAGCAGGCGCATGCCGTAGTCCAGCGCTGAAATGCCGATAAAGACGCCGCAGTCGCTGCCCTTGAGGGCCGAGGGTTTGAGGTGCGCGTTTTCGAGCGCCTCCCAGGTGAGCTCCAGAAGCAGGCGCTGCTGAGGATCGAGCAGTTCGGCCTCGCGCGGGGAAATGCCAAAAAATCCGGCGTCGAAGGTGTCGATGCGCGACAGGACTCCGGCAGAAAACGTCACACTGCGACCGGGCTCCTTGCGCTTTGGATGTTGCAGCGCGACTGTTGCCCAGCGGGAGCCATCAATCTGGGTGACGAGATCGGTGCCCTCGATCAAGGCCTTCCAGAAGGATGTGGTGTCAGCCAGATCGCCGGGCAAACGTAACGATGTCCCAATGATTGCAACATTCTTGAACAAGTCGAAGTCTTCGCGCGCTACTTCCATTCTTCCCCGCACAGAGTAAATTTTTAGGAGTATTTTTCCATTGCCAAAGCATAACCCAGCCAAGTGACGCTCTTTTGTCGGTATCGATCGACAGTCGCTGACGGCGCCGCTTGGGTAGCATCCCATTTCCCCACAACTCCCTGTCGCAATGACAATCGGTTTCTCATGGTCCAGATTCTTTTGGTTGGAAAAGGCGGGTTTGGCGATCTGATTCCGCTTTTTGCTCTGGCCAAAGCACTGCAAGATCGGGGCCATCGCATTCAGATCGCGGCTCAGGAACATCACCGCCTGGCGTGCGTCGCAATGGGGCTGTCGCTGCAACCCTTGCCGCAGGATGGTCGTGCTTCGACCGAATTGCACCAAGTTGAGGCGCGTTCTCACAGATTCATCACGCGACTGCGCGAAACGCTGGCGCCTGAACAGTTCGAAGCGGAACTCAATGCCTTGATTCCCCTGGTGCAACAGGCCGATCTGGTGATCGGCAATCAACTCGCCTATGCCGGGGCGCTCGCTTGCCGGGTTGTGGGCCGACGTTGGGTTTTTTCTGCGGCGTCGCCTTTGGTGATTCCATCGCGCTACGACGCCCCGTTCTGGCCCTATCTGTATCCCTGGCAACAACGCGTGGCCCGTCTTGGGCTATCGCAGCGGATGTTTTTGTCTTTGGCGCGGCTGGCTACCGGGGCGTTGATGCACCCGCAGGTGCGGCTCTATCGTCGCCTTGGCATTCCACTGCCGGGTCATCCGCGCTTCGAGGGCCTGTATTCGACTGAGCTCAATGTGTTGATGACGTCGCCGGAGCTTGCTCCGGCGCAACCGGACTGGCCGCGCGGCACCTTGGCCACAGGCTTTGCCTGGTTCGATCCGCCGTTTCTCGGCGGCGACGATCAGGAGCAGGCGATCGTCGCCTTTGCGCAGGCAGGGCCACCGCCCATCGTGTTTGCGCCGGGTGGCAGTACCCGCGGCGATCCGGGACCGTTTTTCCAGCAGAGCGTGGCGGCGGCACAAGCGAGTGGCCGACGCGCCATCATCGTGGCCGCCAAAAAATTTCATGGCCAGATCGTGCCCCACCCAGATATTCTGGTGACGGGCTACTTCCCCTACGCGCGGCTGTTTCGGCACGCCGCGCTGGTGGTGCATTCCGCAGGCATCGGCGCACTGGGGTGGGCCGCACGTTTCGGCGTGCCATCGCTGCTCGTGCCGTCGGAATGGGATCAGTTCGACAACGCGCGTCGCGCGCAGCGTATTGGGCTGGGGCAGGTGCTCGGGATGGGGAATTACCTTGCTCCGAGGATCGTCGCCGCGATTCGGGAGATTGAAGGGGACGCGCGGATTGCCAATGGCCTGTCGCGGATCGCCCCCATTTTGAACGCCGAGGATGGCACCCGGATCGCCTGCGATGCGGTGGATGCCCTGCTCGGACGTTAACTTCCCCCCGGCCCGGACGGCGGGGCTT
>JGI24721J26819_10006297_pt1 | contig 11607 bp, 9 predicted proteins | sample YelNatPaOPGAMG01_FD_26819 | JGI IMG/M metagenome (IMG submission 26819)
TGGCGTAATAGTGAGCGTTAGATTAGTGGTGCTGTTAGGTGTGGATGTTATGGATGTAGGAACTAGATTAATGGTGAAGTAGGGAGTAGGTGAGCCGCCTACACTACTTCCGCCTACAACTAGCCATCCACCGCTCCGTCCTATTATTCGTATACCTGAGAAAGGAATATTTATACCAACCGACGTCTGATTATTTATCTTTTGGCCCGAGTATGCACTCAACAAAACAACATTAGTCGATCCATCGATCTTCAGAACTTTATACTCTCTTCCTATACACGTATCCACATCTGGTAAACTCAATGTGACACTGCCAGAACTTGCATCCACCAACACTATATAATGATCTTTCGTAAGTGTGGTATTAGTGCTTACCGTAGTTATTGCAACCGCTTTCGAGCCTCGAATACTTAGACGTCCTGTAGCATTACTTGTGTTAACACAAACACGCTTAGCATAAATTGTATCCGCATCTATTACAGACGTTGTAAGTTTCTGATATACTAAGTGAGATATTGGCATGACTCTACCTCTCTTCTAAAATTTATTATCTATACAATTTGTTCACCGTTTTCATCAGTGACTGTGGTGGTTTGTATTGCCACCACTATCGATTATCGAGCCTGTAGCATAAATACTACCTTCTACTTGTATATCTCCCTGTATACTTACAGGTCTTCCTCCAACTCCACCTGTTGCAATAATACGGATAGCTTTCGTTCGAACTTCCAATAGTTTTGCACTTGTTACTCTTACAGTCCCGCTATCGTCTAACAGTTCTATGCTACATGAGTTAGTAGCTATCGTAATTTTGTTTCCGGAGTCGTTTATTTCTACTTTTCTACCCGCGGGGCTCTTAAGGGTGATTTTATTTTTGTTGTCAGATATCTTTATATACGAACCGTTCTTAGTTCTAAAGATAACATGTTCGTTCTCCGATGAACCATCTTGGGTGGACTCACTCATAGCATGATTTTCTAGTACTACTCCGCCCACATACACAGGAAAGCGTATGTCTCCATCTTCGAACATGACATATACAAAACAACCTACATCTGGTACAACATGAGAGCCGTGTGTTGGCTTATATCCAAACACACTTACAGGTCTAGCCCACAAGACTGTACTTTCATCTGCAAGAGAAGGAACTATAACTTTGACTCGACCTATGTGTTGTGGATCTTTATTGTCAACCACCTTTGCTCTATAGATACCAAAATAAGAAGTACTATCTGCTGCTTTTCTATGAAGTATCATTGTATGGCCCTCTCGACTATTGCTTCAAACGTAACAACAACTTCTTTCCATAATTTCGCAGAATATGGCAAACTTAGTAACTCAAAAATGAGATCAAGAAATAGATGATAAGCAAACGGCTTGTGACACTCATAAGATCTCCCATATAGTGAATCCAACATGAGAGTAAGATCATGTAACCTGGAACGCTTGAAGACGTATGATAATGAAACCGCAGATAATCTATTCTCAAGCACTTCTTCTTTGATGTATTGTAGCCAAAATGTGGGTATATTATTTCCATCCGCGTGTCTCTGTAGAATGTTTAGCTCGATATCTGTATACTTCAAAGAGTTGGGCAACGAATGTGTAAGTTGATAGAATTTGTAGGTGGGCATTATAATGGAGATGACAGTGAGCCATACAAGAAGAGCAACTAGTCTTCGTTTATACCACAAGTCTTTTGGTAACACAGGAGTCAACACACCTAACACTTTCTTGTACATGACTTCACACACAGAATCAAACAGACTTGTGTATAAATCTTTTTGCTCTCGTATAGAAAGGAGAAGAGGCACTAAGTTGACTCTATACAAGAACTTATTGACGTTCGTACTGGAAGGCATCCCTATATATAACACACTCTCGTTCCTAAAAAGACTTACATACTTCTCCCAGGTGTCTGAACTACCGCATACCAACAATTCGTCTCTTATCTCCGCAACACTTCTTACTAAGTTCTCTAAATGATAAGCGTGAGTTGCACTCAAAGAACACAAATCGATGTTCTTCAGAATCAAATATCTAAGAGATGCTGTTTTATCTTGTATCACTGTTGCTCACCTCCATATATTGAATCTATAACGCTAAATAGCCAGTCTATTCTAGTATAGCTAGATCCTACAACACTTATACCTACATCAAGTTCTTCAGATAGTTTTGGTTGTGGAGATACCAACGAGATTGCTTTTGGCTCTGTAGGTACTTGAAGGAGCACTCTCCATAGAATATCATACTCAGGAACCAAGAGATAAGGTGGTCGTGAGAAACTAGATGACTCTCCATTAAGAAGTAAGACGAACGGCATAATTGTATCGCCTTTCAGCTCTTCTACACATATCTGATCGGCATACTTTGGTAGAGATAACGCGTCTACAGTCTTTACAGAATGAGATTGTGTGTAGAGCTTCGGAAGAGAAGCAAACACGTTATCATCAAGAAGCATACTCCTAAAAACTAGGTTGTCCGCTTCTAGTAATGGCCAAGGATAATACTGTAAATATTTATCGTCCATTGCTACTCCTTAGGAATGTTCGACCATTTCTCCAACCACTTAATCTTACTTTGAGCTCTATGACGAATATCATCTGGTACTATAGTCAACAATTCTCTCCAGCCTCCTTTAATTCCGTTTACATCGAAAGCACATTTGAAGTTATGTACTGCTTCATGATGACTTTTACATAGAGGAACCCAGCCAACAAGATCTCTCTCGTGTAAATACATTACGTAGTTCGCACACTGTAAAGTAGTAGCACACGGTAACCGTAAGAGAGCATACTCAGCGATGTCATAAAGTGTGAGAGGTGTATGATGTATTTCTATCGATGTTTCATCTAACGTCAATCCACACACACTACACTTATATCCACCTTGTTCTCTAACTCTCTTGAGCCATTCACGATATTCAAGAGAACCTCTAGCCAATTTCTCTACACACTTAATAAAGCTCACAAGACTAGAATACGAAGGAAAAGTATGTGGTGTTCTTCTCATGATATCTTTCTACCCCAGACAAAATATATCTCGTTCTCTTCAAGATTGATCGAATTATCAACAGTTACCGTTATCTGATACTCTGTAGAAGAGACTTGTATGGTAGTGACAACTACAGAAGCATTATCCAACACACGTCTGTTTCGTAAATCTACTACACACCAAATCAACACTTCCGGATTGAAGATGATAGTAAACGAAGATTGATTGCTAGTAAGTCTCATGCTTCCTACAACATCAATTGTTGGACCCACCACTTGAGAGAAAACAAACAATTCTCTATAACTGAGAGATGCATAAGAAATTGTGTAGTCAATAAACTCAATATCTCTCTTATCCTCCCAAATCAGTACAGTAGGTAAAGATGTCATATATTCAAATGAATATATAGTGCTATAACGCTGCTCTTCTGCAATTGAATAAGACGGTGGACTTGTTAAGCGTATCAATGGACGTAATGGCAAACGAAAGCCGTAATGATACTCTCCAGTTGTTCCCATATATGCGTATTCTACTTTAGGAGACGATACTAATTCTTGATACCAAGCCGGAGTATGTTCAGCTATTATTTTAATAGGTAAGACTAACGGATAGTATGTCCAATCAATATATGTGTATTTATTATTCCAACGCTCTAACATTGCGATCATCAAATCGTGAGCATATGTAGGAGAATCTGAGAATACCTCGAGTTCTACAGTACCGTGTACTCTCAGAAACTTCAAAAACATCCTAAGCTGCTCAGATTCGTAGAATGGTCGATTCAACAAACGACTAAAGAGTGTACATGCATTCAATCTCCAAGTAAAATTACTTCTCTCTTCGATTTCGATAGTCTGAGGACGTACTACTACAGCCGCCTGATCTGTTACAATCGTCTGAGTGGTATCCGCAAGAGCTAGTTGAATAGGCAATTGATAAGATGGCCAAAAGCCTTCCATAGAGTGCCAAAGAACATCAACAGGCGATAGTTCTTTACAGATATACTTAAGTAACTTATCGTAGAAATAGTAGATCGGACGATCGGACAATACTATCTTTGTAATTGCACCCATCTATATCTCCTTAACTGGATTTTTTAGGCATATGATTGAGCAATACTTCTACGTCTTGCGACTTCTGCGCCAACATTCCTAGGTCTCTCGTATTCTCTACACATAATATCTGCGACATCCGCACTTGACTTAGCACTAAGTATCTTATTGTACGTACTTCCATAGTTCTTCTTCATATCATAAACTAGAAAATCTGTTTGTGCAACCACGGGATCTTCTCCGCTAGCAATTCTAGGTTGAGTGTATGTAAGCATCTCACGCCGCCGAGAACTATGCCATTGACAAAGACCTTCAGAAGTACCATTATCGCCCACAGCATAAGGATTAAGAGAGCTTTCAGCTTGAGCATTCGCGATGATGCCTTTTGCTACATGATCTGGTAGTCCATGATACTGTGTCAATCTATCGTACATCTTTTTGTAAGCATCACGTTGTTGGGATGACGTAGGTGCGGGTAATCTTCTAGCTTCTTCGAAACTTCCTCCCATAAACGATGGACGTTGTGGAGATGGTGTAGGTTGAGTTGCTTCTTGAAGAATACTGCTCGTCGAACCTAAATACGATGACGCACTCGCTAGAGACTCAATGTTTGGAGTTCTATTGTCAGACAAGAATGCACTCAAATAATCAACTACAGTTACTGCTCCCGTAGGTGTAGGCATAGCAGTCTTAAGCATAGTCGCGTACAAGCTAGATATTCCTATCTGAACACTTACACCTAACAATGTCCCGTCTTCTGTATACAATTGCTCTACCCGTTGTATTGTCAACGAATTCAGAAAACCAAAAGGAATGTAACACACTCCAGGAACCTTCATTCGGAGAATATAAGGAGCGTATGTTACTACACCGCTCTTGCCTGTTAACTGTCCTACACTCAACATCATCAAACAATATAACGGTACGATCACTCTTTGTATAACTTGGAAAGTATCGTCTTCAGGAGCACACAAATTTATAACAAAAGTGTAGTTTGGATTGAATGCAGTAGCATTCCAAATCTTCGGTAGATCCAATCTACCACCCCCAAGAACATTCAAGAACCAAAACGAAGAGGTCTTTAATGAATTAAGCAGGTTACCCGTTTGTGAGGTGACAAACGATGAAACAAGTTGAAACATGTCTTGAGAAGGCACTGCGTTTGTAGAAAGATTGAAGAACTGAAGCTGTCTGACTAAATTACTTGCAAGGTTCCCAACTTTCTCTAATGCATTCTCTTCAAATTGAACATCTACTAAATCTTGTATAGGCTCTGTAATATCAACCACAAATTCAAACACGTTATTCTTAACTGTATAGATAGGACCAGAAATACCTAACTCTTTTTGTATATACGATTGCAACTTAGTCAACTTCGAATTGATAGCGTCTACAGAGATAGGATTGAACGCAATCTGATACAACTTCGTTACACTATTCATCTGTGGCTCACCTGGTACTATATACAACCGCCTCCAACTCAGATCTTGATCTTTGATAAGAGATGAATCCATCAAAGAGGAGGAGTATCTGTAGGGAGGCTCTCCCCAGATTGGAGGAATAACTTCTTGATACTGACGAGGAGTTGTAGATGTAGGTTGTGACTTCTCAAAAGGTGCTAACTGTTCTAGAGAGCAATTACTTGTTGAGCTTGTGGTTGATTGGTTAAGTACATATGGCGCCTCAAAGCTAGGCGTAAAAGGAGAAGGTTTTGTCGTTGATTGTCTACTGAGTTGTCCCATACTATGTAGGTAAGCCTTGAGATGATCTTAATTCTTTTGTTGCAATAATAGGCTCGACAGGTTCGCCATTCTTACGAACTTCGTAATGTAAGTGTGGACCAGTTGCTTTACCTGTACTACCTACATAACCTATCACTTGTCCAGGTTGCACTCTATCTCCTACGTTCACTGCATTTTGTGAGTTATGAGCATAAACTGTCTCGTACTTACCATCTCCGTGATCGATGATTACGACGTTTCCATAACCTGGTTTTTCACCCGCAAACTTAACAGTACCACTAGCTGTAGCTCTAATAGGTGTACCCACAGGAGCGGCGATATCAACTCCATTGTGATGCTTCACCGTGCTATCTATAGGATGTGTTCTAAGTCCATATCCCGAACTAACTTTGCCTTCTGGAACAGGATTCCAAGAAGAACTTTCAAGTGTAGTAGGATTTTGTGGTGTAGACAGTCTTGCGGATTGTGGTTGAACTATAGGCGACGGTTGGACTGCAGACTCTAGAGATGTTTGATAGACCAATCCTTTTGTGATATCGAATGACGACCTATTGTTCTGTAGTAGAGTCACTAAGTAATCTCCTACGGTAAGTGCTCCAGTAGGAGAAGACGGATCTGGCAACTCTGTTGTATCTAACATAGTGTCAAACAAAGACGAAACCTCAAACTGTACGTCTACACCTAACATCTTACCTTCTTCTGTATAATACTGATCTGAACGAATGATTGTTAATTTCTCAATATATCCTACAGGGATATAACATACACCCGGCACCTTCAATCTTACTCTTGGAGGATCAAGAGTAACAACCTTACTTCCTGAACTTAACTCTCCTAGACTCATAAATAGAAGATAGTATAATGGCACAATTACACGATCTGTTATACTATCTATAGATTCACTATCCGCACATAAATGAACTGTGAATGTATAAGTAGCGGCGAATGTAGATGCAGACCAAACTTTAGGTAGATCTAATCTACCGCCGCCCATAACATTGAATACAAAGTTCGAGCTTTTCTCGAGACTATCAAGAATATATTGCATCGTACTCGGAATTAGACTTTTAGGATCAATATCCACACCATACTGTCGCAATTGTCGTACTTGTGATGCTGCAAAATTGCCCAGACGAGCAAATGCATTCTCGTCATATTGTACTTCTACAGAATCATTCACTGTCTCAACATCAACAACATAAGTTAATACATTAGTTGATAGCGTACGAGAGGGCAAACCTAGTTTGCTTAAGACTTCATTGAGTGATGAAGATAACTCTCCTGCAGAAAACGGACGAAGATAAAGTCTGTAGAACCTAGTAAGCGACTCAATACGAGCATCTCCTAAGAGTATGTATGCCTTCCGCCATGCTAACTCTTGATCTTTTAAGAGTTGTTGAGACATCAAAGATGAAGAGTATCTGTATGGTGGCTCTCCCCAGATTGGAGAGATTGTAGTAGGTGGAGACTTAGTAGCCACGGTAGGCTGAAGAGGAAGCTCTTTCAAAGGTAAAGTTTCAGGACTACAAGAGGACGGACTTATAGAGCTTGCAGAGCCAAAGTCTGTCGAAGGCATAACTAATGGAGGACGGAATGCAGCTTCAAATGGAAGTTGTTTTTCGGATGCTCTATAGCTTAACATTCCCATCGGTCATCACCAAAGAAAGACTGTTTTGCCACATCAATCGTTTGTAAGTAAGAAAGATCGTAAGATAGTTTTGGTCTATAGTAAAGACATAATGGTAATACAAATGTAGATGTAGTTACAATACCTCTCGTACCTTTCTGTAGAAACAGAAGATAGCTAACAATCTTGTCCCAATTAAGTATCTTATCTTTCATCCTAATAACTCCGCGTTATATGCATACTCATTATCTGTATACGATCCTGTTTTACGACTCTCAGCAAACTTATTGAGAAGATTTTGTACTCCAGTATCAACGGGAGGATCTCCTCCTAAGAAACAAGAAGGACAATCTGCAAACGACTGAAGGATACTCGATAAGTTACTATCAGACGTATGTGTAGGAAACTCTGAACACAGGAGATCGAAGTCGGGTATAGTCCGCTGAATAGGACTCACAATATCATTGAGTTTCTCAAAATTCGAAAGCAAATTCGTACCTAATCCGCTTATTTGAGTCACCAACCCTTGCACATTATTGACAGCACTCTGTACGTTGTTAAGTATTGTAGTTGGTAGATTCATCACATTCATTATAGCACGTTCTGTTGCTGAAACTGTACTAAATGCATTCGAGATTAGACTACTAACATTTCTCACAACAACAAGTGGTAAGGTAGAGAATGCTGCCGCCGTACCTATAATCGTTGATATACTCCCTATAGCACCACTTACAGAAGATAGAACTCCACTAGGTAGTCTAAAGATATCGAAGATAGTAGTGTGTGCTTGCGAATAAGACTTTAACATAAAAGACGAAACATCACGAAGCACCGAATTATCAATAGAAGTTGAATATGTCTTTATAGTTGTAGGTGAGTACATTGTCCGTACAATATCATTCACCACTCTATCTCCACTTCTAAGCAGTGTAGGTGAAGTTACTCTACCTTTACTATAGTCTCGTAGAGAGTCTGGCGTAAAATGATTCTGAAGTGTAGGAGTAAGTGTGGTACATGTGATAGTTACGCAATCTTTAAGTATTCGAGTCTTCGTCTGCTCAAACTTTTGCAGTTTGGAGACATCTGGCGGATTAGTATAGATCTCATCCCTAACAGATTTCAACGTAGGAAATGATGTCACAACAGCATTATTAAGAGATTGATACAACGAAGATTGAGTGTTGTTTATTTGATGCTCAAGCACAGCAGATAGATCTGCAACCGCACTCTTAGTTATATACTGTTTCAAGTCTTGGATATAATTAGAGTAAGACTCTAAGACGGGAGACATCTGTACTAAGATATTGAGAAGAACGGGATCATCAACCAATGCTTCTAAAGACTCTCGATCGTCATACAATCTCTTATTCACTACTATAGTCATTACGTCCAAAAGCTTTTGTTGCTGTTGTGGAGTAAGTGTGATTGAGTTGTACATAGTATACGAACGAATGTTATCCATAAGTGTGGACACATCAACATCCCACATCATACTATCAAGCATACGTTGAAGTTGTGTGGCTGTATTAAGAACAATATCCTTCGTTATATTACTATAGAAAGTAGGTAGAACAGCTTTTGCATTCTCGTAAGAAGCATGCACACGATTGTATAACTCTCGAAGTTTATTGTAAGCTTCTCCCTTCACCTTTGTTGTAAACATGTTTGTGCTACGCGTGGCAAACTCAGTCCAAGTAGTTAGCCATGCGGGATCATACTCATTCGTTTGAGTTCTCACTTCAAGCTTACCACTTAAATACATCCATAAACTAGAAGTAAGAGCGTTGTATTTCTCTTCAGTGCCATCCCAATAACAACACTCTACAAAGAATCTTAGTGTGTCTTTCCAATCTACTTCACTACCTGTAAATGATACTAAAGTAGAGATTAACGTGAATAGTGTATAAATATCAACGAGTGAAGATGTTTGCTCTAACGGCTTCAGTACCTCATCCCAAATCAACAACATTAGTGTATCCCATGCTTCTTCACTGCCAGTAAACTTATAGGTAGTTATTGGTGTAGTCCATAAAGATACTAACTCATCAGATATCGTTGAAGGTAATGTATAAGTAATATTTATGTTTCCGAGATAAGTCTCAAGAGCAGAATAGGAATCAAACGATGTCGTTAGAAGAGATTGGAGTTGTGCTCCTAAATACTGTAAGTAGTGTTTTGTAACTAAAAGAGATCCACAGTATGCAAAATTCATTAGTGNGATATAGGATGTGGAACTCGTAGGATTTGTCTCTATATAGTGAGCTACAAACGCAGGCCCACAACCCACAAATATCCACGGACAGTTTTCCTTAATATAATAATTTATCACGATCTCGTAAATAGCTTCACGTATTGCATTTACGAGATCTCCGGAAGTAGCGTCAAAAGAAGGATTCCAAGTAGCCTCCCACAATAGGTTATCTAGAGATGTAGGCTGAACCATCAGATCGCAAATCTCTTTCTTGTACCTATAGAAACGAGAAAGTACATATAGTGTAAACAGAAAGTCAATATTACCTATACATTTATCTGCTTGCTCCTCTATAATGTCAAACACTAGAGGTATCACTCCTCTTCGGATGTCTACAGGAGCATATGTACTCTGTAGATCAAGTAGATAGGTTGTTATGCAATTACTTACTTCGAGACAATCTTGCCAGTCTAATGTCTTCACAAAAGTTACAACATCCAATAGTGGTGTAGGTGCAGGCTCATCCAAATCTCTGGATGTAGCGTATGTAGGAAATAGATCGCCTATCTCTTTACACTTTTGTGCGATTTGATCTATATTTTGAGAAACTTTAGTTCTTATTGTGGGAGAAATCAATAGATGCTTACATTGCTTCCAAACAACGATCTTTAGAAGCTGACGCCAAGCTTTTACGGTATCGTATGTAGGTGCTTCCTCTAGAAGATGAGCTAACCTTACATATCTACTTCTGCTTACACTAGACCAACTGTTAAGTGTATCTCGGAGTAACACATCCGTCTTACTTACAATGTATAAATCTATGAGAGGGTCTACTGACGAGAGACCCAGAGATATACCTAAATTCTTTAATTGAGAATATAAAGTCTCAAGTGGCACACAGCACCTCACTATTTTCCTATTCTTCTTAATTGTTCCCCATCGCCTAGTTCATGTAGTTTTCCGTACGTAGAGGATCTAACAAATATTCAGATACAGAACGACAACAATCAATAAAGGAGGTAAATTTAAATGTACTCAAAAGTATTAAGTGTCAAGATACTCACGGAACAAGAGATTCGTATTCCTAGTGTTGACGCAATCACAAAATCTGAAGCAGCAAGAGCTATTAACGCATTAGGTCGTGCAGCTACAAAATACGAGAGTTTTCTGAAGCGGGTAATCAAAGTAGGTCTTTCTTCAAGAAGTGCAAAAGCTATTGCAGCAGTATTAGGTGTAGGTGCTCTCTCAGCATTTATTGCATCAGCAATCAAATATTTTGGCAAGAAAGAGGACAAAAACGAGAAAGAGAAACCAGAGAGAGGGGGAGGAAAGAAACCAGGTCTTCTTGAGCGTATTACAACACCAAAGTCACTTCTCATTATAGGTATCGCATTAACTGTACTTGCAATTACTGCTTATATCTACACTAGAGCAAAAGCTAAAGAAGCAACACAGCTCGAGAGTGACGTATTGTTTGCAGATAGCTCCCTCTTATACGAAGAAGGTGAACCCGCTCCAGCTAAATCTGCTAAAGCACCAACCGCAGAAGAAGTTAAAAAGGAAGTACAAGAAACTACAGAGAATGTATTTAGCAGGCTCTGGAACTGGATCAAGAGAACATTTGAGAAAGCAATTAACTTCCTCTTCAAGAAACAAGTCGAGGGAAAGAAGGAGATGGAGTGGAGCGCTTCTAAAATTATATTAGTAGTTGTATTAGCAGCAGCCGCAATTACAATTATCGCATTTATCAAAAGACATAAACAGAAAAATGCAGAATTAGAAGAGCAAGATACATCTAGTGTCACACAAATCAGAATTGTAGACCTTGATAAAACTATCAAAGAGTATGTTAACAATCTCAAGGTAAGTACAATGCTTAAACTTGCATCCAAACGGGCGTTGACTTTTCTTATTGTAGTATCTCCTTTCATAATTTTAGGTGCGTTAGCTGCGTTGATTGTTGGAGTAGCTAAAACTGCTAAAACTGCTGGAGTAGCTAAA
>JGI24721J26819_10006300_pt1 | contig 11603 bp, 10 predicted proteins | sample YelNatPaOPGAMG01_FD_26819 | JGI IMG/M metagenome (IMG submission 26819)
GATTCCGAAAAACAGCGCGACCGTGGGCAGCCCGGTTCCCTGTCCCATCATCATCGGCTTGATAAAATTGTCGGTCACCAGCACNACGACCGTGCACCAGATCGCNAGTCCAAGCGCGATCGGCCAGCCGCTCGCGTACCACAGGTAAAGCNCCGCCGGCAGCCACACGATAGCGGTCCCTCCCACCGGAAGCAGTCCGCATGCNGCCGAGACCACCGCGAGAAAAGCCCAGTAGGGTAAGCCGGTAACGAGGAAGCCCAGGCCAATCGCGATTCCCTGGATCAGTGCGGTGAGCAGAAGCCCGCGCAGCACCGCCGACATCGTCCCGCGCAGGCTGTCGAAGACCGCGCGCTTGTCCTCGTCGTGCAGAGGGGTCAGGTTCTGAATCGCCAGGTAATACGCTTCGCCGTCGCGCAGCACGTAGAAAAACGTCACCAGGCCGAGCGTGGCGTCGATCAGAAACGTGACGATGTTTTTCGCCGCGCTGGTGACGTTCGCGACCACGAATTCGCTGGTGAGTTGCGCGCCCTGGAGCAGGCTGGGCAGCGCTTCCTCGACCCTGAAATGGCGCCCGCTAAGCCGATGGAAAAGTCCGCCCAGGTGCGAGCTGTTAATCCAGTTGTCGAGGTCCTTGAGACCGCCGTTCTTCACNATCTCGGCGATTGCGAGATAGATGCGCTGGGCCTCAACCGCCAGACGGCCCGAAAGCCAGATAGCAGGCAGCACGACGCCGAGCGAAACCAAAATGGTTATGATGAGGGCGGATGTGGTGCGGCTGCGAAGCAGGCGGTTGAGCTCGAACTGGGCCGGGTACGCGATGAACCCGAGCAGGATCGCCCACGCTATCGGCACGAGAAACGGCGACAGGAGCTGGAACAGCTCGTAAGCCATCAAGGCCAGGAAGCCGAAGAAAAAAACCTGGACGATTCTCTCTCGCTCCATCGCCGGACCGGCCCGAAGCTTAGCAAAATGGACGCGAGGAATCGCCTCGAACGTAAAGTAGGTTGCCCGCGCGATGGTTTTTTGTTAGCGGTTTTTGTGCTTGCGGTTCTCGGTCCACACTTCGCATTCAAAGGCACGTAGCTCAGTGGTAGAGCACTTCCTTGACGCGGAAGGGGTCGGCGGTTCAATCCCGCCCGTGCCTACCAAGTCCGAAGCTTCGGCACGCCGCCAAGTGTCGCATGTCCTATCAGCAGCACTGCCGTCCGATGCTACAATCCGCCGCTAGATGAGCTCCGAGGTAACTGTAACCCTGGGTGCGAGCAGGCGGGTCGTGCCGCGCGGCACCGCCGTGCGCGACGTTCTGCTCGACGGCAACAAGCGGCGCGACATCGTCGCGGCACGCGTCAACGGCAGGCTGGTCGACCTCAGCCGCGCGCTCGAAGAGGACGCGACCGTCGAAGCGGTCACCGCCGACAGCCCCGAGGGGGTCGACATCCTGCGCCATTCCACCGCGCATCTGATGGCGATGGCGGTGCAGGAGCTGTATCCCGGCACCCAGGTCACGATCGGTCCGACGATCGAGGACGGCTTCTACTACGATTTTGCNCCAAAGACGCCGTTCACGGCCGAGGACCTGCCGAAGATCGAAGCCAGGATGCGCGAGCTGGCCAGGGCCAACCTTCGCATCGAACGCATCGAAGTGCCGCGCGACGAGGCGATCGAAAAGTTTCGCGCGATGGGCGAGCGGTACAAGGTCGAAATCCTCAGGGATATCCCCGAGCCGACGGTCTCGATCTACCGGCAGGGCGAATGGATGGACCTGTGCCGCGGGCCTCACGTTCCTTCGACCGGCTATATCAAGGCGTTCAAGCTGTTGAACGTTGCGGGAGCGTACTGGCGCGGCGACGAGCGTAACGCGATGCTCTCGCGGATCTACGGGACCGCGTTCCCGAGCAAGGAGGCGCTCGAAGAGCATCTGAAGCTGCTCGAGCTTGCCCGCCAGCGCGACCATCGCAGGCTCGGGCGCGAGATGGGACTGTTCCTGTTCGATCCGCTCTCGCCGGGCTCACCGTTTTTCCTGCCGCGCGGCGCGATCGTTTACAACGAATTGATTGCCTACATCCGTCGCCTTTACCGGCGTTACGGTTTCGACGAAGTGATAACTCCGCAGGTCTTCAAGAATGATCTCTGGAAGACCTCGGGCCACTGGGAATTCTTCCGCGAGAACATGTTCCTCACCAGCGACGAGGAATCAGCCGGCGCCGAACCGAACTACGCGTTCAAGCCGATGAACTGCCCTGGCCATACGGTGATCTTCGCGGCGGAGAAACGTTCGTACCGCGATCTTCCGCTGCGGCTTGCCGATTTCGGCCGGCTTCATCGCAAGGAGCGCTCGGGCACGCTTCACGGACTGGAGCGGGTGCGCTCGATGGCGCAGGACGACGCGCACATCTTTTGCACGCCCGAACAGATCGAATCCGAAGTCGATCTCAACCTCCGGATGGTGCGCGAGGTGTACGCCGCGCTCGGTTTCCAGGCGGTCGAGTTCAAGCTTGCAACGATGCCCGCCGAGCACATGGGCAGCGAGGAGCAGTGGCGCGAGAACGAGGCCAAGCTCGGCAACGCGCTTTCGCGCAACGGCCTTCACTGGGAAGAGAATCCGGGCGAGGGCGCGTTCTACGGCCCGAAAATCGAGATTTACGTTCCCGACGCGCTCAAGCGCAAATGGCAGGTCGCAACCATCCAGCTCGACTACAACCTGCCCGAGCGTTTCGATTTGTCCTACACGACCGCCCAAGGCGCCGAGGCGCGTCCCGTGATGATCCATCGCGCAATCCTCGGCTCGCTGGAACGCTTCATCGGAGTGCTTATCGAGCATACCGGCGGGGTGTTTCCGTTCTGGCTTGCGCCCGAGCAGGTGCGGGTCCTTTCGCTTAGCGAGAAGGTCGAAGCGTATGCGAGCGAGGTCGCGCAACTCATCAAGAGCGAGGGATTTCGCGCTTCGGCCGATTTGCGCAATGAAAAGCTGGGATTTAAGGTGCGCGAAGCTGAGCTGGGCAAGGTTCCCTATATGGTCGTGGTAGGCGAACGCGAAGCCGAAGCGCGCACGGTATCGCTCAGGATGTTGCGCGGTGCGAAGAACGAGGCAATGTCACTGGAGGGCCTCATCCGGCGACTCAAGGACGAGCCCCTGCCAGGCTAACGAGATATCGGGTCTTAAGCGGCGCAACGCGCCGCGAGGAGGTGTTTTATCCGAAGGTTTTTTAGAACTCCGCCAACAAGAGAGCCCCAGGTCCGGGTCAATGCCCAGATCCGGGCGCCCGAGGTCAGGGTAATCGACGTCGACGGCTCGCAGATCGGCATCATGCCGGTGCGCGACGCGCTGCGTATCGCCGAGAGCAAGGGACTCGACCTGGTCGAGGTTGCGGCCGCCGCCAAGCCGCCCGTATGCCGCATCACCGATTACGACAAGTATCGCTACGCCCAAAAGAAAAAGAGCCACGACGCAAAGGCTCACGCGGCGGCCAGCACCGTCAAGGAAATCAAGATGGGGGCGCTCACCGACAAGCACGACGTGGACTTCAAAATAAAGCACATCAGGCGCTTTGTTGAGGAGGGCCAGCGTGTTAAACTTTCCATTTCGTTTCGCGGTCGGCAGATTACCCATCCCGAACTCGGACGGGCGCTTATGGACCGGATTATCGAACAGGTCCAGGACGTCGCCCAGCCCGAGGGATTGCCCAGGATGGAAGGGCGGAACATGTCCGTCCTGCTGACGCCGCGATGACGGTTTGATACGAAAAGAGGCCAAGCCCGATGCCGAAGATTAAAACCAACCGCGCGGCAGCCAAGCGCTTTTCCTTCACCAAGAAAGGAAAGGTCAAGCACAAGAGGGCCTACCTGCGCCATCTGCTCTCGAGCAAGAGCCGCGCGCGCAAGCGCCGGCTGCGCCATCCGGCCCTGCTTAACAAGACCGATGCCAAGACCCTTGCGGCCCTGATGCCATACGCATAGGTTCTACGAACACAACTTCGAGGGAAGGACCGATTACCGATGCCCCGCGCCAAGGGCGGGCCCAAAACCCGCCGTCATCATAAACGGCAACTCAAATTCGCCAAGGGATACACCGGAGGGCGAAAGGTCTATCGCCAGGCTCGCAACACCCTGGAGAAGGGCCTCACCTACGCCTATCGCGATCGCAAGCAGAAGAAGCGCGAATTCCGCTCGCTGTGGATAACCCGTATCAACGCCCTTGCCCGCGAATTCGGACTCTCCTACAGCCGCCTGATGGAGGGTCTGGCCAAGGCCGGCGTATCGCTCGATCGCAAACAGATAGCCGCCCTTGCCCTGGAGCGTGACACCCTGTTTACCGAGCTGGTGCGCACCGCGAAGAGCGCGCTCGGGCTCGCAAACGCCTGAGTCCGAGACCGGCGTCTTTCGCCTGCGCACCGAGAAACCATGTGGCACACGCGCCACATGGTTTTTTGTTTGGCGAGCCCGGAACACCAGAAACCCGCAATGCTTGCGATGAAAGAACAACTTGAGGAAATCAGGCGCCGCGCGCTCGCCGATCTGGCCGACGACGCGTCCGATGAGCAGATCGAGGCGGTGCGCGTGCGCGTGCTCGGCCGCTCGGGCGAGTTGACCCAGGTGATGCGCGGGATGCGCGAGGTGCCGGCGGACCAACGGCCCGCAATCGGACAGCTTGTCAACCAGATCAAGCGCGAACTCGAGGAGCGGATCGCGAAGCTCAAGCTCCGGCTCGCCGAGGCCGCGCTCGAACGCTCACTTGCCGAAGCGAGGCTCGACGTCACGCTGCCCGGCGCGCGGATTCCCCGCGGACGAATCCATCCCGTAACGCACATCATGGAGCGGATGCTGGACATTTTCGTCTCGATGGGCTTCGAGGTGGCGATGACCCGCGACGTCGAGGACGACTTCCACAACTTCGAGGCGCTCAACTTCCCGCCCGACCATCCCGCACGCGAGATGCAGGACACGTTCCTGGTCGGCGGCGGCCTGCTGCTGCGCTCGCACACTTCCAACGGGCAGATTCGGGTGATGGAGCAGCGAAAGCCGCCCCTCGCCGTGGTATGCCCGGGGCGATGCTACCGGCGCGACGAACTGTCGGTACGTGCCTCCCCGATGTTCACGCAAATCGAGGGCTTCATGGTCGATCGCGTCGGACGGATCACGATGGCCCATCTGAAGGGCGTGCTTATCGAGTTCTTGCGCGCCTTCTTCGGCCCTGAGACTGGAGTGCGCTTCCGTTCGAGCTATTTCCCGTTCACCGAACCGAGCGCCGAAGTCGATATCCATTGCCTGCTGTGCAAGGGCGCGGGATGCCGGGTCTGCAAGCATAGCGGATGGACCGAAATTCTCGGCTGCGGAATGATCCACCCCAATGTCCTTCGGGCTGTAAAGCTCGACCCCGGGGAGTACCAGGGCTTCGCCTTCGGCTTCGGCGTCGAGCGCCCCGCCCTGCTTCGTCTTGGCGTTGACGACATGCGACTTTTCTTCGAGAACGACCTGCGATTTCTGAACCAGTTTCCCTCGCTGAGCGGAGCGGCGGCATGAAAGTACCGCTCAAGTGGCTCAAGGAATTCGTTTCGGTTGACGCGCCGGTCGAGGAAATCGCGCGGCGGCTTACGATCGCCGGACTTGAGGTCGAGAATATCGAACGCGTCAGTGCTTCGTTCTCGGGCGTGGTTGTGGCGCGCGTGCTCGAAGCCGCAAAGCATCCCAACGCCGACCGGCTCAGCCTCTGCCAGGTTGACGCGGGCCCGGCCGGCCGCTTCTCGGTGGTGTGCGGCGCGCCCAACGTGCGAAGCGGGATGACCGCCGCGCTCGCCAGGGTCGGGGCGAAGCTCGGCGAGGGGCCCGAGTTGCAGGCCGCGGTGATTCGTGGCGTCCGCTCCGAAGGGATGCTCTGCTCGGAGCGCGAATTGGGCCTCTCACAGGACCATCACGGAATCCTGTCGCTCCCGGACGACGCCCCGCTCGGCACCCCGCTCGCCGATTATCTCGGGCTTGACGACGTCGTGCTGGATATCGCGATCCTTCCCAACCGCGGCGACGCTCTTTCGATCCTCGGGGTCGCCCGCGACATTGCCGCGCTGTTCGGCGTGCGGCTCCACGCGCCGCGGGTCCGGCCGCTTGCGGTAGAACGCCGCGAGGGTGACGGCGCGTCGTCCTCGTTCGCGGTCCGGATAGCCGCGCCGGAGCAATGCCCGCGCTATGCGGCGCTCAAGATGACCGGTATCAGGGTAGCGCCGTCGCCCATCTGGATGCGCCGGCGGCTGGAACTTTGCGGGATGCGCGGGCTTAACAACGTCGTCGACGCGACCAACTACGTGATGCTCGAGAGGGGCCAGCCGCTGCACGCCTTCGACCTCGATAAAGTCGCCGCGAGCACGATCGTGGTACGCCGTGCCGGCAGCGATCGCGAGTTCGTCACGCTCGACAACGTGCGGCGCGCGCTCGAATCCACCGACCTGGTTATCGCCGACCCGGAAAAGCCCCTTGCGATAGCCGGCGTGATGGGCGGTCTCAACTCCGAGGTCGGCCTTTCGACCCGGACGATCCTTCTCGAAAGCGCCTACTTCGAACCGATGGCNGTGGCCAGGACCGCGCGCCGCCTCGGACTTCGCAGCGAGGCGAGTTACCGCTTTGAGCGCGGTATCGACCGCGCCGGGCAGACCGCCGCGCTGATGCGCGTCGCGGAATTGCTAAGGCGCTATGCGGAAGCCCGCCCCGAAGGCGCGATTGCTGACTTCGAGCCGCGTCCCGCCCCGGTACGCGAAATCGCGCTCGACCTTAAGAGGATGAGCGCGCTGCTCGGCGTGGAGCTGAGTGCCGCTGACACGAAACGGCGGCTGGTTTCGCTCGGCGCCTCGGTGAAACGCGCGGAGACTCGCGGCGTGCTCAGCGTGACTCCGCCNTCGTGGCGCTCGGACCTGAACGAAGCCGNCGACCTGGCCGAAGAAGTCGCCCGGCTCTCGGGACTGGAAGAGATTCCCGCCTCGCTGCCGCCGAGGCTTTTCTCCCACGCCGAGCCGAATCGCGAACGCGAGTTCTTCAGGGGCACGCGCGAAGTGATGCTGGGCGCGGGCTTCACGGAGATCGATACGATCGCGTTTATCGCTCCGGGCGATAACCAGAAATTCACCGGAATCGGCAACGGCGAGCCGCTTCGGGTGCAGAATCCGCTATCGGAAGAGCTGCGCGAGATGCGTCGGAGCCTTGTTCCGGGATTGCTCGCAGCTCTCAGTTTCAACCTGAATCGCCAGGCAACGGCGTTTCATGCCTTCGAGATCGCAAAGGTGTTCGCGCGCGTCGAAGGCGCGGTCAGCGAACGATACCATCTCGGCGCCCTCTCGTACGGGGAATATGCGCTCGCCGAAATCGGAAGACCGGGGATCAAGGCCGGCTTCTTTACGATGAAGGGCGTGGCCGAGACCTATCTCGACGCGCTCGGGCTCACCGAGCGGGTGCGGTTCCAGGCGCCAACCGCCGAGCATCGGCTCAACTTCCTCCATCCGGGACGTTCGGCGCTGATTCTGCTTGGCGATGAGCCGGCAGGTTATGTGGGCGAACTGCATCCGCGAGAAGCGATGGAGCGCGGCCTCGAAGAACCATGCATTGTCTGCGAGATTGACTTACAGCAACTCATTTCCTATGGTTTCTCGCCGCGCGCGGCGATCGAGGCTCCGCCCAGGTTCCCNGCGGTGCGGCGTGATCTTGCCNTGGTCCTTGAGCGGGAATTTCCAGCGGACTTGATCGTGAGGACGATCCGTGAAATCGCCCCCTCGTGGCTCGAAAGCGTTGAGGTCTTCGATGTTTACCAGGGAGACGCCGTCCCGGCCGGAAAGAAGAGCGTCGCGCTCGCTTTGCGCTATCGTGCCGCGGACCGAACGCTTACCGATGAAGAGGTCAATCGGACTCATGCCGTCCTGATGGAACAGGCGCGGGCCCGTCTTGGAGCTGAGCTTAGAAAGTAAAGCGTGCTTGCAGCGAGCGGAAAGAACGGGGCAAAGTACGCCGCCTAGCATGACCAAGGCCGATCTCGTCGACATCGTCTACGAGCGGGTAGGCTTCTCGAAGAAGGAAGCCTGCGAAGTCGTCGAAGAAGTCTTCGCGATTATTCGCGACAGTCTGCGCGGCGGCCAGAAAGTCAAGATTTCGGGCTTTGGCAGCTTTGTGGTAAACGATAAACGGGCACGGCGCGGCCGTAATCCCCAGACCGGGGAGGCGATAACGATCGAGTCGCGGCGTGTGCTGACCTTCAAACCAAGTCCGGTTTTGAAGGATATCGTGAACGATGGCAAAGCGCGGTCATGACCGATTCCAGGCGGCGTAACAGCAAATCAGTCCGCAAGCCTGCAAAGCCTGTCCCAACGCTTGAATCGATTCCGGAGCGAGGACTCAAGATCGGCGAGGCGGCCCGTCTGCTCGGCGTGGAGCCCTACGTCCTGCGCTTCTGGGAAACCCAGTTCCCCGTCCTTAAGCCCAGGCATACGCGCTCGCGCCATCGCTTCTACCATGCCCGCGATATCGCAACCCTCCAGGTCATCAAGCGCCTGCTCCACGCCGAAGGCTTTACGATCGCGGGCGCAAACAAGTACATCCGGCAGCACGGGATCGACGCGCTTGCGCACGCCGGCGAGGCGGCTCAAAAGCCGACCGTCAAGGACAAGGCCGAAAGCCCGGACGGACATCCTCCCGAAGACAGCAGCAAGGCCCGCCAGGTCCTCCAGCAAGTTCGCCGCGAGCTCGAATCGCTCCACAAACTGCTGGCCAGCTAGGGCTGCCTCCTACGCCAGGACTGCCCGCTCAGCGGCGCAGCGAGGCAAGCCTGCCCGTATCAGCCAGCCCCGCTTCGGGACGCGGCCCGAGGATCCTGGCCAACTCGTCGCGAGCAATCGTTTCGTGCTCGAGCAGCGCTTCGACCAGGCGGTCCAGACGGTCGCGCGCATCGCTTAGAAGGCGGCGTACCTCCTGGTGGGTTTGTTCGATGAGGCTCTGCACTTCCTGATCGATACGGGCCGCGGTTGCTTCGCTGTATTCGCGCCCCTGAGAGATTTCATAGCCGAGAAAAGGCTGCTCCTCGTCGGTCTTGAACGCGACCAGCCCGAGCTTGCCCATCCCCCATCGGGTCACCATCCGGCGCGCGAGCTTGGTCGCCGCGACCAGATCGTTCTCCGCGCCAGTCGTCACCTCGTCAAAGACGATCTCCTCGGCACTGCGTCCGCCAAGCATCACCGCCAGTCGCGCCATCAGGTATGAGCGGCTGTAGTTGTGACGGTCCTCACCCGGAACCTGTTCGGTCAGCCCGAGCGCCTGTCCGTGCGGTACTATCGTCACCTTGTAAACGGGATCGGCCTGCGGGGTAAGCCATGCGACGACCGCGTGCCCGGATTCATGATAGGCGACCACGCGGCGCTCCTCGGGATCGGCTAGTTGCGGACGGGCTACGCCGAGCCGAACTTTTTCCTGCGCCTCGTCGAAATCTTCCATCGTGACCGCAGTCCGGTTATGGCGCGCCGCCGCGAGCGCCGCCTCATTGCAAAGATTGGCGAGGTCCGCGCCGCTCATCCCGGTAGTGGCACCGGCGATGGTCTTGATATCCACGTCGGGCGCCAGTTGCAGCCGCCGGATATGGATGCGCAGGATTCCCTCGCGCCCCTGGCGGTCGGGAAGGCCGACCACTACCTGCCGATCGAACCGGCCCGGACGAAGCAGCGCGGGATCGAGCACGTCGGGCCGGTTGGTGGCGGCCATGATGATGACCTCGGCGCGCTCGTCGAAGCCGTCGAGTTCGGCCAGCAACTGGTTCAGCGTCTGCTCGCGCTCGTCGTTCACGGTGCCGACGCCCGCGCCGCGCCGGCGTCCGACCGCGTCAAGCTCGTCGACGAAAACGATGGCGGGAGCGGCTTCTCTGGCCTGACGAAACAGGTCACGCACCCGGCTTGCGCCGACCCCGACGAACATCTCGACGAACTCCGACGCGTTGATGCTGAAGAAGGGGACGCCGGCCTCTCCCGCCACCGCCCGCGCGAGCAGCGTCTTGCCGGTTCCCGGCGGTCCGACAAGCAGCACGCCTTTTGGGATGCGCGCGCCCAGGTCGTGGTACTTCTTGGGATGGCGCAGGAAATCGACTTCCTCCTGAAGCTCGGCCTTGGCCTCGTCCGCACCGGCGACGTCGTTGAACGTAACCTTGGGCTGCGTGTTCGAATACCGGCGCGTCTTCATGCCGCTGAACCGGCCCAAAAGATTGCTCTGGGCGCGGCCGGCGGTGCTGAGCATCCACCAGAAGAATGCGAACAGCAGGATGAGCGGCAGCCATCCGACCAACAGGTCCATCCACCAGCCTGAAGAGGGCGAAGACGCATCGACCACGACATGATGCGCCTCCAGCAGCGGCATCAGCTTCGGATCGCCGATGGCCGCGGGGAAGGTGGTCTGGAAGTGGGCATAGGAAGCGGGTTTTTCCTCGGGAGCGGCGGCCTTGGGTTTCTCGCCCGGCGCCGGCGAACCGGCGGGCTTGCCGGCCTCGGACGGTTTCGACTCACCTTGCGGTTGTGGCGTCCATGGAATGGGCCTTACGAAAACGCCGGTGATCGAATCGCCGACTATATGAACTCTCGAAACGTTGTCGGCTCTGACCTGGGCGAGAAAAGTCGTATATGGCAGCCTGGCGCGTAGCTGCGGGTGCGGCCACAATGAAAGCACCGTCCAGATGGCCAGGACGATCAGAAACACCCACCAGAAGGGGAAGCGAAAGGGAGGTTGCGGCTGCGCTCCGGGCTTTTTGCGCTCCGATCCGGGTTCCTGGAATGCCATCGGCGGTTTCCTTAGCTGAAGCCTTCGGGCTCCGGTAACGAGCCTCGTCTCAATCGCCGCTGAACGCGAGGAACCAGGCGCGCTCCATCGCCTTGATGCCTGGTTCAGCACCGGCTGCAATTGTGAGATCCGTTGAAACCATGTTACGCCCCGGCGATCGAATCTGAAAACCAGCGCACGAGTCGTATAAAACCGCGCCCCGCCCCACCCGCCGACGGCAACCGGCGACAACGCTTCAGGGTTTCGAAGACCAGAATGAAACGGAGGGAAAATTCGTACCGAACCGGCGAAACGGCATCGCGCCCTCGGGCCTCAAAGCCCGCACACCCAGCCATTCGACGCATGTCGGCGCGGGAAGGCGCGGAGCAACCACGCCTGCGGCGCCGTTTGCGAACGCTGCCGCAACCGCTTGGTCCTGCTCCGGCGACGGCTCGGTAAATTCAAGCACCACTGGCCGCTGCCCGGCAATGTCGCGAAGCGCCGCCAGGTAGTCGCGTAACTCGGCGGGCTTGAGCGCTGTCGCGCCGGCGTAGATGAAGTCCTCGCCCGGGATCGAAAGCGCCATCGTATCGGCGCGACGGCGGACGGCGGCGAGCGCGCCGCTGTCGCCCCTGTGTATGGTCTCGAGAAATGCCGTCAGGCTGCGGCGCACGCGCCTCAATCCCTGCGTGCGAAATGTCTGGGATGAAAACTGACAGTTGACCACGTAACCGAACAGCCCGGGTCGCCCCTGGAGAAGACTCACTAGACGTGCGGCGCTGGTTAACGCGGCCTCCGTAGCGGCCGAAGTAAAGACGTCCTGCGGCAGGTCAATCTCG
>JGI24721J26819_10006316_pt1 | contig 11583 bp, 13 predicted proteins | sample YelNatPaOPGAMG01_FD_26819 | JGI IMG/M metagenome (IMG submission 26819)
CGCTTCGGAGGCGTCCGGAGCAAGTTCCGGCTGGCCGATTCGGAACTTCTGAACCACCGGGTGGAAGTGACGGAGGGCGTACTCGCCGTGGAGTGCTTGGAGCTGCTCCAGGCTTTCTTCCGGGACAAACGGTGAAACGCTGCCGCGTAACCTTTGCGGCAGGCGGTGCAGTCTTTCCAGGCATGACGGCAAGGCGATTTGTCTTGGTGTGCATGCTTCTGGTCGGCCTGGGCGCGATAGCCGCTTGGGCGGCCGATGTGACAGGCAAGTGGGTGGCCGAGGTCCCCGGCAGGGAAGGCCAGACCATGCAGATGATTTTCAACTTCAAGGTGGAAGGCGACAAGCTGACCGGGACGATCTCGACCCCCCGCGGCGAGTCGCCGATCTCCGATGGCAAGATTCAGGGCGACGAGATCTCGTTCGTCCAGGTCATCGAGTTCGGCGGCAACCAGATGAAGTTCATCTACAAGGGCAAAGTCTCCGGCAACGAGATCCGCTTCACGCGGGAGCGCGAAGGCGGGCAGGGGCCCGGACCGCGTGCACGTGAATTCGTTGCCAAGAGAATGCCCTCCTGAAGCGCGGGGCTGGCGCTGATATTTCGGATAGCGGCGCGGTGCGGGTGTGCATCCGCATCCGCCGCTATTTCTTTTCTGTCAGCTCCAGATAGATCACCTCGACCAGGCCGGGCCTGCGACCGGGCATCCCGGTGGTCCCGGTAACCCCGAAAGCTGCCTTGACCTCATCGAGGCTGCGGCCCTGCGCCACCAAGACCCGCACTTTTTCCTGCGTCGTTTCCAGCGACGCAATCAGTTTGCGGATCTCCGCCTTGCCCACGGGCTCGGCATGCCCGGAAACGTAAGTGTCCGCATCCAGCTCGAGCAGCTTCTTCAGCGTCGAAACCAAGCCGAAGGAGGTTCCGTTCTTGTGGCGATGGATCAGGGGATCGCGCCCTATGAACAGCAAGTCGCCCACATAAGCCACTCGCTCGGCGGGTAGCCAGACGACGAGATCCCCATCGGTGTGCGCCGGTCCGAAATGGCGCAACTCGACTTGAACTCCTTCCACGTCGAGACGCCTGTCGCCGGACACGAGCTCGCGAGGAATCCAAGAGGCCAGGAAGCCGAACTTGGGATCTTTGGCCGCCTGCTCGATGTCCCGGCGCGCATTGGGGTGGGCGATCACCGTGACTTCTTTCGGGAAGCCGCCGAGTCCGTTGATGTGGTCGCCATCGCTGTGGGTGAGGATGACGCGCCGCACGGGGTTGGGCGTGACCTTGCGGATCGCTTCCAGCATGGCCCGGGCGGAGTCCTCCGTCATTTTGGCGTCAATGACGATCGCTTCGCGAGCCGCGACGATTAACCCCGCGTTGGCCCCGCTACCGCCGCGGATCAGATATGCGTTCCCCCGGATGGGCACGACCTCCACCGGGGCGGGTTGCTGCTGGGCGAAGGCGCAGATCGCCAGCGCAGCAATGACGATTCCACGCCGTGCTTGCATGCCGGAGCCTCCGTGAACCGATCTCATCCGCGCAGTATACCGCTTGGCGGATCTCTCTTGTCGTGTTAAGAGTAGGTAAAAGCTGCCGCTGGCGCGTAACAACCCTGGAGGTGGCTCAATCAATTCCATTATGGAAGGCGCCTTCCAGCGAAGGTCGGGAGGGAACATGCGGAGCTGGCTGGCTGTCATCGGACTCTTGCTGGCAAGGGCGGTGCTCGCCCAACCCGGCGAACTGCGCCACGAGGGGGTGGTTCGATCGGCAGGACTGCCCGTGCCCGGAGCGGTCGTGACCGCCGTGCAGGGCGACCGGCGAGTCACCACCGTCACGGACGAGGACGGACGCTATAGCCTCGCCGGGCTGGCGCCCGGGATGTGGAAGCTGGAGGTCGAACTGACGGGTTTCCGGCGCGCCGAGCGGACCATTCAGTTGCCGGGAGCCGGCCCGCTCGAGTGGAACCTGGAAATCGAGCCTCGTCCACGGCAACTCCAAGCCGCGCAACGGGGGCCGGGCTTCCAGCGCGTCGCTCTCAACCGTCGCGGCGCGGAAGCGCAGGAGATCCCCGCTGAGCAGGAGGCGAATGTCCATGAGCTTCCGGCTGGGTTCACGGCCGAGACGAGCGCTAATGAGGCCTTCTTGCTGGCCGGCAGCCTGAGTACGAGCCTGCAAGATGCCCTGCGTGAGGGCGTTTCCGAACAGACGCGGGCCGGCTTCGAGCGAATGCGGCAACTGGCAATGGGGCAAGAGGCGGCAGCCGTAGCCTTCGGCAGGGAGCCTGGGGCGGCGGAGGGAGGTCCGGAGCTTGGGCCTCGACCGGGTCCAGTCGGCCCCGGGATGCAAGGCCCTGGGGGCCCGGGTGGACGCGGCGGCGGCCCGGGGATGGGTGGCCCACCGGGCGGGTTCGGCGGTCCCGGAGGCGGCCCCACCGCGGCCCGGGGGTCCGGCGGGCGTGGTATGCTTGGCGGCCCGCGAGGGGGACCTACTGGCGGCGGGCGCCCGCTGTGGCTGGGTGAAGGGCCTTTCGGCAACCGGATCGGGCGGGGACGGGAGAGCGTCCGCGGCGGCCTGTTCTTCTCTCTGAACAATTCCGCTTTGGACGCGAGGCCGTACTCGCTGACGGGGCAGAAAATAGAGAAGCCTTCCTACGCCCAGAGCCGGTTCGGCTTCAATCTGGGTGGCCCCCTCGCGCTCCCCAAGCTGCCCCGCAGCGACCGCACGTTCTTTTTCGTGAACTACACCGGCGTGCGGGCCCGGAGCCCGTACAACGCGGTTTCCACGCTGCCCACGCCAGAGCAGCGGAGCGGGGATTTCTCGCAGCCCTTGGGAACGCTGTTTCCCGTGATTCACGATCCCAACGGACGACTGCCGTTCCCGGGTAACCGCATCCCGGCGTCGCGCCTGGATCCGATTGCGCGCGGGCTGCTCGAGTTCTTCCCCCTGCCCAACCAGCCCGGTTCCGTGCAGAACTACCAGTACGTTACTTCGAACGGCAACAACAGCGACCAGTTGAGCCTGCGCGTGATGCGCCCGGTAAGTCAGAGAGACCGGCTCGACGTCAATTTCAACTCTCAGTGGCGAAACGGGACGGCCAGTCAGCTTTTCGGCTTCCGCGATGCCAACAACGGCCATGGCTGGAATCTGTCGGGCGGCTGGACTCACAACTTTTCGCGCATGACCATTGTGACGCTGCGCGGCAACTTCTCGCGCAACCGCAATGAAACTCTGCCGCACTTTGCTTACTTGCGCGACGTGGCGGGCGAGTTGGGCATCCTCGGCGTCTCGCGCGATCCCGTCAACTACGGTCCACCCAACCTGAACTTCACGAATTTCGGCGACCTGACCGACGCCAGTGCGCTGTTGCGGCGCGACCAGACCGCTTCGGTCAATCCCTCCTTGCTGCTGGTGCGGGGACGGCACACGCTGACCGTGGGCGGTGAGTTCCGTCGGATGCAGTTGAACACGCGCACCGACCAGAACGCGCGCGGCACCTTTACTTTCACCGGCCTTGCCACNAGNGCTCTGGACGATCGCAAACAGCCGCTTCCCAACACGGGTTTGGATTTCGCCGACTTCCTGCTCGGCTTGCCGCAATCGAGTTCGATTCGATTCGGCGCCTCGAACACCTACTTCCGTTCCTCCGTCGCAAGTGGCTTTGTCATGGAGGACTGGCGCCTGCGGTCAGGCTTGAGCTTGAACCTTGGCTTGCGCTACGAGTACTTCCAGCCGTTCTACGAGAAGTACGACAAGATCGCCAACCTGGACGTAGCGCCGGGTTTCACGGCGGTCGCGGTGGTCACGCCGGGCCAGGTGGGGCCTTACTCGGGTAAGTTTCCGCGGGGTCTGGTGGACCCGGATCGCAACAATTTCGCGCCCCGGGTTGGCCTGGCCTGGAGGCCGTCGGGCAAGCGCGGCCTCGTCGTGCGCGCCAGTTACGGCATCTTTTACAACGGCGCCATCTACACCCAGTTCCCCGGGCGGTTGGCTTCGCAGCCTCCTTTCGCCAACACGGCCACGCTGAATACGAGCGAAACCCGGGTGCTGACCCTGCGCAATGGCTTCGCAACCGCTCCCTCGCAGACGATCACCAATACCTACGCCGTGGACCGCGGCTACCGGACCGGCTATGCGCAGACATGGAATTTCTCTTTGCAGCACTCGCTGACGCGGACCATGGTCCTGGAACTGGGTTATCTGGGCACCAAAGGAACGCGTCTGGACATTCAGCGCATNCCCAATCGCGCGCCGCCCGGCTCGCCTCTGACCGCCGAGGAACGCCGCCGCATCGGCAACGCCGTGGGATTCACTTGGGACAGTTCCGAGGGTAACTCGATCTACCACGGCGGCCAGGTGCGCCTGATGCGGCGCATGGCCCGGGGCGTTTCGGCCAATCTCCTTTACGTTTTCTCCAAGTCCATTGACAATGCCTCTACGCTGGGCGGCGGTGCGACCGTAGTCGCTCAGAACGACAAGGATCTGCGGGCCGAGCGCGGCCGGTCCAGTTTCGACCAGCGTCACGCGCTCAGCCTCTTTTACGTCGTCAGCTCTCCGGTGCGCGATGGCGGAACCGTGCTCGCTTCGTCGCCATGGCTGGCCCGCCTGCTGAAGAACTGGAGCCTGAGCGGAGGGCTGACGGCCAGCTCGGGCACTCCGCAGACGGCCCGGGTGCTGGGCAACCTGGCTGATACCGGCGGCACGGGCGTCGTGGGCAGCGGGCGGGCGGACGCAACCGGATTGCCGATCCACAGCGACACCGGCTTCTTCAATCTGGCCGCTTTCACCGTGCCGCGTCCGGGCACCTTCGGCAACGCCGGCCGCAACACAATTGACGGGCCGACGCGGCTGGCGCTGAATCTTTCCCTGGCTCGAACCGTCCACTTCGGCGAACGGCGCATGCTGGAGTTTCGGGTGGACAGCCAGAACTTCACCAACCACGTCAGCTATACCAGGCTGGGCACGGTAGTGAATGCGGCTGACTACGGACTGCCGACGGCTACGGCCCCGATGCGACGCATCACCGCCCAGCTTCGGCTGAGGTTCTGACCATGAAGCGCGGCTGGATTCGTCTTCTGCCTCTCGGTCTGCTGGCCGCTGCACTGGCGCAGCAGACCGGCCCCGTGTTCCGGACGACCACCAACCTGGTCATCGTGAACGTGTTCGTCCGGGATCGCTCGGGCAAGGACATCATCGGGTTGACCAAGGACGACTTCACGATCCTGGAGGACGGCAAGCCGCAGACGATCGCCATCTTCGAATTCCAGCGCATCGAGTCGGGCGGGCCTGAGTCTGCTCCTGGGAAGGCGAGTTCGCCGCCGGAAAAGACACCGGCGCAAGGGAGCGCACCCGCAGCCTCTCCCGGCACGATCCGTGTGGCTGCGCCCGGCAAGATCCAGTATCAGGACCGCAGGCTGCTAGTCCTGTTCTTCGATCACTCCTCGATGTCCCCAGCGGATCAGGTGCGGGCTCACGAGGCGGCGCTCAAGTTCATCCGCGAGCAGATGCAGCCGGCCGACATGGTCGCCATCATGACCTTCGGCACGCAATTGAAGGTCGAGCAGGATTTCACGGATGACCGTGACGCCCTGGAACGCGTGATCCGGTCCTTCCGGACGGGCGAGTCCAGCGAGCTGGCCGAGGAGGCCCAACGGCAGAGGAAGAGGATGAGGCGGAGGACGAAACCCAGGTCGGCTTCGTGGCCGACGAGAGCGAGTTCAATATTTTCAACACGGATCGCAAGCTGAGCGCCTTGCAGACGGCTGCGCGCATGCTCGCCGCCCTGCCGGAGAAGAAAGCGCTGATTTACTTTTCGAGCGGCGTCAGCCGGACGGGCGTTGAGAATGATTCGCAACTGCGAGCAACGATCAACGCGGCCATCCGCGCCAACATTTCCTTCTATCCGGTGGATGCCCGGGGGCTGGTGGCGACCATTGCCGGCGGCGACGCCTCCCAGGCCTCGCCGCGCGGCACAGGTATCTTCTCGGGGCAGGCGCAGAGGCGCCAGATGGAGCGGTTCTTCGCTCGTCAGGACACGCTGGTGGCTCTCGCCGAGGACACGGGCGGCAAGGCCTTCCTGGACGCCAATGACCTGACTCTGGGCATCCGGCAGGCGCAGAACGATATCCGCAGCTATTACGTTCTGGGCTACTACTCCACCAACCAGGCGCAGGACGGCAAGTTCCGCCGTATCCAGGTACGGTTGAACCGGCCCCTGCAAGCGAAACTGGATTACCGCAGCGGTTATTTTGCTCCCAAGGACTTTTCCCGCTTCACCGAAGCGGACAAGGAGCAGCAGCTTCAGGAGGCGCTGGCGCTGGGCGATCCCATTACCGACTTGCCGCTGGCGCTCGAAGTCAACTACTTCCGGCTGGCCCAGAATCGTTACTTTGTGCCGGTTTCCCTGAAAATCCCCGGTTCGGAAATCACGCTGGCGCGGCGCGGCTCAACGGAATTCACGGAGCTGGATTTCATCGGGCAGGTCCGCCAGGCGCGTGGCCCGGTGGTGGCTGTGGTGCGCGACGGGATTCGCGTGCGATTGCGGGCGGAAGACGCGGCCCAGCTCGAACGCCGTAACTTCCAGTACGACACTGGGTTTACGCTGCCACCCGGTTCCTATCGCCTCAAGTTCGTCGTGCGCGAAAACCTGCTCGGGCGGATCGGCACCTTCGAAACTTCCTTCCAGGTCCCGGATCTCAGCACAGTGAAGGACCGCCTGCGGACCAGTTCGCTGGTCCTGGCCAGTCAGCGGGAGCCGATCACCGCGGTTGCCGGGGCGGCTACGAAGAAGCGCAAACTGCTGGCCGCCAGTCCCCTGGTTCAGGACAACCTGAAACTGGCCCCCAGCGTCACGCGGGTCTTTCGCCGTGACCAGAACTTATACGTCTATCTCGAGGTTTATGATCCGGCAGCCGATCCCGAGGATCACCAGTTGAGCCTGGTCGGCGAGCTGGCGTTCCTGCGCGGAAAGCGAAAAGCCTTCCAGTCGCCGCCGGTGCGGTTGAGCGAAACCGCGCCGGGGCGCCCGGGCGTGCTGCCCGTGCGTTTCGAGACGCCGCTGAAGGATCTGACCCCGGGACGTTATATTTGCCAGGTGACTCTGGTGGACCAGGTGGGCAAGCGATTCGCGTTCGCCCGCGCCCCTGTCGTGGTCCTGCCCTGATCGTTAAGGAGGGATGCGAATGACAAAAACATTTCGATTGGTGTTCGTTTCGTTCTTGGTGGCCGCCGCGCTGCTGACTGCGCAGCGTCGCGGGCCTTGGCGGAGGTCCGCCGATCTGGAATCCCGTCCCTTGGCCAAAGACGAAGCCGAGAAGCGCGTGCTGGCGGTGATCGAAGAAGCCGAGCGCAGCGGGCGGTTGTTCGCCAGCGTTCCCGTGAGCGACGGGCGCATGCTGCGGCTGCTCACCGAAGCCGTGGGGGCGCGTCACGTGGTCGAGGTGGGCACTTCGACTGGGTACTCGGGCCTTTGGTTCTGCCTGGCTTTACAGAAAACCGGTGGCAAGCTCACTACCTTCGAGGTTGACGCCGGGCGCGCGGCCACCGCTCGCGAGCACTTCAAGAAGGCGGGTGTGGACCAGATCGTGACGCTGATCGAAGGCGACGCGCACCAGACCGTCAGCCGCGTCAAGGAGCCGGTGGACGTGGTCTTCATTGACGCCGACAAGGAAGGCTACGTGGATTACCTGGACAAGCTGCTGCCATTGGTGCGGCCCGGCGGCCTGATCCTGGCCCACAACGTGGACATGGCTGCTGACTACGTGCGCCGGGTCACCGGCGATCCCAACCTGGAGACCGTTTTCTACATGCAGGGCGGCGGCCTCAGCATCACGTTGAAGAAACGGTGAGGCCGCGGACTCCAGTATTGGGAACTGGCGGAAGTTCAAATCAGTTAGCGGCGTCGCCCGCTGCTGCTCAATGAACGAAATGGCAAGGCGCGGCAGGGATCGAGCCGGTATCGCGCGGGCGGTTGCGGTACCATGTAAGCGACGGGGCCGTCGACGGTGAAGCGAACCATTCACGTGCGCATCTTCAGAGGTGAGAAGCGGTACGTGGCCGAGTGCCTGGATCTCCCGGTGGTGACCGAAGCTCCCACCCTGGACGAGTTGGCGGCAAACATCCGGGAGGCGATCGCTCTGCATCTTGAAGGGGAGGATCTGGCCGAGCTCGGATTCGTCAATAACCCCACGATCCTCGCCACCCTGGAGCTGGACGCTGCCGCCTGATGGCGAAACTGCGGACACTGAGCGGGCAGGATCTGCTCCGCATATTCGCTGGCTTTGGATTCAAGCCGGTTTCCCGACGGGGCAGTCATGTGAAGCTGCGTCGTGTTCTCCCGGGTGGAGCCCGACAGACGCTCACGATCGTCCTTCATGACGAGGTAGACAAGGGAACGCTGCGCGCCATTTTTCGGCAGGCTCTTCGGTACGTTCCGGAACCTGAACTCAGGCATCACTTCTTCGGCGAGGATTGAGCAGACCGTTTCTCTGAGACCGCCGGTTCGGCTTGCATAAGCGGTTCGCCACCAGCGCAGGTATGGCCCTCCTCATCACGCCCAAACAACGGCGCCCAGATTCAGTACCCTAACTGATATTTGGAATACGCTTCGTACTCGAATTCCCAGTTCACCGAGCCGTCCTTGAAGCGCATCCAGGTTTTGTGGCGGGGCGGAGGACCCTCTGAGATGAGAAAAACCCGTCCGCCGCGGACCTTGCCGTTGGAGGGATCCTCCGGCGGCACGCGAGGATAGGCGCGGTGTCCGGCGCAACCCACATAGCCGAGCTCGATCCCCTTCCAGCGGCCTACGTAATTGTTCGTGTGGTCGTGGCCGCAGTAAATGCCGCGCACGTCGCCGCGTTCCAGAACCGCGGCAAACATCCCGCTGTTAATCGGTGAGGGCGCCTCGGGTTCGTGCCGCGCGCCGATGATCTTGGCCTGGTTGACCATCTCGTTGAACTCACGCAGCGGGATGTGAAAGAACATCAGGCCCGGTATCTTGCCTCCGTATTGTTTTTCGAGTTCGATCGAGGTGCGGTAATACCAGTGGATCTGGTCGGTGTGGATCCAGTCGTAGTAAGTATTCTTGCCCTCGGTAACGTATTCGTTGGAGTCGAGCAGCCAGATGCAGTAGACGGGTCGCGTCCCTCTGGCGTCCCAGATCAGGATGTGCTTGTTGCCGGCGCCCGTCAGTCCGCGAACGTAACCGGCATTGAGGTTGTGCGGGTGCGAGGCGTAGATTTCCAGCACCGCGTGCTTGTCCAAGCCGGTTTTGGCGAAGTGTTCCTGGTCGTGGTTGCCGAAGGTAATGACCCACGGCGTCCGTTTTTTCTCCATGGCTGCGGCCACGTTGGCGATGGCCCTGCGGACGGCCTCGGGCGATTCACAATCCCTGCCGGAAAGACAGTCTCCGGTGACGATCACCAGATCGGGCTTCTCGGCGTCTATGAGCTGTTCGGTCAGGGCAATGCCGTGGGTATCGGGAACCGGCGTGTAGTGCAGATCCGAGATCACCAGAATCTTGAAGCCGGCGGGGCGGCATTGCAAGCGGGGCTCGGCCGCGGCTGCGGCGACCGCACCCAGCCCGCTGACAAGAAAAGACCTCCGGTTCATTGCGCACCTCTCAGCTTTCAGGAAGTAACCACCCGCGAGGGCGGTGTTCAAACGCTCTTCAGGCTGACCTCGTCTACGATGCCGATGACGGCGGCTTCGATGGGAGTCATGAGGCGGCCGACGCTGCTGAAGGCGCTGTAGCCCTCGGTGGTAAGAAGCACGCGATCACCGATCCCGGCCTGCACGGCGTCCACTGCCACCACGGCGTCACCGCGGTCGCTGCCATCCAAATCGAGCGGCTGGACGAGCAGCAGCTTGAGGCCCTCATGTGAGGGGTGCTTGCGAGTGGCGGTCAGCTCACCGATGACGCGTGCAATCAGCAAGCAGCGCCTCCGTGGCCGGATTCGCGGCGGCCCGCGGTGCGGTCCACGTGGATCGTGTCCACGATGCCCACGATGGTGGCGTCAGTAACGACCTCCTCGGGCAGGAAGGCGAAGCTAGCTTCGCGGGCCCGGGTCCAGTAGACCAGCTCTCCGGCGCCGGCGCCGGTCCAGTCCGTGCAGACGATGCAGCGACCTTTGTCTTGCAGCTCGGGCGTCACAGGCTGAACGATGAGCAGGCGATGACCCGTGAGACACGCGTTCTTGACCGTAGCCCAGACGCAGCCGACGACACGACCCAAATACACGGCGTCACTCCTTGCGGTCCAGGCTGACTGTGTCCACGATGCCGACGATGGCCGTGTCCACGGGCCGGTCGCGGCAGCCCTCCGCCATGCGCGCCGAGCTGCCCGAGACGGCGATCACGGTCTCCCGGAACCCCGCGCCGACGGTGTCCACAGCGACCACGTAGCCCGGTTCTTCCTTGCCGTCCGGGGAGACCGGCTTGAGGACAAGCAGTTTCTTGCCCTCCAGACGCGGATCTTTCCGCGTCGCCACCACCGTGCCCACAACCCGAGCCAGAATCATGGCCGCCTGCCTGGCCCTGCCGACGCCTTCACTTGCCGGCGTTGCTCTTGCCGATGGGCAGGACGTCTTCCAGGCTCGGGTGCGGCCGCGGGATCACATGCACGGCGACCAGCTCGCCCACCCGGCGGGCTGCCGCAGCGCCGGCATCCGTCGCCGCGCGTACGGCTGCCACGTCGCCGCGCACCAACGCGGTCACATAGCCCGAACCGATTTTCTCCCAGCCGACCAAAGTCACTTTGGCGGCCTTGACCATCGCATCTGCGGCCTCGATCATCGCCACCAGGCCGCGCGTTTCGATCATTCCCAATGCTTCGCCCATGGTGCTCCGTCACCGCGCCCGCAACGGAAAACCGCCGGGCGCGCCTCCCATCAGGATTTCCCGCTTGCGCGCAAAGCTTCGCTGACCAGCGCGATCAGCTCTTCGCGCGTGAATACAAACTTTTCGACGCCCACTTCTTCGGCCACCAGCGGACAGCCCGGCTCCGCGTGTACGCGAGCCTGAATGCCGTAGCGACTGCGCGCCGCCAGCAGCTTCTCGACCTCTTCCTTGGGCAGCACGCGGGGCCCGCCCACCAGTTCCGCCACCAGGGAAATGCGGGCGAAGTGCTCCACCGTCTCCATCCGGAAGTACGCTTTCCAGAGGTCCGGCCCGTAGCAGACGGCGCCGTGATTGGCGAGCAGGAGCGCGTCGTACTTAGGGATATAGGGCAGCATCGGCTGGGTCAACTCGGGCGTGCCTGGCAGGCCGTACTCGGCCAGCGGAACGCAGCCCAGTCCGATAATGACCTCGGGCAGCAGGGCCAGATTCAGCGGGCGACCCGCAGCGGCGTAGCCGGTCGCTACCGGCGGATGCGCGTGGACGACGGCCCGCACGTCAGGCCGCATCCGGTAGATCGTCAGGTGCATGCCCAGTTCCGAGGTCTGCTCCAGCCGGCCCACCAGCTTGCGCCCGCTCATGTCGCAGATGATCAGATCGTCGGGGTGCATCATCCCTTTGGAGACGCCGGTCGGCGTCGCTAGCACGCGTTCCTCGTCCAGGCGCACCGTGATGTTGCCGTCGTTGGCAGCACGCGTTCCTCG
>JGI24721J26819_10006318_pt1 | contig 11579 bp, 7 predicted proteins | sample YelNatPaOPGAMG01_FD_26819 | JGI IMG/M metagenome (IMG submission 26819)
CCCCCTCAAGTCCGGCACTTAACTGCCCTTCCACCACCGACTCGGTCTGGTTCGCATCCCGCTGCTGGAGCAACTCCCCTACGCACAAAATAGGGCTGAGGTTACCAGCCAATACGGCCAAGACCTTCTTGTTGATCAATCCGTCTGCCTCTCCGATCACGTGCCTTCGCTCAGAATGGCCGCAGATCACATATCTGCAACCGACGTCCTTGAGCATGGCAACACTGATCTCGCCGGTAAATGCGCCATTGGGCTGGAAGTACACATCCTGAGCGCCTACTGCTAGCCCCGAGGTGCCGATGACATCTACCACCGGCTTGAGATAAACAAACGGTGGGCAGACCGCTATGTTCATGCTGCCGATCAGATCCCTGGTGCCATCACTGATCGCCTTTGCCAGCATAACTGCTGTACGAAGGTCTGTGTTCATCTTCCAGTTGCCTGCGATGAAAGGTCTACGCATCTATGCCCCCTATCTCAAGATCAAAGGATCTCATTTGCCCTCGGGAAGCTACCCAAGATAGAAAGTTGTAGGCAATGTCGCCTGGACTCTTCTAGGGCTTTCTCAACCATCGGGTCGGTCCTATGTCCTACCAGGTCTGCAAAGAAGTAATACTCCCACTCGCGTCTCTTGCTCGGCCTGGATTGGATCATGGTCAGGTTTATCTGGAAGCGTCTGAACACATCCAACACATCTGCCAAGGCCCCTGCCTTATGCGCGGTGGTAAAGAGTATCGCTGTCTTGTCCTCGCCGGTCGCCCTTGCATCCTCCTTTGCTATGACCAAAAACCTGGTCACATTGTTGGCCATATCCTCTATGTTCTCACAGACCACCCGCAGTCCGTACAGCTCTGCTGCAACACGCGAGCCTATGGCAGCCGCATCAGGCTCCTCTGCAGCCATCTGGGCCGCCTTTGCAGTAGAGGCCACCGAGATCGTCTGGGCGTCCTTGAATGTAGAGGCCAGCCACTTCTGACACTGGGCAAAGACCTCTGGCTTGGAGTAGATCTTCTTGATCCTATCCAGGGGGCAGTTGGCCAAGAGGCAGTGATGGACCGCCACCAGTACCTCTGCACAGATCTTGACAGAGGAATCGATCAAGGCGTCCAGTGTCTCTATGACCCCACCACCTGTGGTATTCTCGACTGGCACCACACCCAGATCGCAGTGCCCACGGCTGACCTCCTCAAAGATGGCCGTTATGTTGGTCAAGGGCTCGTATTCGACGCTCTGACCAAACTTTAGCATGGCGGCAGCGTGGCTGAAGCTACCCTGAGGACCCAGATAACCTATCCTAAGGGGCTTTTCCAATAGGAACGACCCGCTCATCAGCTCCCGCCAGATCGCCTTTATAGTCCGGTCAGGCAGAGGACCCTGGTTGGCCTTGATGACCTTTTCCAGGACCTGTTTCTCACGGTCAGGGGCATATACGGGTCGCTCGGTCTGACTCTTGAGCTTGCCTATCTCGACAACGACCTTGGCCCGCTCATTGAGCAGTTGGACCAACTGGAGGTCTATCTGATCTATCCTCTGTCTTAACTGTTCTAGAGACACGATCGATCCTATTAGGCCAGCATGCGCTACTTCTATGCCGGTGCCAAGAAGTATAAAATGTACTGGATCCGGCCAGGCCCGTCAACGGTAAGTCGCCAAGACGATCCTTCCTGGCCGGGCAAAGGGTCGCAAATCGGGTTGACCTGGCGTGGGAGTGGGTATATAAGTATACCTTTTCGGTTTATGGCGAGGTCTCGGACATGGAACAGGCGATTGTTAAGGCCGATGCCCTGATAGAGGCCATGGCCTATATCAGGGGTTTTCGCGGCAAGATCGTGGTGGTCAAGCTCGGAGGCAGCGTGCTTGATGATGCCGGTCTCCAGAGGCAGATCCTCACAGACGTGGCCTTCATGGAGACGGTCGGGATTAGGCCTATCATCGTCCATGGTGGCGGCAAGGCCATTACCAAGGCCATGAACGAGGCTGGGCTGGAGCCTGTCTGGGTCCAGGGCAGGAGATACACAGACCAGCGGACCTTGACCATAGCCGAGCACACCCTCATCCACAAGGTCAACACACCCATATGCAAGACCCTAGAGGAGCTGGGCTGCAACTGCATGCCCCTGCATTCCCTGACCAGTTGCGTACTCTTTGCCGAGCCACTCCGGCTGGCAGGCGAGAATGGCAGAAAGATCGATCTTGGACTGGTAGGCAAGGTCACAGAGGTCAACAGCAAGGTGCTGACAACCCTGTGCGACGACGGGATCATACCGGTCATAGCATCCATAGCCCAAGACAGGGTCGGCGGTAAGTTGAACGTCAATGCAGATAGTGCTGCGGGTATGGTCGCAGTAGCGGTAAAGGCAGAGAAGCTGGTGGTCGTCAGCGACACACATGGTGTGCGCAGGGACAAGGATGACCCAGATAGCTGGATATCTAGCCTCAACTTCTCGCAGATAAGGCAGATGATCCAGGATGGCCAGATTGCAGGCGGTATGCTGCCAAAGATCGAGGCCTGTCTCATGGCCCTCGAGGGGGGCGTTAGGAAGGCACATATCATAGATGGCCGCATACCGCATTCCCTGCTGCTAGAGATATACACGGAAAAGGGTATCGGGACGGAGATACTGAAGGACCCATCGCCAGCCAACCAGTCACAGCAGATAGGTCCATCTGTGGCCTGATCCAAACCCTTTCGATCGGCCTTACAGGGGTAAAAGATGACGACGAAGGAGACGATAGAACTGTTTGATCAATATGTCATAGGCAACTATGCAAGATTACCACGGGTCATAGTCAGAGGCCAGGGTTGCTATATCTATGATGCAGATGGCAACCAGATCCTTGACATGTTCCCTGGCTGGGCAGTGAGCGGTTTGGGCCACTGTCACCCCAACGTAGTGGAGGCAGTCCGCAGGCAGGTAGGCGAGCTGATCCACATGGACAACACCTTCTACACAGAGCCCCAAGGACGGCTTGCAAGACTGCTCAGTGAAAGGGCCTTCGGAGGGAAGTGCTTCTTCTGTAACAGCGGCGCAGAGGCGAACGAGGCCGCATTAAAGCTGGCTAGACTATATGGAGGTGGCGATAAGTACAGGTTCATAACCGCCGAGGGGGGATTCCATGGCAGGACATTCGGTGCCTTAACCGCCACCGCCCAACCGAAGTACCATAAGGGTTTCTTGCCACTGGTGCCAGGGTTTTGTTATGTCCCATTCAATGACATAGAGGCCATCACCAAGGCCTTCACGGATGACGTGGCAGCGGTGATGGTAGAACCCATACAAGGGGAAGGCGGGATAAACGTGGCCACTGGCGATTATCTGAAGGCCATACGCCAGCTCTGTGATCAACATGGTGCACTGATGATCCTGGATGAGGTCCAGACTGGTATAGGTAGGACGGGCAAGTGGTTCGCATATCAGCACTACGACATAGAACCAGACATCATGACCATGGCAAAGAGTCTTGGAGGCGGCCTTGCCATAGGTGCAATGATGGCCAAGCCGGACGTGGCCGCAGTGTTGGTTCCGGGTACCCATGCCTCAACATTCGGCGGCAACCCACTTGCATGCGCTGCTGGCATTGCAGTGATAGAGACCATAGAGAAGGAGCATCTGCTCGAGAAGGCCACGCAACTAGGCCGATACGCACAAGGCCTATTGATGGAACTCGGCAAGAGACATCCAGCGATCCGCTCTGTACGGGGAAAGGGGCTCATGATAGGCGTTCAACTGGACCAGCCAGGCGATCAGATAGTCAGTCGCTGCCTCGAGAAAGGCCTGAGGATCAACTGCACGCATCAGACGGTCCTGCGGTTCATTCCACCCATGGTAGCCACCACGGAACATATCGATAAGGCGATACAGATCCTAGACGAGGCAATGACAGAGCTGCGCATATGAGACATTTTCTCTGCATCCAGGACTGCACAGGCCAGCAATTGCATCAATTGCTTGACCTCAGCATCCAGTTGAAGGCCCAATACAAACAAGGGACACTTAAGCGGACCCTTCAAGGCAAGATCCTGGCCATGGTATTCGAGAAGGCCAGCCTGCGGACGAGGATGAGCTTCCAAGTCGCAATGGCCGACCTGGGCGGGCTTGCCATCCACCTCAAGCCTGACGACATAGGCACACTAGGCCAGAGGGAGCCGGTAAAGGACATAGCCAGGGTCTTGGGCAGGTATGTACATGGGATCATGGCTAGGACCTATTCGCATCAGACCCTCATCGAACTGGCCAGATACGCCGGTGTACCAGTGATAAATGCCCTCAGCGATTGGTCGCATCCCTGTCAAGCCATGGCAGACATGTTGACCATAAAGGAACACCTCGGCAGGCTCGAGGGGGTCAGACTGGCATTTATAGGTGACGGCAACAATGTCGCCAGGGCACTAGCATTCGCCTCAGCCAGGCTGGGCCTCAATATGACCATAGCCTCGCCCCATGGATATGAGTTGGATGCCCAGACGATCCAGGCCGTCAATGCAGAAAGACCGTGTCTGGTGCAGGTCCACGACCCCGTAGAGGCGGCCAAGGGCGCGGATGTCGTATACACCGACACCTGGATAAGCATGGGTCAGGAGGCAGAGACCGAACAGAGGCTGCGGGCATTCCAGGGATATCAGGTCAATGCCGAGCTGCTCAGGCATGCCCCAAATGCCAAGATCATGCACTGCCTGCCTGCACACAGAGGATACGAGATCACCGACGAGGTGGCAGAATCGCCCAACTCCATCATATTCGACCAGGCAGAGAACAGGTTACACTTCCAGCGGGCCCTGCTCCAGGCACTGCTTGGAGGTGATAGCTAGTACCACCCAATCATTCGTTGCACATATCACTTGCAAGTCGGGATTGCACCCAAAACGGGTCTAGGTTATCATCCCGCGCCAAGTCAAGGATGAGTATTAGCCTTCTTGAAAGGACCGAGCATGTGCAGCGCAAAGGCCTTGTCGGCGATGTGCTGGTTGATTGGTACGTCGTCGCTGTTGGCAGTGTCAAACACACAGACCGTACCTGGCTATCTCAATCCCAAGCTTGACCTCCAGCTTCGCGTCGACGACCTTGTGGCCAGGATGACCCTGCAGGAAAAGATCTCGCAGATGGTCAATGATGCCCCAAGGATAGAAAGGCTAGGCATACCGAAATGTGACTGGTGGAACGAATGCCTGCATGGCGTAGGAAGGGCAGGTATCGCCACGGTCTTCCCACAAGCCATAGGTATGGCCGCATCCTTCGACAGGGAACTGATGTACCAGGTCGCCACTGCTATAAGCGACGAGGCAAGGGCAAAACACCATCAGTATGCAAGGCAGCACAACGGTGATGCGGACCGCTACTACGGTCTGACATTCTGGACACCCAATATCAATATCTTCAGGGATCCGCGATGGGGAAGGGGCCAGGAGACATATGGGGAAGACCCATACCTAACAGGCCAGATGGGTATCCAGTTCGTCAAGGGCCTGCAGGGCGACCACCCCAGGTACCTCAAGGTCATTGCGACTGCCAAGCACTATGCGGTGCACAGCGGGCCTGAACCTGAAAGGCACAGGTTCGATGCAGTAGTGGACGACCGCGACCTGTTCGAGACCTACCTGCCTGCGTTCAGGGACCTTGTGGTCGATGCGCATGTCAGCTCCGTAATGGGTGCATACAACCGAGTAAATGGAGTGCCGGCGTGTGCCAGCCAAAGGTTGCTGGACGATATCCTCAGGGGACAGTGGGGCTTCGATGGATATGTGGTATCAGATTGCGGGGCCATCGATGATATCTACAAGTACCACAATTACGTCCCGACACCACAACAGGCCGCAGCCATAGCAGTAAAGGCAGGCTGCGACCTGGAATGCGGCACTACATACAATGCCTTATTGCAGGCGGTCCAACAGGGCCTGATCAGTCAAGATCAGATCGACACCGCGGTCAAGCGGCTGTTCATGGCCCGCATGAGGCTTGGGATGTTCGACCCTCCGGAGATGGTACCCTATGCCCAGATACCCTTCAGTGTAAACGACTGCCCCAAACATGATGCCCTGGCCAGGAGGATGGCACAGGAGTCGATCGTGTTGCTCANGAATACGGGCATNTTGCCCCTACGAAAGGATCTCAGGTCCATAGCGGTCATAGGTCCCAATGCCCAGGACGTACGCGTCTTGCACGGCAACTATGAGGGCAGGGCCTCTCATCCTGTGACCATCCTGGCTGGGATCAAAAACCATGTGGGTCCTTACACCCAGGTCCTCTATAGCAAGGGTTGCCCACTTGTGGAGCAGACGAACGAAACCAATGAACGGTCGGCCCTATTCCAAGAGGCGGTAGAGCTGACTGCCAAGGCAGAGGTCGCCATATTCGTAGGTGGCCTGAGCCCTGCAGTGGAGGGCGAGGAGATGTACGTTCCGTACCCCGGTTTTAGGGGTGGGGATAGGACCAGTCTCGATCTGCCTGCCTGCCAACAGGCCCTGATAAAGGCCATGTACAAGACCGGTACACCGGTAGTCTTGGTACTGACCAGCGGCGGCGGGATCGCGGTCAACTGGGAGGACCGGCACCTTCCTGCGATCATCCAGGCCTGGTACCCTGGCCAACAAGGGGGCAATGCAGTAGCGGACGTGATATTCGGCGACTACAACCCTGCAGGCAGGTTGCCCATCACCTTCTACAGATCCCTGGACCAGGTCGGTGACTTTAACGACTATCGGATGACCCAAAAGACCTACAGGTATCTGAAGGATAAGCCCCTATATCCATTCGGCCATGGCCTGAGCTATAGCAGCTTTGCCTACTCCGGTCTGAGGTTCAACAAGACCTCCGTCAGGCCTGATGAGCAACTGCTAGTCACCTTCACTGTAGCCAACACCAGCTCCCGCGACGGCCAGGAGGTGCCACAGCTCTACGTCAGGCGTGTCTGGCCGACTTTACCAGGCCCGATCAAACAACTGCGAGGATTCGAGCGGATCTCGATCAAGGCAGGCCAGGCCAAGACCATCACCATCAGGCTCGTACCTAGGAAGGATATGGCCCATTACGACCAGAACAAGGGAGGGTTCGTGGTCGAACCAGGCCAATTCGAGATCCAGGTGGGCGGATCGAGTCAGGATATCAGGCTCAAGGGGTTGATAGCCGTGCGATAGGAAAGATCCTTAGGAATTTTGTTGACAAGAAGCCGTTTTCATTTATAATACCCGCAGTTTTTATGGAGGAGTGGTCCAGGATGAGACCCGCATCTTTGACAAGACATGGATGTTCGCAGCAAACCCCTTTCTCAGCATCCAGATCGACCCTCCCCAGAGTCCCTGTCTGGTCACCCCCTTTCCCTGTAGTAAGTCCCTAGTTGCAGACAGGGGCTCGTCCCTGTACGCCCGGCCTCCGCTGCAGGTCAAACCTGACAACGGAGGCCGGTCTCACCTTCTAGCGGATGCGTATTACGCCCCCGCCACCTACGGCCCAACTATCCCCAAGGTACAGGCCTTCTACATAGAATCCCACGTTATCGGCTGCATTCCACTGAAGCCCCCCGAAGCCACCCAAATTGGAGTCCTCGCGTATGTCGTGGTCCAAGACGATCGGCTCAGGGTTACCGAACCCTTCCTCCTCCCACGAGCCATCGAGCTTGAATGTACCCTTGGCAAAGTGCAGGAAGGGCCCTCCGTAAAGCCACACAGAGCCAAGGTTCAATGTAGCCCCGACACCCAGTTGGACCTCCCAGTACGCCAGGTCTGCATCGCCGCTTATGGTGACGGTCGGATCCTGAGGATCCTTGAATGAGACCTCGGCGGCCTTGGGCGAGAACCAATTCACCTGGAAGACGGTACCGAATGCCAAATCGCCGGTCTCAGCGAACGTCATACGCGAACCCACCCCCCATGCCAGGTCATATCCATGGTCCAGATCGAAGGTCGTGCCGGCATTGAAGAAGTCCGTGGCAGGCGTACTGTCGGTGTCGAACGTCGGCACCTTGGCCTGACCGCTTGCACTGCACATCCCGACCCTCGCGAATATATCCCAAGAATCCCCTAGGCCATAACCTAGGTTGCCGAATGCAGCCTGGATGGTCAGGTCCTCGATCTGTAGCTCATTGTACTTGCAGTACCAGACCGAGCCATCTACGTAACCTTCCTTGTAAAGCCCGAAGCTGGTCATCTGCGTCGTTTGGGTCAGGTAATCCGCCCCGAGGGTAAAGTGGCCTGCACCAACGATCGCCCTAGGCGGTCCAAATGGGGTGACCGCCCCTGCACTTGCCACCATGATCACCAAACCTGCAAGCATCAGCCAAACGATCCTAGTTGCCATAAACCGATCCCTTTCAGATCCTTGTCATTTGCTCGGCAAACATCACCTCTGCCTTTACAAGATCGGCAGTAAAGCAGACATGACCAAGCAGATTCGCCAAACCCCTCCAGCAAGACATGACAGCCTATAATATGCCCACTATTGTGAATCCAGACGATGACATATGATATGTCTATGTTATAATGGGCATTATAGAAGGAATAAATGAAGAGGCTAGACCTATAATGCCTTATCTCATTGCGATCAAATAACTCATTTCTACATGGACCTGGCAGCCATGATTGCCGAAAACAGAGATGAAAGGATAACTTGTAAGGGTGGACCATGAGATCAAGACCAAACAACAAGCTCGTCTGGACAGCAATGGCGATCTGCGCGATCGCAGGATCCCTCGGCCTTTCCAAACCTCTGTACATCCTGGGCGATCTGAAGCAGTACCCTGGAAAGCTGCTGGTCTTTGACATACTCGGCCCAGGCCTATTGGAACAAAGGGGTCAGTACGACATCCCCCAATGGCAGGAGGGATCCGTAGGGATAGCCATCGACTCCGACGGCGGCTTTCTCTTCATCACCTACGAGACGTCCAACTGGATCCAGATCATAAACGNCCAGACCATCGCCAAGGCAGGTCTGTGCATTGTAGACGGTGCAGAGAACCTGGCTGGTGTCGTATATGACCACCACAAGCGACTGCTCTATTGCATTGACCGAGGCAAGGACCGGCTGTTCATACTCGATTGGGATGGCCGACAACTGCGGCAAAGGACCGGCTCGCCAGTGGTGCTAAAGGGTGTCATCGGCTTTGGCCTGGCACTGGACGAGACCAACGACCTGCTCTATGTAGCAAATGCATCCAAGCAGATAAGCGTATACAGGACCTCGGATTGGACACTTGCCAAGACCGTCACCCTCGGCCATGTGGCGATCAGTGTGGCAGTAGACCACCGCAGGCAGTTGCTCTATACAGGCTCTGGCTACAGCTTCGGTGACAGGAATCTGGTCAAGTACGACCTGAACACCGGTATTGAGTACCAGGTGGAGGTAGACCAGATCGCAGGGGTGATAGGGATCGCGGTCGATGATCAGACCGGCTCTGTCTATCTGACTACTGGTTTGGACCAGGCATATGGCGGCGATGACCTGATGGTCTTCTCACCAGACCTGCAACTGCTTGCCAAGATACACCTTGGAGGCAATCCCACAGGACTGGTCATACCGCTCAGTGAGTTCGGTCTTGCACCGCTGCAGATAACAAAGACTGTCATAGACGGCGCTGTCTGGTCGCAAGGCGTAAACTACGTAAAGCCAGGCAACTTTGTCACGTATGAGATATGCATATCGAACCCTGCCTCTAACGAACCGGTCACGGACCTGGTCATGAAGGACCAGTTCCCAGCGGAGCTGGAGTTCTTCAATGTCGAGGGCATGGTCGATAGCGAAGGCATATACGACCCCCAGACCCGTACATTCACCTACCGCAGGTCAACCCTATACCCGGATACCACTGTATGTCTGCGGCTTAGGGCCCAGGTCCTGGAATCTACACCTCCTGGACTGACGATCACGAACACTGCCACGGTCTCTGCCAGGCAGACCGAGACATCCGCGGCAACCGCCAGCCTAGCCACGAGCTTCAGGCCGCTTGTCTTGAGTAAGTCGATAGTGCCTGACCCAAACCAGATCGTTACAGAGGATGCCATCTATGTCAAACCAGGCGCGACCTTGACCTATCAGATAACCGTGGCCAACCCTGACAACGAAACGGCCATCCCTGATGTGATGGTCGTCGACACACTCCCCAGCCAGGTCGAGTTCGTCACATGGCAGGCAACTGCAGGGGCAGGCGTGTACGATCCAGGCCTTCATGCATACACACATGTAATCTCGCCTGTCCAACCAAAGGCAAGCTACACTATCAACCTTACCACAAAGGTCAGGCAGGACATCCAGCCTGGTACGGCCATAACCAATGTCGCTCACGTGGATGGCCAATGGACACCGCCAGTGACGGCACAGGCAGCAGCCACCGCGGCATACGAGAGACTTGCGGTCGCCAAGTCTATCCTCATGCCGCAACCAGACCAAGACCAGATCGTCAGGGTAGCAGTGGGACAGGAGGTCATCTATCATATAGACGTGACGAACCTGAGCGAGGCGGTCACAAGCAATGTATTGATAACGGACGTGCTGCCTAGCACGCTCGAGCTGGTATCTGTCGGGGCCACTGGCTCCTACGACCCCGTCAGTAGGACATGCAGCTGGCTGCTGCCGGCATTGATGCCTGGCGAGCTGCGTACATTGGAACTAGTAGCCAGGCCCAATGCTACGGTCCAGGCAGGTCAGACCATAGAGAACTCTGCGACCGTCTCCAGCGATCAGACAGGGCCTGCATCTGCCTCCACCTGGTTTGTCGTCTATCTGCCAGAGCTTCAGGCACAGTTAGAGCTGATCTACAGCAGCCCTGTCTGCAAGGGTTGTACGGCGTTGATCCAGGCGGTAGTGACCTTGCCGAGTAACGTGAAGGTCTCAGATGTGGATCTCGCCAAGCCCCTCACCATGGCACCTGGCAATGCCAGGGCGTCCACTCAGATGGTCGGGGGCAAGGATGGGACTGTCAAGGTCAGGGCCTTTTTCGATGCAGCGCTCTTGCTGAACGCCACGGTCGGGTATGGGCCAGTAGCAGTCACCGTAAATGGCTGGCTGCGTTCAGGACAGGCGTTCTCGGGCCAGGCATCGTTCATGGTAACAAGGGCCATGAGGTAGTCCTTCCATACCTTTTTGGCAAACAAGGCACTTGCAGGCCAGAAGGAGCCGTCTATAATCTTATCCAGTCAGGACCTTTCGGTCCTCGCTGACGCGGGTGTAGCTCAGTGGTAGAGCGTCACGTTGCCAACGTGAATGTCGTCGGTTCAAGTCCGATCACCCGCTGTACTGGGGATCTTGCCCATGGAAGGGCCTTGTCATGCCAAAGGCAGGATGCAAAGCGACGGTATCGGCCCTGGCCGATAAGGCCTTGTCCTAGGGCAAGCAGCAAACCCATGCCCGCAAAGGGAGACGCCTCCCGGAGGGCTTTTTTATTTAGACAAGATAATTAAAAGGAGCGATATATGGCCCAGACCGAGGCCCCAACCGGCCCGACTTACAAGGCCACCATAGAAGAGGTTGGCCCGTGCAAGAAGCGGTTGGTAATAGAGGTACCAGAACAGGCGATCCAAGCTGCATTGGATGAGCAGTACAAGACCTTCCGCCAGGAGGTGATCCTACCCGGATTCAGGAGGGGCAGAGCGC
>JGI24721J26819_10006333_pt1 | contig 11550 bp, 10 predicted proteins | sample YelNatPaOPGAMG01_FD_26819 | JGI IMG/M metagenome (IMG submission 26819)
AAACCTTTGTAAGGGAAAAGTCTTCCTAGAAAGAGTAAAACTTTTTTCTTTTGTTTTTTGAGTTTGATTGGCTTGAATTTTTTTGTATCAACACCTAAAGGAATTATTTTAACCTCATTTCTAAAATTTCTCAAAATGAAAGAATCTTTGACATAATTCTGACTTGTGGCTATAATTTTTTTAGAAAATTTAAGTAAAGGGAAAAGATAAAATCTGCGAAGCATTTCACCGAAAAAATGAAAAGGAGTATAAAAAATGACATCTGAATGATAGGTTATGATAATTTTTGCTTTTTTATTTAGAAGGGAGTAAAGAAATAAGTTAAACTCAAACCAAGGATTTGGAACATGCAAATGAATAATATCGGGATTTATTTTTCTGATCAAACAAATAAAAGGAATTGTAAAAGAAGTATGAAGAGAATAAAAGATTCTTGGCAAACGAAAAACTTCTATTCCTTCGATTCTTTCATGTACAAATTTTTTTGAAGTATTTGAAACAATCACATAAACTTCATTTCCTAATCTCTTTGCTTCTTTTGCTAGAATATAGGTATAGTTTTCTATTCCCCCTCTTTCTGGATAGAAATATTTTCCTAAATGCAAGATTCGCATATTTGATTATTTTGTACAAACAAATAAATGGTTCATATATATCAAAATCTTCTTATCTTATATTCTTAAATTGACCTAATTTTTTACATGAATTGACTTTTTATCTTTAAATTAATAAGATTTGATTTAAATCATTAATTATTAGGTATTAGAAATGAAAAAAATAGGAATTGTTGTTGGTACAAGGCCAGAAATTATCAGAATGGCACCAGTAATAAAAGAAATGATAAAGAAAAACTTATCTTTTTATTTCATTCATACTGGCCAGCATTATGATTTTAATATGAGTGAAATATTTATAAAAGAACTTGAACTACCAAAGCCTGACTTTCATTTGAAATACCATGGAAAAACACATGCGGCACAATTGTCTAAAATGATGATTTTTCTTGAAAAATTATTTAAAAAAATTAAAATAGATTTAGTTCTTGTTGAAGGTGACACGAATTCTGTCCTTGCTACTGCTTTGGTGGCATCAAAACTTCAAATACCAATAGGCCATGTAGAAGCTGGACCAAGATCCTTCGATATTAAAAAACCAGAAGAAATTAATAGGGTTTTAACTGACCATATATCTACACTACTTTTTGCTCATTCTAATATATGTAAGGAATTCTTATTAAATGAGGGTTTACCTAAAGAGTCTATCTTTGTCACAGGTAATACTATAATTGATGTATGTTTAAAATATTCGAAATTAATCGAGAAAAAAGCCAAATTTTTTAATCATCTTAAACCAAAAAGACCTTATGTTTTAGTAACTTTACATCGGGCTGAAACTGTAGACAAAAAAGAAAAATTGAAAGAATTTCTTGAAGTTATAGAGTATGTTTCTAATAAATATGAAATTTTTTTCCCTGTTCATCCAAGAACCGAAAAAAATCTTAAAAAATTTGGTTTGATAGGAAAATACAATAAAATAAAAAATCTCCACATGTTACGACCTTTAGGCTATTTCGATTTTCTTAAATTTTTAAAAAATAGCAAGGCGGTCATAACAGATTCTGGTGGAGTTTTAAAAGAAGCAACAGCGTTTAAAATTCCCACAATTATCTTCAATTATAATTGGCCAGATTGGGAGGGGTATAATACATTCTGGTTTCTATCTGGTGAAAACTATAAAAACACTATAAAAATTTTTGATAGAATAACCTCTGTTGATTTTGAGTTTAAACTTAAAAATAAGAAATGCCCGTTTGGTAAAGGCGACGCAGGAAAAAAAATTGTGAAAATATGTGAAGATTTTTTAGAAGGAAAAATAAAACTTTCTAACAGATGCATAAAACCCACAGATGTTAAAAACCTTAAATGATGATTATGAAAATTTTAATGATTGCCGAAAGTTACCCACCTGAAATGAGTGGTGGTGCTGTTTACGCTTATGAAATGGCAAAAAGATTTGGTCAATTGGGAATCAAAACAACTGTTTTAACTAGAAAACTTAGGCATAAATATAAAGATAAAAAGATTAAAAATGTAAAAGTAGTTCGAATAAAAATATCTAGATATGAAACTGCTGGAGGGAATATTAGTTTAGGGAGACTCGGTTTCATATTCAATATAATTAAAACAACTTTAGCAATCCATAAAGACTATGATGTCATCCACTGCCATTCAGGCTTAGCTTCTGAATGTGCATCATGGGTTCTTAAAAATATTTTCAGGATAAAAACACCTATTGTAATGACTCTTCACGGCACTTTTGTTGGTTATTGGAAATTGCTTTACCCTTTTCCAATTTATATTTTCTTTGATGAGATAAGCAAGATATTAATAGCTAAATCTAATTGTGAAAGATATTTTGCAGTAGATGACGGGACAGGTGCTTATGAATTTCTTATAAAAAGTGGTGTACCAAAATCAAAAGTAATAAAACATTTCCATGCTGTTGATATAAATGTTTTTAAACCAATGAGCATCAAAAAAAGTAAGAATACTATAGCTTATATCGGTAGGTTAGATCCTTTTAAAGGAGTAAATTTAGTTATTGAAGCTATGAAGTTTTTACCAGATTGGATAAAACTAGAAATATATGGAAATGGTCCACTTAAAAAAGACCTTATTAACTTAACAAAAAAATTAAATCTTTCAAAAAGAGTAAAATTTCATGGTCAAATACCGCATAATAAAGTGCCTTATTATTTAAACAAATTTGAAGTGTTAATATATACTGATATAAGAGGTGAAAAAAATAGAAATGGTTTAAGTTTACTTATGAGTGAGGCTATGGCATGTGAGGCTCTCTACCTAAGCTCTTTTTTTCCACGAAGAGAATGGAGATGTAAAACATGGATCACTATCAAAAAAAATGAACCTAAAGAAATAGCTAATAAAATTTTAGATTATTTCAAAAACAAGGAAAAATATAGGAAAATGAGAAAAAACGCGAGAAAAATAGCTTTAAAATATTTTAACTGGGATAAAATTATTGAACTTTATTTGAATGAATTTAAAAAGCTTCAATAGATGAAAAATATGAAAGAAGTAAAAGTTGCTGTTATAGGCGTAGGAAATATGGGAAGGCATCATGCGAGAGTTTATTCCCAACTTAAAAACGTTAAATTAGTTGCTGTGTCTGACATAAATGAAAATGTTGGAAAAGAAATAGCTTCAAAATACGGATGCAAATTTTATAAAGATTATAAAGAAATGCTTGAAAAAGAGAAAATTGATGCAGTATCGATAGCTGTACCTACTTCTTTACACAAAATTGTTGCTTTAGATGCTATAAATCTTGGTAAACATGTCTTAATTGAAAAACCAATTGCTGATACAGTAGAAAGTGCAAAAGAGATTATAGAAGCTGCAAAAGAGAAAAATGTAAAACTAATGATTGGTCATATAGAAAGGTTCAATCCTGCAGTTAAAAAATTAAAAGAATTATTGGAAAATAAGAAATTGGGGGATATAAAAACTATAATCATAAAAAGAGTTGGTTTATTCCCTCCTCAAATAAAAGACGCTAATGTTGTTATTGACTTAGCTATTCATGACATTGATATATGCAATTATTTACTTAACAGAGATCCAACTGCAATTTATGCTTCAGCAGGGAAAGCTTTAATTAATAGTCGCGAAGATTATGCAAACATATTTCTTAAGTATGGATCTGTAGATGTGTTCATTCAAGTAAATTGGATTACTCCAATTAAGATTAGGAATTTGGCAGTAACAGGAACAAAAGGATATGCTGAATTAAATTATGTAACTCAAGATTTGAAAGTTTATGAAAGTGCATTTATAAAAGACGAGACTTTTGAAGAGTTAGTTATGCTTGCTCAACCGAAAGAATTATACGTGCCTTTAGAAAAAAAAGAACCACTAAAAGAGGAACTCGAATCCTTTATTTCATATATTTTGAACGATACCTGTCCCATGTCACCTAAAGATGCTTTAGTTGCTCTTTCTTTAGCAAATAAAATTATTCAATCTTACCGAGAAAATAAAGTTATTTTTTAAATATATTTTAACACTTCTTTTATATCTGAGATTATTCTATGACATTTCTTAGATAAAACAATCTTATTAGAAAGACCATAAGCTGCACCAATAGTTAAAATATTTAACAAATTTCCAGCTTCGATTTCGACGAGAGAATCTCCTACTAGATAGCATTCGCTGTAGGGTATATTAAATTTTTTGCAAATTTTTTTAATAAACAAACATTTAGAAGTGATTGTATTTGATTTATCAATTATTATAAAATCAAAAAGCTTGAGTAGTTTTAACTTCTTAAGCTGTTTTATTGTTATTTTTTTATAGAACCTTCCAGTGAGAAGGGCCAATTTTATTTTTTTATTTTTAATTTTTCTCAAAGTCTTTTTTGTATTTAAAAACGGTTTATCAAAAATAAGAAATTCTTTACTATGAAGGAGCTTGTATCTTAATTTATTGCATTTTATTTTAATTTTCTCTCTATTTTTAACATTTTTTGGTATAAGTGTGTCTATAAGTTGAAGACCTGAAAGATTTTGCCTTTTTAGTTCTATTACCTTTGATTTCGTTGGACATTTAAAACCAAATTCTCTGAGTGCAGATTTGACGCTTCTGAAGTATCTTTCTGAAATATCCAATAATGTGCCATCTAAATCAAAAATTATAAGTTTTACCATCAGAGACCCATGATTGTATTATGGTTTAACTAACACTTTAAATGTTCTCTCTTCCTGTGGAGGTTCTACACCTATACTAATATACATTTCGTTTGTAATCATGTCCCATGGTGTTGGTCTTCTTCTTGAAACAAGATCTATCATTTTTGGCAGTTCCTCCAAAGAAACTATATGCGAAATGAGATCTTTTGTATTAATCTTTCCAGAAAAAACAAGATTAGCTGCATCTAGATGCCTAAGAAAAGATGAAGAGTAAGAACCAACAACTGTCAATTCTTTACCATATATGCCATCCACTATTTCACGTCCTAGATCTTTTTCTGTTACATGACCACTCTCACCACCAAATTCTGAGAAGAAAACTATTATACCACCAGGTCTCGTGTATTTTATAGCTTGTTTAATGGCTGCAGGTTCCTCCACTGCAACTATTGTTTTATCTACTCCAATGTTATTGGTAATTTCCTTTATTATCTCTGCGGAGTTTACTTTAGCTGCATTAATGGTATGTTCAACTCCGAATGATTCTGCCTTTCTCAACCTATAGTCTACTAAATCCACTCCAATAACCTTAGCACCGTTTAAAATAGCTAGTTGGTCTAAAGTCAAACCGATCGGACCTTGACCAATGATAGCTACAGTATCACCTACTTTTATGTTTGCTTTATCTATACCTTTTAAGCAACAGTTAGTAGGTTCCATAAAAACTGCTGTTTCAAAACCAACACCATCTGGTATTTTTATGGTACCTTTTTCCAAGATTAGATAAGGAACTTTTACAAATTCACCAAATCCTCCACCACTAGGCTTTCCTATACCAGAAGAAGTATCTATCGATTTGTAGGTCTCACAACTAGTGAATTGAAGATTGTAACAATAATAACAATTATTACAAGGTACATGATGATAAATCGCTACCCTATCACCTTCTTTCCATTTTTTAACTTTTTTACCTACTTTGTATATTTCACCTACTATTTCATGTCCAAAAACTCTTGGTGGTTCAAGTTTCCCCTTCGTCCCAAGAATAATGTCTTTTATCTTTTTAACATCAGTCTTACATAAGCCACAATATTTCACAGCCAATAAACATTCATAATTATCGATCTTTGGTAAGGGAACATCTTCTATTCTTAAATCATCTTTGCCATACCAAACAGCTGCTTTCATATTTCAAATTTTAATAGAAAATTATAAATAATAGTTTGCTAACTTATTGAAACGTAATCACTAACCATCATTTTCTTTTTAATCTCTTTAAGTTTACTCTCTTTTAACAAAATAGGATACTTATCCAACGATCTAACTAGTATCGTCCCTTCAAATATTCTCTTGCTAAGAAGTTTCTCTGGTACATATTCCTTATAGGCGATTTTAACATAAACATAAGGCAACAAATTTCTAGTCATATAAAAAAAGTGAAGAGATGAGGTGAGAAATCTTCCTGGGTTTATTTCGGTAACACAAGCCTTTTTATTTCTGTTTTCCTTTAGATCTACAGAAAAAACTCCATTTGGTGAGGAGTCTATCGAATAGATGGCATCTTTGGATATTTTTTCTATATCTTTTCTATTTACAGCTTTCACAACACCTGATGTTCCTGTAATTCCACTGGGGCTTGCCTGTGGTAATATATACTCTAATCTCTCTTTAGTTTGACAAGTTACAAATTCTCCGTTATTAAATATAAGATCACAACCAAAATTAGATCCTGGTAAATATTCGCATGCCATAAAGTTACCCCAACCATCCCAGTAATCTATCCAGCTATTTGCGTGTTCAAATTTTCTAACTAAAAGGCTTCCTTTTCCTCCAGCACCTTTAATTGCTCTAATCCATATAGGTGGTTTAATTTCTTCGAATGCCTCTTTTAAATCATCTGGACTTTTAATCAAAATTGCCCTAGCAGCTGGTATCTCATTCTCTTCTAATATTTTTTGAGTTCTCATTTTATCTTGGCAAATTTCTACAGTCTTCATAGAAGGTAGAAATGTTAAACATTTTATTTTTTTAACATTTTCAGATAGGACTTTAATCTCAATATCTGGCTGCGCATGGATAAATTCTATATTGTAATTATCTATTATTTCATTGATTACTTTTATATAATTAGATGATTTAGCAGGAGGTATTAAAATTCTTTTATCTGTTTCGCTATTAAAAATACTTTTTTCATTACAATCAGTTCCTACTGTAAATATTTTTTCTGGAGCTATCTTTAAACATCTTGTAAATCCCAGACCAGCCGATCCGCCCGATCCTGTAATAAGTATTTTCTTCACATTTTAAAATAAGTATCCTAAATATAATAATCTAAAGTTCTATTTTTCATAAAAATTTCTTATTTCCTTTATTATTTTGTTCATTTCCTCTTTTGATAAGTCTTGATTAACTGGTAAAGACAAAACCTTTCTGCTCGCTCTCTCAGCAATTGGAAGAGAATCTTTATAACCCAATTTTCTGTATAATAATTGTCTATGCACAGGCAAAGGATAATACACAACAGCTTGTATTTGTTTTTTATTTAAAAAATTTTTAAGTTCATTCCTTTTTTTGGCCTTGATTGTATATTGATGGAATACATGCCTAACATTTTTCTTGACAAAAGGCGGTTCTATCTCAGGAATTTTCTTAAGGGATTTAGATAAAAATTCTGCATTTTTAATTCTTTTTTTAATAAATCCTTCTAACTTTTGAATTTGGACCAAACCTATAGCCGCAGCTATTTCTGCCATTCTATAATTATAGCCTAAAGAATCGACAAAATATCTTTTATATTCTCCATGATTTCTTATTTTTGCACATCTCTCAGCTATGTTTTTATTGTCAGTAACTATCATACCACCTTCTCCTGTTGTGATATTCTTTGTTGGATAAAAACTAAAGATACCACAATCACCGAAAGAACCGACTTTTTTGCCTTTAAACTCCGCTCCTAATGCCTGAGCAGCATCCTCAACTAAAAATAAATTATGATCTTCACAAATTTCGAGTAAGCTTTTAATATCAGCTGGTTGACCATATAAATGCACGGGTAGTATTGCTTTTGTTTTTTTGGTTATTTTTTCCTCAATCTTTGATGGGTCTATATTAAAAGTTTTTTCATCTATATCTGCAAATACAGGTTTTGCACCACAGTACAGAATAGAATTAGCAGTTGCAATAAATGTAAATGGTGTTGTAATAACTTCGTCTCCTGGTCCAATTCCAATAGCAAGTAAGGCTGTGTGCAGAGCAGTCGTACCAGATGATGTTGCTATTGCATACTTAACACCAATGTATTCAGCTATCTTTTCTTCAAATTCTTTTACCCTTTGACCTTGAGCTAACATTCCTGATTTCAAAACCTTTTCTACTGCTTTAATTTCTTTCTCACTAATAGATGGCGAAGCTATTTTAATCATTCAATCACCCATTAGATAAATTTTTGATTTATTTAACAAATTAGATTTGTATTTAAAAATAATAAAAAGAATTTTTGTAATTCTAAATACATAAATAACTAATTTATTTTAAAAATCAAATGGTGAAAGATTGAAAATATTAATTGGTTCACCAATCTCAAAAGATAGTGCATACGCTTTAGATAAATTTATAAAAAATCAAATTGAAATTCACAAAACAACAAAAAATTGTTTAACACTTTTTGCTTCGGAAGATATCAAAAAATTGCCTTTAAAAAACAAGAATTTTGTCTTGATTAATTTTAAACCAATAATTAAAGGAAAAGACCGAGTTTGGAAAATAGTTGGTGCAAGAAATTCTATTAGAAACTACTTTCTGAAAAGAAATTTTGATTATCTTATTTTTATGGATTCTGACATGACTTTTGAACCAGAAGTAGTGAACAAGCTTATAGAAAAAGCAGAAGAAGGTTATGATGTTGTATTTAACATCTATAGATTAAAAAATGGTCAAGTTGCTTATTCAGGATTTGGAGGCACTTTAATCAAAAAGTGGGTAGTGAAAAAAATTAAGTTTAGATGCTACGAAGATGAAAAAACTGTTGTTGATGAGATAACTTGCTTTAAAAAAGATTTGCTTAAAATAAAAGCTAGAATATGGAGAGGTTTAATAACAAAAAGCGTACATTATGATTTAAAAAATCGAGAGAGGATAATGAACAGAGAGTTGAAATTAAAAGAAAAAATATTCATCTGGATAGGTGATAGAATGCTTTCTATCCTACCCGAAACAACCTTCGTAAGATTTATTAAAATTGGTAGAATTTTTTTATATAAATGATAAAATGAGCGAAAAAATTTATGACGAAATTTATAGCTCCGGACATTGGATTAGCATAGGTCCAGCAACGTATACAAGATACTTGTTATTAAAGAAGATTACAAAATGGGATAAAAATGATGTTGTTCTTGATGCTGGTTGCGGTTCTGGAAGGTTTATAAAATTATTAAGCCCTTTTGTTAAAGAAGTGCACGGAATCGATACTTCAGAAAGAGCCTTAAAAATTGCTAAAAGTTACAAAATAAAAAATGCTATTATAAGAAACGGTAATGTTTTGAAAATTCCTTATGGAAATGATTTTTTTGATAAGGTAATTTGCATAGATGTGATTGAGCATATAAAAGATGATAAAAAAGTACTTAAAGAAATTAAAAGAGTGCTTAAGAAAAACGGTGAAGCAATAGTATATTTCGTAAGTGGAGAANTAAACCCTGAAATTGGGCATNTTCATTCCTATACAATTCNAACAATACAGAAGCTNGCAAAAAAGTTAGGATTAAAAATAGAAAAAATAGTAACACATAAAAGCTTAATAGATAAACTCATAAACCCCTTAAGAAAACCTATTAAAAAAGGTAAAAATGAAAGAAAAAATAACTATCTCACAAAATTATTAGCCTATCTTATGTATTTAGAATGTTATGTTCCTCTTCTACCTGTACAAGGTTACATGGCAAAGATGAAAAAAGGCTAAAAATTTTTCAAGAAAAAATTATATCGCCTTAACTCAAAGGAATTTATAAAAAGCAAACAAATAAAGTATAGCTATGAAACAAATACTAACTAAAGCACAACTGCTCTTGTTTGTTTTTATAATTCTTTATTCTATTTTTTTAGTTTTTCTTGCAGAGAAAACTAGCATAGAGTTTGATGAAACAACTCATTCTTTGCTTGCAGTTTTCTACAAAAACTTAATCAAATTTTCAATTTCTCACTTNAATTTAAAAGAAATTTATGATTATGCTTATTCCTACTTAGTTTATTACCCAAAACTTTCTGTTTATTACCCACCCTTAACACATTTAACAATAGCTTTTGTTTTTTCTTTTCTTACTCCAAGTTTTTTAGTTGCAAGACTAACCATAGTTATTTTCTCGATCGCTTTCATTCTACTAATTTTTAAGTTTTCAAAGTTTGTTTTAAAGAATGAAAAAGCAGTTTTTTTAAGTGCTATTCTATTTTGCAGCGCTCCTATTACAATTTACCTATCAAGAGGTGTTTATCTTGATTTGCCAGTAGCATTTTTCTTTACATTAGCTATTTTTCTTTACTTAATTGCATTAGAACATAAAAATAAGAAATATTATATTCTCGCAGGCTTGGTTAGTGGGTTATGCTTCCTTGTAAAGTGGTTTGCACTCTTTATATTTCCAATTATTTTTCTCTATGTTTTACTTGAAAAAAAGAGAGAAATAAAAAATCTATTGCTTTCTTTTTTAATTTCAGCTTTGATTATTATTCCTTATATACTTCTTGCAAACAAATTAGGAATATTTCTATTAGTTTTTGTATCCGAAAGAGGAACGCTCATACCTGCAACTAGCACAATCCCCCAAGCTAATACTATAGAAGGGTGGATAGTCTACTCTAATTTTATAAATACCTATTACTTTGTTTTCCCACTTTCAATCTTGCTTCTTTATTCATTTTGCAAATATATTAAAGATAAAAAAGAATACTGGAAACTTTGGATAATTTGGATTTCTTTGACTTATATCTCTCTTACTTTAATACCCAATAAAGACCCTAGATTCTTTTTTATATCAATCTTTCCTTTTTGCATAGTAATTTCGAAACATTTAACTGAGTGGAAAGACAACAAACCATTAAAAATTCTGGTTGTTGCTCTTCTTTTACTAGTTAACTTCTTAACATTTTTCAATTTTGTTTATACGTTAAAAAACCTTTACGGAAAACCACCTTTTAATTTTCAAAATTATAAAACCTACGGCAAAGAAATTTCAAGTTTTATTTCCTCTTACACAACATACTTTGCTTCAGAAACATTAAGAGCTTTACCTTCAGAGACAATGTTTTATCTGGCAAGTGAAGGGAAGTTTGTGAAAATATTGAGACCTTGTGCTGGAGATTTTGACATAAATCAAACTCTTTATGAAACTGGAGTTAAATGGGTTGTTTATGATAGTGAAGATAAAAACAATTCATATATACTCAAATTAAAAGAGGCAAATCTAATAACATTAGAAAAAGATATTGATGGAATTGAAATTTATGCCTACAAATTCTTCAATCAAAACCCAAAAGAAAATTGTAACATAGTTTGCTTAACAGAAGAAAAAGTTTGTGAAAGAATTAATTTAAAAAGCTTTTCCGCTTAAAACTTTCTTTACAATATCAGAACCATAAACATTTGGTAAAATTACTGCACCTAAAGAATTTTCAAGCAAATGAACAATAAGCCTGTAAATTAAAACTGCAGAAGTTGCTTGAGCTACAGGAAAGCCTAGAGAGGATAAAAGCAAAACCATTATTGCTTCTATTGAACCTAAACCACCAGGAATTAAAGTTAAAACTCCTAACAAAATTGAAAGCAAAGGTAAAGCAAAGAAAGAAAAAGG
>JGI24721J26819_10006338_pt1 | contig 11548 bp, 4 predicted proteins | sample YelNatPaOPGAMG01_FD_26819 | JGI IMG/M metagenome (IMG submission 26819)
GCTGATGAAGTAAAGCTATTGTTGGAAGGACAAAGCCCATCAATAATTTCAACAACAGCAAAAAGAAAATCTAAAGCTCTGACAGGGGAGAGAAAAATAAAGAACACTCCAACGACTTTAAATAATAAAAAACTTAATCTTCCTAAGTTGAGTATGAGAAGACCAGGAGTGATTATCCCCAAAAAGAACAGGAAATCCAATAATGACTTTAAAGCACACATCAATTCTGCAACACCTAATGATTTTGAGAGTGATATTATCTCAAAAACAAGTAATACATCACAAGATGATTTGCGTCAAACTAACAATAAAGAAAATCAGAAAAAACTTTCATTGTTAGAAAATAACATTAACGTATTAACGCGTGCTCAAACAAGAAAAGCACAACAAGGAGATGAAATTATCACTGAAAGAATAATTCCTCCAAAAAGAAAATACAATAGGAAGAAAAAGACTCTTAATGAAGAGCCAAATAATGATCTTAATGTTAAAAACATCATCGAACCACCTACTCTTTTTAATGATAAGACAATTGATCCACCAAAAGAATTTTCAAATGAACCATCAACGTCTGGATATAATAAAAATAATGATATTAAAAATTATTCAGATTGTCAAGAAAATTCTGAGAATGACGCGAATACTTCAGAGGTAGAAATATCTGATACTGAAGATATCTCTAATTCTACAGATATTGACACAGATGCTTCAGAAAATGAAAATGTAAATAACAATGAAGAAAACAAAATTGTCCTCAACAGCGAATTTTTCAACAAACTTGAAAATGACGCGAATGAGAAAAAGGAGGAGCAAGATACTGAAAATGAAATCAACACAAATAATAAACGAAGTGTTGAGAGAAAAGAAGAAGAAGTTATTCCAAATATTGAAGGGAATGACGCGAATGAACGAGAAAAGGAGATTCAAATTGAAAACAATATTGAACCTCAAGAACAAGCACAAGAAGAAGTGAAAGATGACACTTTATCTTATAATGATGTGAAAAACTTCACACAATTCATTTCGAATGGGACAATAACAATCCCTCAATTCATAACAGCACAACAAGATGACAGTTTTTGTATTAAAATTCTAAACAAAGCAGAAAATGAGAAAACTAGTCTTGAAAAACAAGGTTATGAAATTATAAACGGAATGTTATTTAGAAAATATAGACATATTTTAAAACCTGTTTTACCGAATTCATTATTTGAACCAATGATAAATCTTAAGCATTATTCTATTTATGGAGCTCATGCTAGTCCTACTAGAATATTAAGAGATATTAATCAAGAATATTATGTACCAAAATCAAATTTCGATCTTAAGCTTAAACAGAGTTGCAAAAGAATGTTACTTTTGTCAAATCTTTAAGAGCGAAATAAAAGGACATAATGTTCACTCATTACCAAAACCTTCAAAACCAAGAGATTCGTGGTCTATAGATATTATCTCAAATATGCCAAAAACGATGAATGACAACACGCAAATCTTATTATGTGTTGATGACTTCACTAGTTTTGTTATTTGTATCCCATTAAAGGATAGCAGTTCAAAGAGCATAATTAGTGGTCTAACAAATTACATTTTTCAACCCTTTGGCATACCTACTATTATAAGGAGTGATGAACAAAGTAGTTTCTATAACTCATCTGAGTTTTACGATTTTACTAAAAAATATAAAATCACACTAACAGCTACGAGTGTTGCAGCACCTTATAGCAATAGTAGAGCTGAATCTCAAATTAAAAACATTAAAGCTTTAGCAAGAAAATTTCTCTATCAAGAGCATTGTATAGATAAATGGGATGAATTTATTCCTATTTTAACTTTAAGCCACAACAGCTCTGTAGGGATTTATGGCTATAGCGCAGAACAATTAATGTTTGGTACAAAAATTACAAATAACAATTCGATTCTAAAATTCGATTGGATTAATGGTGATGAGAAAATGTTTGTTAACAACATTTTTACTATTACGGAAAACAGGAGAAAAGAAGCATTATCTCGAATGAACAAAAAGTCAAAAGAAAATAAAACTTATAAGAACATTAATCGAGTTTTGAAGGAATTCGAACTTGGTTCTTTAGTTTTACACAGAGAAATGCAAGTGAGTACAGGAAAAGGTTCTGATTATAAACCTAAATTCAGAGGACCTTATGTTATTCAAAAATTGAATAAGGACAATTGTACAGCTTATATAGAACATATGAGAGGTGGACAAATTATTAAAGCTCATTTTAGTAATTTACAAAAGTTCCACTTTTCGCCAAAACGTTCACCATTAAAAACTGACTTCGATGATAATTTGTTAAACCAAATCGGTGAAATGACAAGGTAATCGACAAATTTTCTATAAAACAAATATCTAGACCAAACCTATAAATCATATTTTGACAAGTTAAACAATTAACAAAATGAAAAACAAAAATTTTGTCATTTCTAAATGGAATGATTAGATCAATCAAAAATATTTTTTCAATAAGAAAAAGGAATATTGACAACTCAATATTTCACACACAATTTTTATATAAACAAAACATTTACAAAACGTCAAGAAAAACATTTTAAAATAATTACTTATTTTTTCTATAAGTAATCAACATTTATTATTCATGTATTCGTTTATGTCAAAATTTACGAATTAAAGCAAGAACACATTTTTTTAGTGCATTATTCTATTACTAATATTAATTTAAATATTCACTGATTACATTTAATTTAATTCTTACTAATTAGGTTGATTAGACACACAAAGGTGTACTAGTTAATAAATTTTAATTAGGAATTACGACTTCTCTACACATTCTTTGTTTGAACTAGAATTTTATTATATCTATTTCGAATTGATCACTCGAAAGAACTATAATAACTAAACAAAGTTAATAGCAATAAAATTATGTACCTGATGATATTATTTCGTTACCTAACGAAATAGTAATATCTACTACGTATTTATTATAGCAAATTTAAGGTTATAGTAATAATTGTTTCTTCTAGAGGAAAACTGTTATTTAATAATTTTTCAAACTTAAAATATAAAAGACTCATTTTTCGTAGATTGGTTAATTTATATTACATAAAATTATGTTTTATATTTTCTCAAATCTATTATATGATCATTAGTATTTTGAACGAAACGATTATTTGTGAAACTAACAAAACAAGAAAGTTTCATGAATTTATTACAGTAAAATGTGATAAATGATTTTAGGACTTAAAACAATAAATATTTTTTATTATTTCGAAAGAAAATTGGTAGTTTTCACGAATTATTAATTTTTGGACGAAAATGAAATGAGGACATGAATCATTATCTATTGTTCAAATTTACGAGTGCTCAAAAGAAAATGAATATATCCCACGTGAAACTTATTGGTAAGGAGGGGTGCGTTTGTTGCTAAAGACAAGAAGCACACCCCAAAACAACACCAGGCCATATAAACAACTTCTTTTGTAAGTAAAGCCACATTTAATTTTCAACAGTTATACTGTGAACATCTAAATAGTTATACATTTATACAGATAAAAATAATTTTTTCTGTGTGAAGAAAAGACTTAGACGATTTTCACTTTCGCTCTTGGAGGTTAAAGGACTTTACAAAATTTTACAACAAATTTCTACAACAACTTAGTTTACAACTTAAGAATTTTCGACAACTATTTTCAACATCAAACTTAGATCGAAACTTAAAAAGAAAATAATGGCTGGTGAGAAAATTTTACTTTTGCTCTTATTTATTTTACATCTTTTTAATTTGAGTGATTGTTCAGAAGACCAAACGGTTTTCATTAGGGGGGGTATACTTTTTGAGAAGATTCGTGAGACACCTGTCACTATTAATCCGCCTACTATTATTTATCATAGGCAGTTAAATTTCTCGGATCTACAACATTCATTGGTCAAAGCAAAAATCTTTTCAAAGGCTTACGCAAGATTTTGCGATGGCCTGAATACAAAACTAACTGAAAATATCAAATTGAAAGAGACGACTAAATTCTTTATTTCAGAGAGTAAGTTAGCAGTAACTAACGCAAAAACATTTTGTGAAAATAGTAATGCTAGGTTACCAGAAATTCAAAATGAAGCAGACTTCAAGGAACTTTATAACATAGTTGTACCAAACAGTATACAATATGTTACAGCTGGAATAATACCAGATGTCTACAATTTCGCAATGAGATTTATCTCAAATAACGATAAAGCTATAAGTATGAAAAAGTATTTCAGGAGAATTTTTTATTATCACGATAACAAATATACCCATAAAGCATGTTCAGATAAACCGGATGGAGGGTATAATGAAGTTGATTGTCTTAATAAGCTTAAAAATTCACCTGGAATAGCTTATGTTATGCATAATGATACCTTACAATGGGATTTGGTTATTTTAGACAACAGATTTCATAACATTAGGTCTAGAATAGTTTGTCAAACGAAAACTCAAACTAAAGAAGAAGAAAGACAGGCTAACTTATTACTAAGAATGGCTGCACATTCTTGCAAAAGGGATAAGTTAAATGTCATGCAAACAACGGATTTAATAGTAGAGGAAGCAGTAAGGTTTACAAACATTAAAATTGAAGATGTTGAGAAAGCGGCAGAACAGCATAAATTTCGTACTAAAAGAGACAGTCTCAGTAGCCCTGATACTGAGTACGATTTGTTCAANAATGCTACTTTCACAGCAGACATCTTTTGCAAATTTAATGATAGGCCTGAGTACACTACTAGATGCGANAAATTTCAAANATTCCTAGAAATTTTGGAAAANAATACAAAAATTATGAGTAAAATGACAAAGATACCTGAAACCATGTTACTAACTAAAATAGCTACAAGTCACTTAAAGCTAGCAAAAACGTTAGAACCTGGTGATTTTAATCCTTGCGTCATTAACAGTCTATCATCGCTAATTGACAGCAATTATGTCAATGATGATTTATCAAGATTAATTGATTATTCGAATACAAAAATCGAGGACTGTAATAAATGGCACAACGATTACAATTATGAGGCTTACAGGAGAAGAATGTTTTCGAACGAGTTAAGACCATTCGTGAAAGAAATTCTTGAAAAATTTTATGAGTTAGATTTTACTCAGAAAATATCACCAGAAGGAAGGGATTTAACCGACCTAAATCACAGAATGGAAAAACTCATTGAAGCTCATTATATAGTGAAACAGGCATCGGAACCATTTGAAGCATTAGCTAGTGTTGAAAACAACACAAACACTGTATTTTATGGTGTTTTCAATGGCTCTGACGTAATAGTAAATGATAGTCCGATTTTCAGTAATGAGTCATTTGAGTCGGCCCATCAAAGTGATTTAGGCCCAATGGAATTTAGAGAGGGACAACCCTTTTATGAATTTTCAGGAAAAAGAAAAAGGGTAAAAAGGATTGCCCCAATGATATTAGCTATGGGAGGAGCAGGTTTAATTGGCACAATTACTGATATAAGTAGTGGAAGAGAACCCTTAAGCTTTCTTGGGACTGCTTTATCTTCTATTACGGGTTTAGTCCATAAAAGCCAGTTACAACCTCACATTGAAATGATTGAAAAACACACTAAAGCTTTGGATCAACTTGCGATTAATCAAAATGAATTGGAAACTGCTTATAATTCATTAGCAAATAGTATTACTTTAATGGATGAATTTTCAAGGTCACTTGAATATTCAACAGCAACCATGTTCCAAGAATTTGATCACAAGTTGAACCTGCAAACAATCACTTCAGCTATCCAGGCTACCATTCTAAAAACGGCTAATATAATTACTAATGCTAAAACTCATGTCACATCACCATACATTTTGTCAAAACAAGAACTTGCACTATTAGCTTTACAACAAAGGGCTAATAAAGTTTACATGTCAGGTGACTTAAATGACGCCTACACGACATCTTTTCTGACAAATACTAAATATCTTTTTAGCATCAGATTACCGGTCTTAGAAGACAAAAATCTGTTTGAAATTTATAGAGCAAAGCCAATACCAATTTTTGCTCAAGACAATGTTTACAAAGCACGAACTGACGTGCAATACATTGCTTATTCATCTTCAGACAGAAAATATTCAATTTTGACTGAAGAAGAATTTCAACTATGCTCAGTTTTCAAATATTGCAAAACGGTTGACGTCGAAAGACCGATTTCAGAAAATTCACACTGTGTGATGAAAACTTTAGATACTGGGAAACAAGCATGTCCGTTAATAACGTATCATGAAAAGGAACCATTTTATTATATTTATGGATCAAAATTGATCTATAGCGTTAAAGGGCCTGAACTTACCAATCTTAATTGTAAAATTAATGAAGTTCATGAAAGATCAAGCGTTTATCTAGAAGGCATGGGCACAGCTAAAGTATCACCTGGATGTACTATTACATTCCAAAATGGCATGAAAGCAACAATTAACCCAGAGCCAGTAGCTAATGATCTAGGCCAAGTAAAATTCATGAACCTTTTGAAATACACACCTGACGAACATGATTTCAAATTCGAGGTTGTATACAATAATGTTTCAAACGTCGATTTACACGTTCCTAACATAACGAAAGTAGACACTGACATGTTTCAACAAATTTTACAGGAAATCATTAACCCCAGTCAAGTCATACCAGAAGTAATTAGAGCTTTCACTGGTATCGCCATAGCAATTGTGATTTTATTCATCATCTGCAAATGTTCACCTAAATTTGCAATTTGGTTCAAAACCTGCATTTTCTGGAAAAATCCAAAAACCTGGTGGGTAGATTTTCAACAATACGATATTAGAACTTTTGAAAAGTTTCGTCAACACCAGGAGACAACCACTAATTGGTTTAAAAGACACGTTGCTAATATGGCTCATAATAATAGAAAACCGGCATGTTTGAAAACACCTGAGATTGATATGAAACCAAGTAAACCAAGCCCACTAAGTAAATTTCAAGAGGAACAAGCTAAATTAAAGGAAAGAATGATGTTGGACCCAAGACCAGCTGAATCTGCCCCTGAGGAAAATGAACCTCAGGAGACTCAACAAACGGTCTACCCAACCATCAGCTTTGTCCCATTACCTACTGATTATTTCTCTAATAGCTATCAGTCAGGTGAAAGTGTTGACAGGGACACTGATGAGGTCACAGTACATAACAGACCTATCATTCTCAACCAACCGTCGACACCAATGTTACATGCGACTAGGAGCACGACTTTAAAAAGAAAGAATTTAAATAGCATTGATAGACTTTAAAATATTTCAGATAATTGAAAATTTTTTAACTATTATATTTAAAGCATATTCTTTCTATTAAATAAGTGTAAATTATGCTCATATTCCAATTTTATAAAGCTACTTTATATACATGTTTTAAGTGTACGTAAATTATTTTTCAGGAAGCCATTCTGAAATTACGACTTTGGAATCTGAGACAGTTTTTATTGAGAGTCAAAACGCACCATTTCACAGCGAACGTTGTGTTTATCACGAAAATATTGACATNTGTGATCTGTATGAAAATCAAAAACTAAGGCAAAAGCAGAGAAAAGAACTTTGTTTTAATACAACAATTACAACTATTGTGATTTCTGCTTACGTTCTTATTTTAACTATTGAATTCATTTACCTTTACAAAGTTTTCAACATACAGAAATTTTAAATGCAACATTGTGAATATTGCGAGACTATCAGAAACGAAACAATACTTGATTTAAACAAGAAAAACAAATTTTTAATAAATATTGTTTCGACTGGATTTATTCTACAAACATTATTAATTTTTACAAAACTAACAGCAATTTATTACTTAGATAACAATTTTAATTGAAATGTCATGTGAGATTTGCTCATTTAATCGTGAAGATATTAATTTTATTAACACACAAAGTTTATCATTCAAAATTCTTATTACCTTCACGTTAATTCTTTTTGCAATTATCACAATTACAAAGTTAGTAGTTATTTACGTGCTATATGAAAGATATTTCTAAATGTATAAATACAGTTCTTTAAGCGACTATACAGAAAACCCCATGTTTGAGGGAGACAAAGCTACTAAATCTTTAGAAATTCTTTTACGTAAAAACGAAAATCACAAAACATTTATTGTTATCCTAAGCACACTAATTTTCATTTTAATGGTACTTATATACATTCTTTATGTATGTACTTTGTCAAAACACATTTGAACAGCTAATTGTTTTCTACTCGATCATTTTGTTTATATTTACACAAATCGTGAAAAACATGTTCAAATTTCTCAAAAAGAAACAAAAGAGTAAGAATTCAAAATGTTCTTTGAAAATTTAAATAACGAGAAAAATCAATTGATTACATTAGGAATTTCATTATTTATTTACTTCCTAATATCATTCATTTTAGTGTTTATTGCATTAGATAATTACTCATTAAAAATCAGACTTTTAATTTCGTTATTAGTTATGAGTAATATCTTGAATCAAATTTGTTTAACAAATTTCTTAAAATGCAGCAAGTAAACAATTAAAATAATTTTAATAAACAATGGATTTAAGAATGGAATTCGTTATATATGTGTTTTACAATTTGAAAGTTTCAGACTTTTCAATGATATATATGTTTTTAATAACGTTATTACTAATCATTAACTGTGTTTTATCGATTAGAAACACAAATTTTACTTACACTCAAAAGTTTTTGATCACTCTAATTTCATTTATTTTAGTACTCATTCATTTAATAATTATGATGTATTTCATTAACGTAACAAACATAAAATTTGAAGAAAGTATTAAACTTAAATTAGAGAAAATCAAAGTAAGTCAAGAACAATTAGAATTTATGTATAACATTAAAAACAAATTTGAAAAGGTTCTTGAAAACCTTTATAAAATGTGAACAAATTAAAAACATAACTAATATTTTATACTAACAAACTTCTTTCATCTATCTTTTAACTAACAAAAGTTTTCTCTAATATGTTTACAGAAGGCTCAGACGACAACCTGGGACATAATCTGAAACTATTCGATGAGTTGCCACCACTAGAACCGTTGGAGACAACTGAAGAAGATGACAAGAATCAGGATGTTGATGATGTTGTTAACATGATCAACGAAGCTACACTTGACAGCGCTAACGCGTCGCCAGACGATTACAACATGCTCCTTGACACCCCAGTCATGTCCCCATCAGATGATACCACCCTGAGTCCAGATAGTGGTTATGATGAAGCTTTGACATTGACTATAGGACATGAAGACCAATTTGACGAAGCAAAGGATGTCAACAACAATAGCAATCAGTATGATGACATTTCTGAGGATGAAGCTCCAGTCGAACCACCACCAGAGCTTCTTTACCCTCATCATGTCAAAATTGTGACAAGACTTGAAGCATGTGGCGCGCAGAGACGTTTGTTTGTTAAAACCATCTCTGCACAAATGGAGAAGGATGAAATCTTCAGATTTGGCCCAGTCACAGTAATCGAAGGATACATTGAACTGAAGCCAAGTGACATGGAGGATATTGACACTCTAAGACAAATGAGAGAGTCAATAAGGATTAATGAAGAGAAACCTTCAGGAAAAGGAAGGACTCTTCAAGACATCATGCAATCAGCATATGAACAAATTGACCTTCTCACACCAACGAGAGATGACGAAAGAAATTTGAAATTTCTGGAGAGAAAAACGTACAGGATGGATGAGGAGGATGTGGAAGATTTTCTTGACTCACCACAATTGGATAGCATGACGTCAAGATTTGTTCACAAAAAGCATTTTGAGGACAGAAATGACGAATTTCATGTCACTGAAGAAGAGGACAAACTAATTGAAACACTGGTTTCAAATGTCTTGAAAGACTCGGACTACAGATTCGTTGATGTGGAGCAAGACATCACAAGTCACATCAGAGACAAACCTGTGAAAACAGCTCATCTCATCAATGAGACAATCGATATCGCTTCAGCCACGGCAGTTCACATTGACAAATCATCAGCTTTTCTCAAAGACATCTTGGGAGAGCTTTCTNACCTNACAAAAGCAATCGAAAGAAAAATGGANGCTAACCCACANCCAAATGAACCCTGTAAACCACCAACCACNCCAACAAGGATGGATGAATCCAGCGACGACACTGAGAATCAGGGGGTTGCGACTGAAGCAACTGCAAACCTGGACCAGGACATACCAATACCAGGCCCCTATGGTGTTTTGAAGAATCACATGTTGGATGCCAGAGTCAAAATTGTGAATGACTACTGTGCACGAGAAGTAGGATGTCTTTTGAAAGACAGCCATCAGTGGAGCAGGGCGGACCAATATTCAATGGAAATCAATCAAGGTATTGAATTTTGGAATGACCCAAAAGTTTATGCTGAGATCCTCAAACGATCACAGGAAAGACTGACAAATGTCTTCCCAATGAAGTTGATGACCAATTGCAATGTCAAAGTTGCTCTCAAATGTATCAATGGGTCATACGATACTGGACCACTTGATGGAAGAGAAGGAGATGACAGAGTAATGGTGATGGATCTCACAAGCATGATTGAGAAGGACTCAGAGAAGAGACCAAAACCAATGGCAACATACTACAGTTGGGATGTTAACCACAACATGCCACACTTCACTTTTGTTTTCAATTGGGTTATGGAATACTGCCACCCATACAACTCAAACAGGAATTGGCAGAGCGAGCCAGACTCAAACTTTATGAACAAAGTCAAAGAGTTTCGCTTCAAGAAGAATCAATCGATTACAGCAACGAAAGATTTTCTTTACTACTCTTACAAGAAAATGCTCAAAGAACAAGCTGAGCTGGATTTGAGGAGATTCTCTTCAACAGAAAACAACTTTAAGCTGGGAACCGACAATTGGGACCCAACAAACATAACCATTAAAAATGGTTACAGGAATGATACAGAATTCATTCTGGACCCAAGGCCAAAACAATTTAACAACGAAAAATCATCAAAGGTGGCACCTAAAGCCAAAACTTATTCGGAAGCTGTGAAACCAAAACAGCAAAAGACAGAAGAGAACGCAATGGACACGACGAAACCTCAAGAGGTTAAAGTCAACACAGCTCAACCAGTGACTTATGGTCACTCAAGGAAGAGCTCAGTCGACCTGAGGAAGTCGCAAAACTCATTCAAAAATGTTAGAAATAACATTAACAATCGATTCAAAACTGAATCTAAAATCGAGACGAAGAAGAAGACACCAAATGCTTCAACCAAGGAAGAAATAAAGAATCAACAAAGTCGACAACAACAACGTTATCAACCAGGACAAAATAGGAACAGCTATAACAACAAGACAAAGACGGACAAGCCACTTAACAACCAAGGACTGAAGAAGAAGAACAACAATCAGGCTCCACCAACTAAAAAGACGAAAGCCGAGGACAAGCAAGCTAGTCAGGAGACACCCCAAGCGCAGGAGATGTTCAAGAACAGCTATGCTGTCCTACCATGGAAGCCTGAAAATACGAAGACAGAAGAAGAACTCCGAGGCGAGGGCTATGTTAAACTTATTGGACAAACAGGATTACCTCATTGGATTAAGCAG
>JGI24721J26819_10006345_pt1 | contig 11539 bp, 8 predicted proteins | sample YelNatPaOPGAMG01_FD_26819 | JGI IMG/M metagenome (IMG submission 26819)
AGTAAACGGGCACGGATAAGATCAGTAAACCTATGTTCAAGACCAACATATGCATAGTGGGAGTAATTGTCTCTTAAGTCAGATGGCACTGTAAAGATACCGCCTGGTAAAGTAATGGGATCTTTGCTGTTATGATTTACTGTACCAAACTGATAACCGATTAAACCGTCGGTGTTTTCAAGCATGTTAATCCACCGGAAGTTGAGGTAAGCAAGTTGCTCATAACGGTCTAGCAAGGCTGAACGGCTATCAGGACCGGTTTGTTGATAATCATAGAAGGTGAAGCTGTATCCGGGTTCAATCGCTATAATATCGGTAATCTTATAAGAAAGGTCAGCCCCTGCTCTGTTGCGTATGTTATTACCTTCCGTCCTTAATGGAACGGTCACTCCGCCCAGAGGTTCAAGAACCTGCGGTCTTCGTAATACCTCATACCATAGCGGTATGAAGCCTCAAGGGTGGTCATTTCCCGACGAATTGCGACCTTAGCTTCCGGGCTGACCTCAAACCCATAACTGTCACGCTTGCCCATTTTAAAATTTTATCCTAACGCCTCACAATGTAAACAATATTTTTTCAAAAAAAATACTCTTTGTCAATATATTAAATACAAATTTTAAAACCTGCCAATATTATTCAAAAATTTAGACAATCCAAACCTTAAATCATTCAAAAAAACTTTAATCTCAAAGATATTATGCCTGACTTGCCTCTGCCTTTTCTGGCTGACGAGCCTGTTTGAAAGTAATTTTGTCGTTTTCAACAGTTACTATAATCGGCTCGTTATCAACAAAACTTCCTTTCAAAATTTCCTCTGCTAAAGGATCTTCAAGGTACCGCTCAACCGCTCGGCGCATAGGCCTTGCGCCATAAGCCGGATCATAACCTTTTTCCACAAGGAAGTCCTTAGCCTTTTCGTCGAGGATGAGTTGTATATTGCGGTGTTTTAATCTTTCAGCAACTTTATTCACTTCAAGCTGCAATATCTGAATAAGGTCTGGCTTGGTTAATGACCTGAAAACAATTATGTCGTCGAGCCTGTTAAGGAATTCTGGACGGAACAGCCGCTTGGCTTCATCGAGGATTTTTTCCTTCATTTTCTCATAAGAATTTTCGTCCGTTATGGGTGAGAAACCAAGCGTTGATTGTTTCTTAATGGTGTCGGCTCCGACGTTTGAGGTCATTAATATGATAGTATTTCTGAAATTGACGACTCTTCCAAGGCTATCTGTAAGTTTGCCCTCTTCGAGAATCTGGAGGAGCATGTTCATCACTTCTGGATGCGCCTTTTCGATTTCGTCAAACAAAACCACAGAATACGGTCTGCGCCTTACCGCTTCTGTAAGCTGACCGCCTTCCTCGTAACCGACGTATCCTGGTGGTGAACCAATGAGGCGGGAGACTGTGAATTTTTCCATGTATTCGCTCATATCCAGTTGGATGAGCGCACGCACATCCCCGAACATGCATTCAGCAAGGCATTTTGCGAGCAGAGTTTTACCAACGCCGGTTGGTCCAAGCAGCGCGAACGCACCAATCGGACGTTTCGGGTCTTTCAAATCGGCTCTTGAACGCCTTAGAGCCTTGCAGATTGCCGAAACTGCCTCGTTCTGACCGATGATTACTTTGGACATTTCTTCCTCGAGGCGGAGCAACCGCTGAGCTTCACCCTGCTCCATTCTCTGGAGCGGGATACCAGTCCATTTAGAGATAACCTGCAGGATATCGTCTTCGTCCACTACAACTCGTTTTTCCTCNCAACTTGATTTCCACTCAGCAAGAATTGCCTCGAGTCTTTGTTTTGCCTGTTTTTCCTTATCCCGCATTGCCGCGGCTCTTTCATAATCCTGTTTCTTGATAGCCGCCTCTTTCTCCTGACGGATTCGTTCAATTTCAGCTTCGAGGTCTTTAACCTCCGGAGGCCGGGTCATTGCGTTAATGCGGCAACGCGCACCNGCNTCATCCATGACATCAATGGCTTTATCCGGTAAAAATCTGTCTGTGATGTATCTATCTGATAACCGGACAGCGGCTTCAATCGCTCTGTCGGTGATTTCCGCCTTGTGGTGTTCTTCGTATTTCGGTCTTAATCCTTTGAGAATGGCGATTGTATCCTCGATTGACGGCGCCTCCACCTTGACACACTGGAACCGACGTTCAAGGGCAGCATCTTTTTCGATATATTTTCTGTATTCGTTAAGGGTTGTGGCGCCAATGCATTGCAATTCGCCACGGCTAAGCGCCGGTTTAATAATGTTGGAGGCGTCCATTGTGCCTTCCGCTGAACCGGCACCTACAATGGTATGCAATTCATCAATGAAAAGGATGACATTTTTGGCACGACGTATTTCTTCCATCACGGCTTTAATCCTCTCCTCGAATTGCCCGCGGTATTTTGTACCGGCAACCATGAGGGCGAGGTCAAGCGTTATGACTCGTTTGTCTCTGAGCAATTCCGGAACGTTTCCACGCGCAATCTCTTGGGCGAGACCTTCCACGATTGCGGTTTTGCCAACGCCGGCTTCGCCAAGAAGAACTGGATTATTTTTGGTTCTACGGCAAAGAATCTGAATAACGCGTTCAATCTCTGCGCGTCTCCCGATTACAGGGTCAAGTTCACCCTTTCTGGCAAGTTCGGTTAAATCGCGGCCGAAGGCTTTAAGCGCAGGAGTTTTAACATCGCTTTTTCTTTCAGCGGCGCCTCTTTCTGCGCCTTCCGGATTCTGCTGATGTTCATCAAAAGAATCAAGATTGGGATCAATTTCCCTTAGTATTTCCTGCCTTGCGGTTTCGAGGTCAACACCCAGGTTTCTTAAGACTCGGGCGGCTACGCCCTCGCCTTCGCGCAAAAGTCCAAGCAGGATGTGTTCAGTGCCGATATAAGTATGATTCAGCGCCTTTGCCTCTTTAGCGGCAAGCGCCAATACTTTACGGACACGCGGTGTAGGAGGAATATCACCGGTAATTTTCTGTTCTGAACCTGTTCCAACCAACTTCTCGACCTCGGCGCGAACAGCCTGAAGGTCAACACCCATCTTTTGTAAGACATTAATAGCCACGCCCTGACCGAGCCGGATAAGCCCGAGCAAGAGGTGCTCGGTACCGATAAAATTGTGGTTAAACCGACTCGCCTCCTGGCGCGCTAACGCAAGAACCTGTTGAGCTCTTGGTGTAAAGTTATTTAGTTCTTCGTTCATTTCTATATTAAAATGACCTACAAATTGTCATTTGTCCAGTTTCGCACCTGAGCGTCAATTTGACAACTCAAGTGCCATTTTTTCTCTAACCTGCCTCATCGGCAAGTTACCTAATGTATTATAGCATGTTTTGTTCCTAATCCCAAAAAATTTCGCATCCAGTAAAAATTATAGGGGTCGAGCTTTGCATGAAGGCGGGAATCAGTCCCAACAACAAATTCTTTTCCTGTAAAAACATCAGTCAGGACTTTGCCTGCGAATCGATCGGGGAGTTTAATATCAGCCATATTCGACTTGCCTGAAATATTGAATAGGCAGAGCAGACTCTCTTCTTCCGATAATCTCATAAAGGCAAAATTATCCTCTCCGGCATCAAGAACTAACTGTTCATTTTCAGGATTCAGTATGTCCAGTCTAATTCTTCCGGCAAGTATTCCTGATAGCGCGTCGAAAACTCTCCCTTCGAATTGAATCAGTGGTTTCAATTTCTGAGATTAAATTGTCCAGTTTTAGTTTTTCCCTGTTTATTCTTCGTGGGATACCGCTTTCAAGCGCTCCATTCAAATCCCCGCGTGAACCAAAGAGTGAATGAAAGTAAATTGCTGGGACTCCGGCAAAAGACAGCATTATTGCATGGGCAAGTATGAATCGCTTTATAGCGATATCAAAAGAATCACAATCAGGCTCGGAGAGTGCATCTAAATAATTGATATTTAGTTCATACGGGGCTTTGCTGTCGTCAGGATTAGATTTGTAGGATATAAAACCTTTTCTCTGAATTATTGAATTGGTCAGAAAAGTAATCTCCGCATCATCGAGGATTCCATAAAGCGGCATCACACCTATGCCATCATGCGATGCAAGATAGTTCAGAAAACTGACATCGCCTTTCGGAATTTTCAGCGACTTAGCCCATAGGTTCAATTTATGCGAAGTCCCCTTTAACAACGAATAAAGAACAAGCGGCGGTAAAGTAAAATTATAAACCATGTGAGCTTCATCAAAGCCGTTACCAAAATAAGATATGTTTTCGTTATGGGGGACGTTTGTTTCGGTAATAATCCTCACCCATGGCGCTATTTCCTCGAGGATCGCTCGAAAAATCTTAACGACGATGTGCGTTTGAGGCAAATGAATGCATGGCGTTCGACTTTCTTTCCATAAGTAGGCGATAGCATCGAGTCTGACTAACGAAGCTCCTTTGGATACATAAAAAAGAAGAACATCTATAATCTTCAACAAAACTTCAGGATTTTTATAATTAAGATCTACCTGATCGGCGCTGAATGTTGTCCAGACGAGTTTCTCGCCATCTTTTGTGAGAAAAGGGGTTAAGAGAGGGGAAACGCGCGGACGGACGACCCTTGACAAGTCCATGTTTTTATCAGGGACGATAAAAAAATCGCGGTAGTAAGGATCGCCATCGAGGAACTTTCTGAACCATTCGCTTTTTGCTGAGATATGGTTAAAGACTCCATCAAACATGAGGTCAAAATCTTGTGAAATTGCCTCGATATCATGCCAACTTCCCAAATCTGGATTTACGGTATAATAATCAATCACAGAAAAACCGTCGTCAGAAGAATAAGGATAAAATGGGAGGATGTGCATTGTATTGACCAAATTAGTCAGGTAACGACGAGCCACATTATGCAAAACATGTAATGGCGGATTTATATCATCTCTAATCTGGTCGCCGTAAGTAATCAGAAAAACTGTTTTGTTTGTCAAAGGCGATTTGTGTTTCCTTTTAGGGATCTCCATCAATGCGAAATTCCAATGAGTAATTAACTTCTCCAGCCTGTTGGCTGTTTCTGATCCGGTATTTTTGCCGTACAGAAATTCTAATCCATCTCTGATAAATTTCTGCATTTGGAAAATCGCATCATGTTATTGTTGACTTAAACTCAAGTAAAAACACGGAATTGTCATAACATTACCTGTCTGAAAGGGCAAATTCTACCTGTTTTTTTAATTACCCGAATCTCGGTACTTGTTTTTTAATATAATTCTTAAATTGCCTGCTTAATAGCCGATTTTTGTTTCAATTGAGATAATAGTTTAAGACCATGGTATGTAATAAACCAGTAATTTGAAATCAAACCCGAGATTAATGTTGACATAGGCAATCCCAAAAGACCGAATCTTAAACAGAAAATAACTGTAAGGGTAAGGTTTAAAGCCGCGTTTATAAGAGTTGAGATAACAAACGGATTCTTGCCGCTGGCAAGGACAAATTGACCAAACACAGATGCTACACAAAGGATGAAATAATCTGCGGACATTAGCATGAGGACATCGTTTGTTACATACTTCCCCTCGCCAACCCACAGTTTAACCAAAAACGGACTCGCGATATAAAAGACAAGGAATGCGCAGAATGACACACAGGCAATTAGGAAAAGGGTTCGGTTCATACGTCGCAAGGCTTGAGGATAATCCCCGCGTGAGAAATCCATAGTGAAAATTGGAATTTGCGGATGATAAATCTGCACAATAGCCTGCATAAAAACCATAGCAATTCTCTGGGCGAGGTAGAACGGGGTTACAGCAGCAGCTCCGAGGATTGCTCCAACCATCGGAACCTGAATCGAGGTTATGCAATAACTTGCTGAGCTGACAATTCCAATAGGCGCAGCAATTTTCCAGAGTTTAGAAAGTAGATTTTTATTATAGCCGGCAGATTCAGAAGTCTTAAGACGTTTTTCAGAGATTATATCCAGGACAATTTTCAGGGCTATGAATTGGCAAACCGAAAGTATGAGAATTACAGAGGCAATNACNCTTATTTTAGGGTAGATATACAGAGCGCCAATCACTCCTGCCCCGATAAGTAACTGAAAAGTCCCAATCAATGATTTTGTAATATACATGCGATTGCTGCCATCGATGACAGCCTGATTTAATTTTGCCTGAAGCGAAACAAGGGTTGAAATGCCNAGTAAATACCACGCNAATGTAANATGAATGCCTTTAATCTCCCCTAACCTTGTAAATGGAATCACAAGTTCATGAATGATAATAAGTAGGAGCAAACCGATAATTGTGATTCTTCTGAAAAGAACTTTAGCCACATTATAAATTTCTGCAACACCATGCCAGCCGGGCTGTGTATTTATAAAGTCNGAGTCTGCTTCATGTTTATCACCCATTTTTTTCCCGAGGCAGTATGCGACCTGACGCGCAATTACGTAACTGAAACCAAAATCCGTTAAAGTGACGATTGCGAGCAAAGTCTGGAATGCGAACCACAAACCCGCCTCGCCCTCGCTGAGCTTTTTAAGGATAAATGGAACAACAATAAATGCTGCCACAAGACCGCATCCTTGCTGATACCATCCGGCTATAGTTGCGGCACGAGCGGGATGTTCCTCTATCCATTTCTTAATGTTATCCATCCGGTTCAGTCTATTTACCCTGTGTTTTAATCAGCTCGGACTGGCGCATGAGCATAGCACGGGCTACTTTTTCCGCTTTTCTGTGCAGGTCATGTTTACTGAGCAATTTTTTCGCCCATTTACTAATATTTTCCTCTGGTGTTTTAAGCGCCGAGTTTAAAGCGATTTTAAAATCTTCATACGAATTATTATCAAAGGCAAAACCTGTGTCATCCATAACTTCCGTTAATGCCGGGATTTTAGAATAGACAGCGGGAATGCCATTGATAATCGCTTCCACCGGAGGCATTCCAAAACCTTCATATTCAGAAAAGTAGACTACAACAGCGGAAGAATTAAACATTTTTCTGTAATCGTCTTCCGGTAAACGGGGATAATGCCGCCAGTTTTTAAAATCCGGAAAACAAAGATTTTTCGGCAGATTACCCACAAAATCGATGCCCCCGACAAAATCTGTTTCCTTTTGCCAGCGTGTGAGATAGTCAATTGCAAGGTCGCTTCGTTTATGTCGCCAAGGGCTCACCAGAACGAATATCCGGTTTGACCTCGCGGAATCCCGTTTTTCAGACGGTTCAAAACCTGCGCCAATGCTAACCTTTGGAATATAATTCCGGATTTTCCATTCAGCCATCAATCTATCCACTTCCGATATCACAAAATCCGAGTTTGTGAAGATTATTGACGCATTTTTCAGAGACGACTTCAGCGCAGCGAGAAAGTAAATGCGTTCTGTTTTGTTATAATCTTTTGGGTAATGACGGTTATAGAATTCCGGCACAACATCATGGATATATGCGGCTAACCAGACAGGCGGTTTTCTAATAAAAGACGAAAAACCTTTGGGCAGAAATAACCACTGGACATTGTGTTTCTTCGTTTCGAGGTAAATACCAATCTGATCCCAGAAAATCCGGTAAAAACGGCTTTTTATCGGGTAGTCGATATCAATTAATTTTATCTTATCGTTCAGGCCAGCAAGTTTTATGGAACTATTTTTAAAAACCACAAGCTCGCGAATCTCCGGGCGAAGTCCCAGCGCCTTAACAAGGCTAATTGCAAGATTCATTTGCCCGATGGTTCGGGTTCTTTCAAAGCAGTAATCTGCAATTGAGAATGCAATGCTTAAAGTTTCGTTCATTTAATTCACCAAGAATAAAAAGAACTTCCCATCGCCGTCAAGACGATGGGAAGTCCCAACCAGGCTTATGAGTTTTTTCTTTTACTTATTCCCAGCGGGAGATTTAGCTTTTTGGAGCAAAGCGTTCGCCTGGTTTTTGACGTTTTCGCTCACGTTTGCCGATGCTGTTTTCTGAAGGGCATCAATTGTTTTTTGGCTGGCAACAGCGCGGCGTGGCTGGAGAAGGCGTGTCGCGACGTTCACAATAGTAGCCCCTGCTTCTTCGCTGACAGACGCATCACTGAGCATCGGGACAACTAAATCGAATACCTGATCAGAGTTGATTGCACTCACAGCGGAGAGGAGGAGTTTTTTCTCTTCAGCTGTTTCAAGCATTGTTGATGCCTGTTTACACAAATCAAGGCGTTGGTCTGCAGGAATTTCGGTCTGTCTGGCAAGATTAAAGAAACTGCGGAGACAGAGCGAGCGTTCCTGCTTATCGTTTGTGGACTTCGCCAGATTGATAAGGGCAGAAGCAGGTTCTGGCGATTTCCAGTCACCAAGCGCGCGTATGGCGCTTTCACGCACCTGACGATTAGTGTCTTTGGCCGCTTCCAGAACAGCATTTAATGCAGTCTGATTTCCAACTGCGCTGAAGACCTGCATCATTGCAGATTTTTGAACAGGGGTTGCAGTCGCCATAAATTTAATAACGCCTGAAATTGCAGCATTCTGGTCAGAAGCCCTTGAACAAATCACACTCAATGATTGGGCAATAGCATTTAGTTCCTGCTGATTTTGCGATTTCTTCGCAATTTCAAGCAATGATGCAATATCTGAAACTTCGCCAAGTTCACCAACACGTCTTAACGCCTGTTGGCGGACCTGCTGGTCAGGGTCGGACGCAAGTTTAATTAATTCTGTGGCTGCACCCTGAATCTTTCGACGCGCGACAAGGTCAATACCAATCAATTTCCGCGCCGGTTTTTCATCCGAGAGGAGTTTTAAAACGGCTGCATCTGCGGATTTGCCAGCGAATCCTGCAAGGACGTCACGCACTACACGGGCAATTTCTTCATCCTGAAAATCAACCAGACCTGTCAGAACCGGCAATCCGCGCTCATCGCCAAGTGAACCAAGGGCTTTCAAAGCCGCAATTTTTACGGGTTTATTTTCGGATTTAGTTAGGTCAATGACGGCATCAACAGCGGATTTATCAACCCTATGCGCTATTGCGTTAATAACAACAATTTGGTTGTCCGGTTTAAGATTTTTAACTTCGCTTGCAAGGACTTTCCCGACTGCGTCGCCTTTCATTTCCAATGCTGTGCGGACAGCAGCAGAAAACGTCAGGTAATCCGCGCTATTTAAACACTCGCGCAAAAGCGCAAGACCGTCTTTTTCATTTCTTGTGAGAATTGCCCCACGGATAGAACCGGTTTTAACCTGATGAGGCGCCTGTTTGTAATTTCTTAAATAATCGTACACAGACATGGCTTCTTTGGTCTGGCCTGAGGCTGTTAGAGACTCTGCGCACCGGAAAAGTCCCTCGCAAATGGAAAGGATATTTGCAGCAGGCGCCTTTTCGAGCGCGTTCCGCAACGCTTTTACGCACTGGACATTGCCGATTGACCCGAGAGCACGGGCTGCCGCCTGGGCAACATCCGGATCCTGATCGTTCAGAAAGCCGGTGAGCGCATCAACTGCCTTGGCATCGCGTCTCACACCGATGCTGCCGATAACGCCGACAAGTAAACGTCCTTTGACTTTACCCAGCGCATCGCGAAGGGCATCATCCACAGACGGATCGTTTATCGGTTCGAGCGCATACCTTGCCATGTGCGAAAGTTTTTCGTCAGTCAGCAAGGCAGCCAGTGTGGGAACAGCAGCCTTAGAACCGTAAACTGCGAGTTCGCGGCAGGCATCTGCCTTTTCTTTCTGTCCTGCGTCAGATTTCAGAACCGCTATCAAAGCGGCTTCTTTATCTGCGGCGCTTTGTGCAGAAAAACCGTTAAAAACGAGATTTCCGCATACCAGCGCAAATCCGATTGACAGAGCAAAGAATTTATTCAGTTCATTTTTTAATGTGATTGTTGTCTTCATAGGCTTCATAGATTGTTAAAGTTTAATCATAAATGGTTAAAGTTTAAATTTAGGGTTTAGATAATCCATGGTTCACGCATTGCGCGGGAACGAAGTTTATTTGCCTCCGGGTCGTTGATGAATTCCTCCTTAACAGGGTCAAACCGCATGTTTCGTTTCAGCCACATGCAAATATTTGCGCAATGAACAGTTGTCATTGAACGATGCATGACAACTGGATTTGCTACAGTCTGGCGTCTGGATTTTANGCAATCAAAGAAATCCCGCACATGACTCATTGGTCTTTGTGTGCGAGCCTGATATTCCGAAACAATCTTACGAAAGTCGCTTAACAGGGCTGGATTAGAAACCTCCGGACGCGAGTAACCATCCGCAACCGCCACCCATCCTTCGGTGCCGTCGAACCTCATCCCACACGAGCCGTGCCAATATTTATCGCCGCGGCTCAGAATCATTTTAACACCATTTGCAAAATGGACGGTCATGCCATCACCAGTCGGATTATTCACATATTCATAGTAAATACCGGACGTATCAAGGGCGTCAATTCCTGCCTGAGCCTGAGCAAATGTGTGAGCACCCCATTCACCTATGCAACTTGTATGGAAATCATAGAAGCCACGCCATCCGCCGCGGACATAAGATGAGTTATAGGGACGCCATGGGCATGGACCAAGCCACTGATCCCAATCAACTTCGTCCTTTGGTGGTTCAGGTTCAGCGGGGAGCCAGTCGTGACGCATCTCTGCGGCATCCCATGGGGCAATGTGAGCATAGCAAGTATGGACTTTTCCTAAACGTCCAGTTCTGGCAAGTTCAATAGCAAATACGAAATTTGCCTCGCTCAAACGCTGGGTTCCAGTCTGATAAACACGTCCGTATCGCCTTGCAGTTTCAACAACTGCGCGACCTTCTGCGATCGTCATGCATGAAGGCTTTTCAGAATAGACATCCTTGCCGGCGCGCATTGCCATTATGGAAGCAAGGGCATGCCAGCGGTCACCAGTGGCAATCAGAACAGCATCAATATCTGTTCGTTCAGCCAAAAATTCACGGATATCGCGGTATGTTTTACAATCGTTGTTGCCGTATTTATTATCAATAATTCTTTTTACGTTTTCGCGGGCTGACCGCTTAGCGTCGCAGACGGCAACAAACTGGACGTCTGGTTCAGGAATCATCCAGTTTAGAACATGAGTCCCACGGCCACCAATTCCAATTCCCCCCATTATAATCCGCTCGCTTGGTGGAACTCGTCCATCCCTGCCAATTGCTGTAGCAGGGATGATAACTGGCGCAGTAATTAATCCAATCGCTGCAGCCGTGCGTTTAAGGAACTTCCTTCTGCTTAGTCCGGGAATAGAAAAACCATCCCGTCCAGACTGAATTTCAATGCGTTTATTCTTTGGTGTCATATTCATATTTTAAAATTCGACGAAAATGAGGTAAAGATATTTAAAAAAATTTCAGAAGTTTTCAGATACAAGGATTTTTCAGACACAAAGGTTTTTTAGACCAGATTTTTTTGAGGGGAATTTTTTCTGTGTTTTAATAAAAAAATAAAAAAGGGTTTATCCAACCTTTCGGATAAACCCTTTCTGAAAACAGAATTATCTTTTTCTAACTGCTATTTTTTCTGTGGTGCATTTGTCTGTGTATTTGAAGAAGGGGCATTGGTTGTCGTAACAGATGCCGGTTTTGGCTCTTCTTTCTTTTCCTGGAGG
>JGI24721J26819_10006370_pt1 | contig 11510 bp, 7 predicted proteins | sample YelNatPaOPGAMG01_FD_26819 | JGI IMG/M metagenome (IMG submission 26819)
AAAACTGAACGCCGTGAAGAACTTCATGCAAAAAGTTTACGGTGCATGCGCACGTGCGCGTTGGTTCGCGCCGCTAACAGCATTGTTAGCAGCCTTTACTGTGACCTTTCTTGTGGCGAGAAACGTTTTTTCTCAAACGCTGGTTTTAGGAGACACCCCCTGGGTGAATTTTCAATCGCCAAAAATAATATGGGAATACACGTTTAACATCTGGAACCCAGCCGCCTATGGAGACAACACACCAAAACCTCAATGTTACCTACTATTATACTTCTTCGCTGAAGTAGCCTCCACTTTCGGAAACTCCTCCATTTACAGTTTCTTCATGCACCTAAGCTTACCCCTCAGCTTTCTCTCCTTCTACTTTTACTCTAAAAAATTCTGTGACAAGACTTTGACGAGAATTCTTGGAGCAACATTGTATGTGATAAACCCGGTCACCATAGCCCTATTCACGGCGGGTCAATTAATATGGATCCTGGTTTTTCTCCCATTGTCAATAAACTATTTTATGGCAATCCTGGAAGAACAGAAACTGCAAAACACTTTAAAGGCAACGCTGTTTACAAGCCTCACAATTTGGATGCTTCCGCCAATAGCGTTCATTTTATCTTTAAGCCTAATAGTGGCGGCGCTAACTTACGTGGCGATGGCGAAAAACAAAATAGATTACGCAAAAAAGCTTTTAACTCAACTCGCCATCTACGGTTTGCTTCTAACCTCGTGCTCGGCTCCCTACATCTACTCAACAATGTTGTACATCCAATCGCCAAATTTCAGCATAGGCGGCAATGTGCTCATAGACTTCCAGTACACGTATCAAGAGGCCACAATCCCAAACCTGCTTAGGCTGGCTGGAAACGGGGGTTCACCACAAATCCAATTAGGTTACAACTCGTCAAAAAACCTAAGCAACGAAGCAGGCTATATAATACCACTATTTACCCTTCTAAGCATCCTATGGATAAAGGACTCAGACAAAAAAAGGAGAATAATCGCTGCATTAACAATGCTGTTTTTCACGCTTCTGTCCGCAACTTTCTTAAGATTCGCATGCAACTCGCTAGAATGGGTCATAACTGACATCATGTTCACTTGGACTCTGCGCAACCCCTTCAAAATCCAAATTTTAATGCTGGCGGCAATAACACCGCTTTTCGCCTTCACAACCGAAAAAATCTCAATATCCACCATAAAACTCCTTCAACAAAAAAACCTCAAGATGGCTACAATGACAATAATCCTAATCTTGCTAGCTGTTTCCCACATATACTTTTACAACTCCTTAGCTTTCAATGGGTACATGGGAATAGACAAATACCCAGGAACAGACCAAGCCACGCCAGATGAAACCCTAACCCAAATAGTAAACGATTCATTAACATGGCAGGACGATGAAAGCTCCAGAGGCATAATACTTCCATTTGACCATAAAACAGAGCTGTACGTTGAATATTCAAACATTTTTCTATATCCAAGCAGGTTAGGCCAAAACTCTGAAATCTCAAACATGATAAGCAACGCGTTATGCGAAGGCGTAAACTTTGAAAACCTTCTAAGGCTTCTAAGCGTAAAATACGTGTACATAAACAACAAGTGGGAGGACACCGGATTCGAGATAATCCAGCCTCAAAGCCCCCAATCAATCCTTGCCACATTAGACAGGACCGATGAAGCAGCTAAAGCATCCGAATACTCCAAAATCGTGTTAGACAACGCTCTGCCAACTGTTTACGTAAGCCAGTACCCAATACTTTATTCAAACATGCAAACAATAAACCTGCTAGACGCATCTGAATTTCAAAACAAGCCAGTTTTCATCGAAATCCAGAATCAAGAATGCAACATAACAACAGACAAAGAAGAAACATCAAAAATAACCCACTACCTCTTTGACAATCCATACTCAAACACATACGATTTATATGCTGCAATCTACGTTGAAAAGCCGGAAACAACATTATACTACAGGCTGGACAACGAAGAATCAAAAGAAAAAACAATCTTAGAAGGGCAAAACCCGCTAAAAAACATCGCTAAGCTCCAGCTACAAAGCGGAAATCACAACCTATCCTTAACAGTCAACGACATAACGATGTTCACAAACTTAAACTACAGCTTTATCAACTATGGAAACGGAAAATACACCATTGAAGGGCAATCCTTAAAAATTGAAAACGGAACCCTAATAGGCTTAAAAGAATTCAAAAACTTTGACCTCAACCTCAAATTTAAAGTAACAAATTACGGAGAAGAAGCGTGGCACGCACCATACGTGTATTTCGCATTCACAGACGACTCCTACTTTTACGCTGTATTCCACGAAAACGGATACATAGAACTAGCAAAATACGCACAGGGAACACATCAATCCTCTCTGGCTTTAAAAAAAGCAGAAACAAANTTCACAGACTGGAACAACATCCAAATAGTGAAAGTCAACGAAACCGTCACCTTATACCTAAACAACCAATACATATTCAGCTTCAAAGACCCCCTGCTAAACAAAACAGGAAAGATAGGTCTAGGATCATGCAACTCGACAACACTTTTCAACGAAGTGGCGATAACCCCAACAGTAATAAGAGGCATCTGCCTAATTCCAGAACAAAACCGACAAACATACACGGCAAAAACGCTTGAAAAAACTCCAGGACACTACACTCTACAAATAAGCAACTCTGAAAACTTGTGGCTTACACTTTTTCTGGGCGAAAACTACGATCCACTCTGGGAGGCAACAATCAACGGAACAAAAGCTGAAAACCATATTAAAGCAAACGGCTACGGAAACCTCTGGATTTTCAATGCACCACAAGGACTGCTCAACATCGAAATCTCCTACACACCAAACACCACATACAAATACCTTTCTTCACTAAGCCTCATAACCGAAGCCGCCATAATAATCACAGCTTATCTCCCACCAAAAATCCTACAAAAAAGGCGGCTCTACCGCAGAAAGATAAAAGTCGATAAAGGCGATGGAAAGTGAAAAGCTCCAGTGCACTTTTAAAAATAAGAACATGGTTCAACAAAAATGCGCAGGCACCCACGAAGACGCCGCATACATAATTGTCGGCGGGGATTTTCGCCCACCACTAAACCAGCAAGCCTTCAACAAACGTGTCATCTACGCCTGGGATGAGATAGACTTTGGAATGCCCTCAGTTTATCAAGCTCGAATACTCACCCCCCATCCTACCTATTTGTAACGGTCTTCCAGAATCTTAGCATAGACTTGTTCTCATCACAGTTAGCGCGCGCATACATTTGCATGTTATAATTAGCATCAGCTTTTGGAAATTTGTTAGGTTATAGTATCCTATATTTCAAACATGTGCGCTTTAAAACTGCAGATGAAAGTGTAATGGTCATCATGAGTGTGAGAAGAATTGGCGTTAATAGGTGTTCTGGGATGACGTGGTATTGGTAGCAGCAGCCGTTGCCATCTTTTGTGGCTTGGTTTCCAGCATTGTCAAATGCTATTATCTTGTAGATTACCCATGTACCGTTTTTATAGCCTGGAATTGTTCCTTCCCATAATGTTTCATGTATTTCTCGGCACGCCTTCATATTCGCAATGGTCCATGTTATTCCATTGTCCAAGCTATGCCATAGGGTAACATATTTAATGCCCGTTCCATAGTCTGTAACGTTAACCCAAACATGAACTTCTTGATATGGTTCAACCTCATCTGATAAGGGTTGCTTTATCGGCTCGCTTATATCTGGGGGGATATCATCAACAAAATAAGCTTCTAATGTATGGTCTGAATCTATAATTACCGTTATGGGGTTTTCGGTTCTTTTCACATCGTCAAGTAGCCAGTAGTTAAATGAAAAACCTATGCTTGGAATTGCTGTTACGGTAACAGCGTTTACTTGTGCCCCCTTAACATACGTGTAGGTTCCGGGTAGGGGATTAGTTGTTCCTCCAGCAGTTGCAATTATAGACAGTTCATAAATTATTTGGGTGAAAACGGCTTGCAAGGTATGATTTGAATCCATTAGTATTTCTATAGGATTTTGAGAGCCCACATTAATCCCATCAAGGACCCAGTATGCAAGTCGATAATTCAAATCAGGCGTCGCTGAAACCGAAACTAATTCTCCAACAAAATGGAAATACAAGCCCGGAGACGGATCTGTTATACCTTTAATTGACGTTTCAATCTGAAGGGTTGTTGTATAAGTCTGTAATATAGTGATTTTATGCTGAGAATAATTGTAGGCGAAGAAAATGTAGATGTCTTTTATATCTTTCCATTCCCTTGTTTCTACACGTTTTCCATCGACTAGCACTGTATAATTGTTCATCCACATGTTTTCCATAATGACGGCTGGAATAGTTATTCTGCAAAAGCCAACTGTCCCATTTTCACCAATCACATTAAAACTCAAAGTTTTCTCAATCGTATTTAGTTTAAAGTCTGAAATTGTAGAATTGCTGATGATTTCAATATTGCGATTTTCTCCGTCCCAAACACCAACCTCAAAGGAGTTAAATGGGGCCATTAGCGGATAACGGTCTACATTGCCAGAACCAATAATTTGTGGAGCATCTCCGATGCCATCGCTGCCAGTCACGTTCTGAAATGGACCACTATATAAGTCACCGCCACTGTAATATTTCCAGAAATTGCCTCCTGAGGGGTACTCGTTATCCCACTGATTAATGCTTCCCTCTAATATTTCCGGTACGCAATAGAAGTTATTATGGTAGAACACGTTGTTGCTTGATGAATTTAAGCGTATTGGATTAAGGCCTACATAGCTTATTACATTGTTTATGAAACGATTGTTATCGGAATTTTCAACTATTAAGCCGTAGAATTCGTTCTGTTGGAAAACATTGTTATCGGAATTTTCAATGAAAGCACCTGCTGGAAATCTGTCAGCATTTCTTATATTCGTAAAATTGCAGTAACTGGCTGAACTCACCTCGAATGAATTAAACCTTCCATTACCATCTCCGATCGTAATGTTTTCAATCCAAACACGGCTTGCGTTAACTCTCAAGATTCCCCCACAACCAGCAAAGGGATTATATCTATCTCCTCCTATAATAAAATTGGCAACCTTAGCATAATTAGCCGATACATCTAACAATAGATATACTGTACAATTTCCTTGCCCGATAAGCCTTATGCTTTTATTGACGAATATTTTTTCATCATAAATTCCTTGTTTAACAATAACTGTGTCTCCTAAATTTGCAGCATTTATTGCTTGCTGTATAGATGAGAAATCGTCAGGAACAATAATAGTTCCAGATTCTGATTTAACTGGCATAATGTTAAACGTAAAGGCTAAAACATATGCAACCAATACTAATATGATTATTCCTGAAAGCTTGCGCAGGATGCTTAATTTTTTGGTTCTCATTTCCAGACACTATTGCCAATGATGGTTGAGGTTTGTACTGTTAGTTTTACCTTTTATAATGTATGAAAGTAAATATATAAGCTTAAATTGCATACAAGATGGAAAATAAAGCGTTTAGAAAAACTCTTAATGCTGGATTGACGGTTGCGTTGCTATGATGTGGAATGGGGTTTGAAATGAAACTAAAATGGAAGTTTGTAGAATTGCTGATTTTTGTTGCTTTTTGCTTGTTTAGTCTACGTGTGCTGAACTGGTTTGAATATCCTTACATATTGATTAGCGGCGATTTGAGACCTCCACTGAATAATGGAGCATTTGTAAAACGTGTCCTTTACATGTGGGATGAGATAGATTTTGGCTTGCTATCGGTTTATCCTCCGAGAATTCTCGACCCTTTCAATTTTTTTACCACAATTTTCCAAACTCTTGGCATAAATCTTTACTTTTCTCAAATGGTAGCAGTGTTCTCGATATATTTTCTGGCATCAATCTTCATGTATGTGTACGTTAAGCAGCTTACAAACGGCGATGTTATTGCGGCTTTTGTTGCGGCACTGTTTCTTACATCAAATGTTCATTTGATAGTTGACAGAGAACAAACAGCTATAGGATTTATAAATACCACACTAATGATTCTGCCATGTTTGGTGACATTTACAAGAGGCATTAAAACAAAATCTTACATACTGATGGTGATTTCGGGTTTACTCTTCAACCTCACATATGGAGCATTTCCAAATTATCGAGTAACACTTTTGTGTCTTATGGCGTTAGCCATAACCTGCTTATTCCTATTTGTGAATAGCGGGTTAACGCTTATTTACCGCAAAAATAGTATTTCCAGTTTTAATATTTCACTTAATGTAAATTTACTTTCAAGTTATCTAAGGGTTTTATTAGTGTTTGTTGTATCGCTTTTGTTAGCTTCTATTTGGGTTATTACGCTTGTTCTGACAAACTTGGAAGCTTTACTTAGTTCATACGAAAACATGGCAGCACCACCGTTTGTTTTATATCTTCGACCTTATGATGTATTAAGGCTTATCGCAAAATGGGCTTTTTATGAAAAGGGATGGGGTAAACCTTATGTACCATACGCAAACGTCTACTTTGATAATCCTTTAATCGTAATTTTATCTTATTTTCCTTCAATTCTCGCATTTATGGGTCTGCTATTTTCCAAATCACGTAAATTAACCATCTATTTTAGTGTAGTGGCGGCGCTTTCTCTGCTCTTAACAAGTGCATTCAATCCATATTTTAGTCAACTTTACTCTGCGTTGGCAACTTATGTCCCTTTAATGATTGCCTTCAGGGAATCAACCCACTGGATTCTCTTTGTAATAATGTCATATAGCGTTTTGATTGGCATGACTCTTTCATCCGTATGCCACAAATTAAAACATATAAAATGGCAGTTATTTGCGATAAGCCTTACTATTGCACTTTTTGCTTCAACATCGTTCCCATTGATAACAGGAGATGTTACAAGAAACTGGTTAAAACCTGATATTAAAGGTTCATATGTGCCTTCTTCTTACGCAGAGCTTGATAGCATGATTTCGAACGATTATTGGACTATACTGCTTCCCCAGCGAGGCACCTATGTGAGCTACAACTTTAGTGATGGTGTACTTGCTTGTGGGAATCCGTATCCGCTTTTATTTTCAAAACCTGTAATATCTGGAATTGGCACAGAATATATAAGATCTGAAAACGACGAATTGTTCAATGAAATTCATGATGCACTTCAACATATCCGCAAAGTAAATATTGCTCCAGATAGTGTTGCCAATGCCAGCACAGTGGAAAGAAGCGGTTTAGACGCAAGCAAAGCCATCGACGGCTTAAACAATACTCGTTGGTCTTCTGATGTGGGTGTTCCCCAATGGCTTGAAATTGAATGGAATCAATCTTATGAGATATGGGAGATAAAAATTACGTTTGAATCTGCATATGCAAGAAAATTCAGTATAGAAGCATGGAACCAATCTGAATGGAAAACTTTGGCAACCATAGAAAACAATGATTCCACCGAATTTACATACAGCTTTTCGCAACCAGTTGTTACGAATAAACTTCGCTTTATCTTCACAGAAGCCACAAAATGGTCTTCCATCAGCATATGGGAACTGGAAGTATTCGTCTACACAGAAGAAGCCAAATTTCTAGGCATGATGGGAATAAAATATCTCATCCTTGAAAAAAGCATTATATATGGCAACACTTACGACATAGACAACCTTAAACTGCAAGGAAAAAATGTCTTCACGCTCGTCAAAGATTGGGATGACGCCTCACTTTTCGAGAATGCTTATGCAGTTGAGAAACTATACGTAGCAGACAACCCGATTAACGTAAGCCAAATGCAAAAAGCTATAGCCACTTTAGAGTGGAACACGCTGAAGCATTCCATGTTTGTAGACAAGACATTACCAGATAAAAAACTGTCAATTCCGCAAGTTTTTACGTGGAAACAGGTTAACCCAACACTATATGAGATAAACGTAGAAAACACCGAACCGTTCATCTTAGTGTTGCTAGAAAACTTTGATCAACGTTGGAAAGCATATGTAAACGGAAGTCCCATCCCAGAAACAAACCATTACAAAGTTAACATCTTTGCCAACGGCTGGCTCATAGATACGAATGGAAAGCTCCAAATCACAATACAACATGAAACACAAAGCATCATCCAACATTCAGTAATCGCATCAGCCATCCTTCCCACGCTGTTCCTAATGCTTATATACAGAAAGGACGTAAAGAAAATCGCCTCCTTAATGCACAGTAAATGGAAAACCAATAAGTGACACAACTTTAAAAAATAAGCCACTAATTTTGATCGCCTAAAGAAAAAAGAAAACCCAAACCCGCTGAAAAATACTTCACAACCTGATAAACAAGAAAACCAAAAGTCAAAGATGGACATTCAGTAAAACGTTTCCAGTTGCGGATAAAAGCGGGTCTAATCGGGCTTATTTGTTCAATTCCCCTTACAGAGTTCATAGCAATAAAATTCTTCAGGGTTTTGCCATAATAATAATGCCTTTTCGCAATTTCCGATAAACTTTCAGGCTCACCTATGTGGATTTCCTTTGATTTTATGTAGCCAATTTTAAAACCATGCTTAACTAGCCGATTATGCAAATCATAGTCTTCAGCAGCCACTAACCGCTCATCAAAACCGCCAATCCTTTCGAAAATATCTTTCCTGAAAAACCTTGCAGCTACGTTCAGCTTGTCATAAAAATAACAGTCTCTTTCCAGTTTCCGAACTCTAGCCCAAAAACTTGCACTTGGGTCTGAAGTGTTATGAACGCAAATAGCATCGAAGCATTCGATTTCGCATTTTCTAATGGCTTCTTCAACAACAAAAGGTTCAACAACAAAATCAGAATCAACACGATAAACATACTTGCCACGAGCATATTTAACGCCGAAATTAACTTGAGCACTGCGTTCAGGTCCCTTTAACAAAACTAAATCAGCATATTTTTCAGCAATTTCCCTTGTCTTATCTATTGAGTAATTATCTACCACAATAACTTCAATGTTCGAGTAAGTCTGCCTCCTTATAGATGTTAAGCATCTTTCCAAAAATCTTTCAGAGTTAAGAGTTGGAACAATTACGGATACTAGAGGTTTTTGATTTGAATCACACATTTAACTACCGCCAGATTTAATAACTTTAATAAATTTATCTGCAACTTTATCCCAACTAAAACTTCTGGAATATTCCAAAGCATTTCTTGAAAATTCAAACCTTAACTTCTCATCGTTTAATATGTTCATGATTCCTTCAGCTAAAGCCTCTACATTCCCAGACTTAACAAGAAGCCCAGTTTCACCATTCACTATTGAATCCCTTAACCCCGCAACATCATAAGCAACGCAAGGCACACCCAAAGCATTAGCTTCAACCACATTCAACCCAAAACCTTCCCTCACACTTGGATTCACCAAAACCCAAACCTTCTTAATTAGGTCTCTCCTTTCATCATTTGAACACGACCTAAAAAACCTAACACCCTCACAAGCCATTTTTTCCAAATCCTTCCTAAAATAGCCATCTCCAATAATCCAGAGCTCAGCTTCAGGAATTTTCTCCTTGACCAGTTTAAATGCTTTAACAGCATGATCGGGTCTTTTAGCNTTCTTAAGCCTTCCAGCGTAAGCAACAACAGGATAAGCTTTCTTCTCTGGAACTTGGNTTAAAGGCTTAAAGTTTAATCCCTCAGAAACAACGTAAACTTCCTTAAACCCTAAACCTGAAAGGTCTTTCTTAGTGCTTTCAGAAACTGTAACTGTTGGAACGTTAGTGTAGCTTTTCAGCCATCTCTCTTCAAGGAAATAATAACCAACATAGCTTATTGGAAATGGGGTTTCATAAAACCAGTACTCACGGGCTAACTGATGAATTAAGGCAACTATCTTTTCTCCATTGTCAACGAATTTTGGCGTGAGAAAAGGCCTCGTGTTAATCTCGTCGACAACAACATCAAAACGTTCTCTGGAAAAATACTTTCTATAGTATTTCCGCGCTTTCAAATAGACAAGAAGCTTGCCACCATCCCTAACAATCCTAACGCCGTCAACATTTTCCTCTCTTTTGCATCCGGGAAAACTGGAAGTGAACAACGTTACTTTATGTCCCATCCTAACCCAACGTTCAGCCACTTCACGCGTGAAAACTTCAGCTCCTCCCATCTCCGGGTTAAGCCAGCAACGCCAGTTGAACATTAGAATGTTAAGGCGTTCCATAACTCTTCTTATTCACATATCCAAAAACGGTTTTAATACTTTTTACCCTGAAAATGAGAATCAGCTACGCTGGTAACACTTTAAGACCCTAAGCCTGTAGCCGATTTTCAGCATGTCAAGCGCCATTTTCAAAATTTCCCTGAAGCAAACCATGCTATTGATGCGAACGTTAACTGGCAACTCGACAATTTTGTACCCGCTATGATTACACGCCCCAATCAACTCTAAATCAAACGCGTACCTGTTCACAACAAGCTTGGGCGCTAACCTCTCTAAAACTTCCCTCCTAAAAGCCTTCAATCCCGTTTGGGTGTCCTTCAGCTTTATACCCGTAGAAATCCTTGACAAAATATTAAAACCAAAACTCAAAATTTCTCGTTTAAGAGAAACACGCGTGTGCGACTGCGGATGCCACTTAGAGGCTACTGCCACATCACTTTCCTTCAAAGCTTCAATGTAACGTGGAATAAGCGCTGGGTCAACATCTAAATCGCTATCTACAACAACTACGAATTTGCCACGNGCATGCGCAAAACCGGTCTTAATGGCGTTTCCCTTACCCCTGTTCACCTCATAACCAATAACCTTCAAGCACCCGTTACCCCTCTCCTCCATATACCTAACAGCTTTTTGCCTCGTATCATCCTCACTGCCATCATCAACAACCAGAATCTCATAGTTCAAACGCGACCTCCTCATAACATCATCAACCCTGGCAATGGTGTCCCAAATAATCCTTCCCTCATTGTACGCACACAAAATAACTGAAACATCAACCCCATCCTTCAACCAACTTCCCCCCTAGAGGCTTCACTCTTCACAGCACTCAAGGCTTGTAAGACAACACCAACAACCAAAAACAAGTACCCGTAAACCGCAATCTCACTTGCAAGAGCCTCATCCCCACGAACCAGCGAAAAAGCACATGAAAAAATAAGCGCGTCAAAAACAATTATAAACGCCGCTCCAGGTTCTCTGACAAAATACCCTTTAACCATGGACAAAAATTTCCTTAACCTATCCGCAGCTCCACGCCCATTCTTAGTCGCTTTGAACAATTATGCAGCCAACCGCCAAACTTTAATTGCACATATTTCATGCACAAACAATATAAAACTTACCTTAGATCAAAACTCGAAAAGGGCATGCTAACACGCGCAACGACACGTTAAAAGGAAGTTTCGGGTTGAATTCTGTTCACGGTGCGACGTTAAACCCGAAACATTAACGTAGCCTTCAAGCAAAGAGGTTTCTCCTATGAGAAAAACGTAGGGGGGAGGGGTAGGTGAAACAGGTAGGGGGTAGGTATAGGCTAATTTTCCGCCAAAGTTTTATTTTTAAAAGATTATTCTGTTTAA
>JGI24721J26819_10006397_pt1 | contig 11472 bp, 9 predicted proteins | sample YelNatPaOPGAMG01_FD_26819 | JGI IMG/M metagenome (IMG submission 26819)
TTTTCAGCATATGATTTGTAAAGTGCTTTTTTGTGTTTCATATGGTCATCCACCGATCTTGATATTTTGTACATCACGTAATAAATGACAAATGGTACAAAGATCGAAAGTATTATCCAGATGTAATTAACCGAATTTTTAATATCCTGTTCACGATACTCTTCCATTTTATCCATTTAAATCACAAAAAGAGGGATATTCATTTCTGCTTCTGATAGTCCTCCGTGTTTTCCTTTCATCTGATGCTCATTTCCGGTATATTTTACCACAAATGAATAATCATTTCTTGGAACGGCTATGAGATCGCCTATGCGCATTATCGATTTCGGATTCGGAATGCCAGGACCAAATAACCCTTCATCGAGAAATTCCATTGAAGAATGAAATTCAACGTTCGATCCGAAAGTGCGTTCCCCTTCATCGATGGTCTTTTGCGGATCTTTTGTGTAAAGATACATGATTCTCGGCTCTCCCGTAGGTAAAATTTGTAAAGTCGAGACAAATTTATCTTCCGATTTTATGTGATACTCATGCTGCCATGGTGTGTGAATCTGACCATGATCGGCCGTTATGATAAAAACGGTATCATCTCTTACTTTATCTGAAAGATTTTCGTAAACGATATCTTCAAAAGTTTTGAGTACAAGTCTGGATTCTTCCATATACTCCTCAGAAGATGGTCCATAAATGTGTCCCATGGCATCAACCATAGGCCAATAAGCGTAAATGTAAGAAAACTTTTCAGATTCAAGGCTATTTCTGAGTTTAACCATCATATCGATTATGTCAAAATAACCCTGAACGGCAGATCCATGATCGTGAATCTTGGAAAGGCCGCTTTCTTTGAAAGAGGAAGGTATTATTATAAGTGGATTTGCACCGTAGTTCCTTAAAGATTCGTATATGGTTTTAACATCAAGAAAAGTTGAAGGATTTGCACCTCTCGATATCAAAGTGTCACGTGGCATTCCTATCGGTGAAAAATCTATCATGTTTGCAAGGGTGCCAAACTCTTTAAGGTAAAGTATGTATCCTAACATGCCATGTTCAATGGGCGAGGCAGCCGTTGCGAGTGTTGTAAGCACGTTAACCGTTGTCGAAGGGAAAACAGATGATATCTTTTTGGGTTTATCGATGTATTTAAAGTTTGAATGTTGAAAAAGATTCAAAGCAGCATCGTATCCCAACGCATCGATCAAAATCATGACAACCCGCTTTGCACTTTCAAATTTTGGTCCAAGATATTCTTTCGGCAAAGGCTTATGCAATGGCACGACACCGAATTTTGAGATGATCGAATTTATCAAACCCAGCAGGGAACTTTCGTAATCTATTCTCATCCCTTCACCGATCCCTGCGTTAAACCTCCGACTATGAATCTTTGCAAACTCAGGAAGAGTGCCAATATAGGAATCATTCCGATCAACGCCGCCGTTGTCATAAGGCCCCAGTTAGTCGAATACTGGCTGGTTGCAAAGGATTGGAGTCCAACGGCAAAAGTGTAATGATNTATACCAGACATGATTATGGATGCAAGTATGTAATCACCGTAGTTTCCTATAAAGCTCAGGATAACCGTAACAGCAAGCACCGGAGCAGAAAGCGGAAGTATTATTCTCCAGAATGTTTGGAATCTCGTTGCTCCATCTACCATTGCAGCTTCTTCAAGTTCGGTTGGAATTGTATCGAAAAATCCCTTTATGAGCCATGAATTAAAGGCAATTCCACCGCCTATGTAAAGGAAGGCAAGGCCGCCAAGAGAATTAAGACCAAGGAATGGTAAAAATTGACCTATGTAGTTCAGCAAAAGGTATAGAGCAACCATTGCCATCATCGTTGGGAACATCTGTATGAGCAATATGCTTATCAAACCGTATTTTCTACCTGGAAATCTGAGACGTGAGAATGGATAGGCCATCAAAGCAGAAAGTAAGACGGTTATCACGGCAGCACTGCCGGCAACGATTATGCTGTTCAACAACCACAAGAGGAAGGGTGGCAAATATTTTACCTGCCAGTCTTGAGTCAAATAATAAGAGGTGTTGTTTATGGAATTCAATCTCCCACTTATGTCCTTGAAATAAGGCAAAGCTGCGAGTTCGTTTGTTCTTCGTGAAATTATCCCGAGTGCAGGCGCTATGACGGAAACATATTGATTCTGGTAGAGATTGTTTATGCTGTTTATTTCGTTGACGCTGAACGGAAAGCCAAGCAAGTTTATGTCTATGTAAGCGTTACTTCTGTTTTTGAGATTCGATATGTAATTACCGTATTGAGCGTTGAAAGTGCTGAATTGAGACGTAGTTTGCAAAGTAAGGTTAATCGTGTCCATCAATTTTTGCGTGTTAAAAAACTGATCGTATCTCGACGAAGGAGGAATAGGCTGGATATCCTCGTAAATTGAAGAATTCGCAAGTGTACCGTAATATGAGTTCAGATCGTTTAAAAAAGTTGCGGCACTTTCAAAAGTACCTATTTTTGCTTCGTCGGCCTTTATAACAGGTACCATCAAGATAGTTTTAAAGTACAAAGAAGATAAGGCTATTTTAGAGTTTATGTCATTTATTTTCTGCTGCATGGGTGGTATCTCAGATGAAATTTCTGAAATTGTTTTGTTTGTTTTAGGTACTTCGGCGGCTATCTTATCATATTTTTGGGCTGAAGCATCGTAATTTTCAAGAACGGGCAAAGACATCGAAAGACCCGATTGCAGTTTCAAAAGCGCTATCGGCAAAGAAGATTTGACATTCGAGATCGCATTTGAACTCATATTGGCGAATATCAAAGATTGGTTGTTTTGAATGTATTCAAGATCATCAAGGATTTTTTGAACCTGCGCCGTTATAGAATCAAAAACATGATATTTTGAGGAGATGCCAAGCCAATTTTTGGCTTGAGATATGTAAGATGAAACATCGTAGAAAACACCACTTTGTGTTGAAGGTGCTGTTTTCCCATTCAAAACATCTTTCATGACGGAGATCATGTCATCAATTGCCATGGCCGTTGGCACTATGTTGTTTGAAAAGATAGAAACCTGTGATGCATCGTAAGCCATAGATCCAAGCAATGCGGTTGAACTTGCCATCATCGTGCTCAATTGAGTTTGAAGCGTTGAATAAGTGTTGTTAAGATTTGTCAGCGAAGATTGAAGTGTACCCACAAGATCATTTCTTACATTTTGAACCTTTGAAATCGCATCGGAAACACTTTTATCGTAAACTGTCTGAGCAGCATTAACCGTTTGAATAGCAGAGAAAACAGAAGTTTTTATGCTTTGAAGTTGCTCGCTTGCCGTTGAACCAAGGGTGTTAGAAAGATTTATCGTATCCATGTTTATGCGTCTAAGATAAACTGGAGCAAACCACTGACCATAGTTAAAAGTGCCATTTTTAAGGGAATCGATGGTTTCCTGATAAGCGCCCACGAGATCTTTGGCTGTTTTGTTATCCGCGTTATTTTCCAAAAGAATCTGTGAAACTTCTCCCGGTACATTAGAAAGCACGGATACAACCGAAGTCATGGCGTTGACGTATGTTGCCCTTGCCGTTAGAATATCAGGAAAATACTGGCCAGCTATCTCTATCGCCTGTGGCGCTTGAGAATCTTTGACCGTATTTAGAGTATCGTAAAGACCTGCCAATTTGTAATTTTGATCAAGGGTATTGAATTTATTTGAAAGATATGCTGAAATTGTCGAGAGATAAGTCATATCCATCCCAACATTTGACTTGACATTTTCAATTGCCTCCGACTTTGCTTTCGGAATGAAATTGACCGATATCCAAGAAGCGTTAGACGTTATCAAATCGTTCATCTTGGAGGTGTCTTTGAAATACCCTTCAAATGTGTTAAAATCGCCGTTCAGCGTGTTCAAAATTTCTCCTTTACTCATTTTGTTGTAAGGAGTTCCGAGACTGTAGATGTTCGATATTTCGTTGTAAAGGGCTGGAATGTTTTTCTTTTCAAGGATAAGATCAATGTAATTTTGCCATGTCGTTTGCCCTGAGAACAGATCTGGACTTATAGAAGAATTGTCCCTTCTTATAGACGTTGTAAAAATCCACAGAATCGGAAATAAGACCACCGCTATGACGGCTATGATTATTATGTGTCTTACAGGATGAACTTTAAACATCACTTGTTCACCTCTTCAAAAGAACCTGACAATTTGAAGTTTATGGCACTTATTATGGCTATTATAACGAAAATAAGTATGGATATCGCAGCCGCAAGGCTGTAATTACGTCCCGACGCTCCGCCGAATGCGAGGTTGTAGGTGTAACTTAAAAGTATATCCGTTTGGCCGGCAGGAGTTATTGAATTCGGAATCGGAGGATTGCCTCCCGTTAACAGATAGATGACGTTGAAATTGTTGAAGTTAAAGGCAAATGATGCTATAAGCAAAGGTGCAAGCGGTGTCATCAAAAGCGGAAAAGTTATCGTCCAGAAAGAATGCCATTTAGAAGATCCATCTATTGAGGCTGCCTCGTAAAGGTCATCAGGAATGGATTGCAACGCTCCCAAAGAGATGACCATCATGTAAGGGAATCCAAGCCATGTGTTGACCAAAAACAGTGCAACTTTTGCCCAGAAAGCATCTCCAAACCAATTTATCGGTGCTAAATGCAACCATTCACCCAAAAATATCCTGTTTATTATTCCAAAACTCACGTTGAAGAAGCCTACCCTGAATATGATTATAGAAATAAATGCAGGTATTGCCCATGGAATTATGAGTAAAGTTCTGTAAATGGTTCTCAACTTCATCTGCCTGTTGTTCAAAACCACGGCAAGAATCAATCCAACGGAAAAAGTAAAGAACACACTCAGCGCAGCCCACTCAAATGTCCATATAAAGACCGTCAAAAACGGAGAAGTTATCTGCTTATTAGTCAAAAGCGATCCAAAATTAGAAAATCCAACGTTACCGTAATAGCCGATTATCATGGTCTGTTTGCCGGTCGTGGGATCTACATTCCAAAATGCATAATCGTGTTCAACAACAGGTTGATTCGTCATCGTGTTTAAAAGTACTGTTTTCTCGACGTTATGACCATTTTCCACGACAGGCATGGTTGAAAGCGTGTATTCGTACTTTGCGGTTACCAATTTGTTGAAACCATAGGTGGTTGTAAAAAAGAGAGTGCCAAACTGGGAGTTTATGAATTCGGTGTTGCTCAATTCCGGCCCGTAATTCATGTTGAAAAATTTCAAATTTGGAAAGGTACTTTGATCTGAAGGACTGTAAAAGTAATTGTAATTTTGGCCGTTAACTGAAATCGCTATTATCTGTGAAGGATCTTTTAAAGATCTCACGATTGAGTAATCAACGCCATTTATAGAAACCGATCCATTTGTTATCATCTCAAAATTGCTTAAATATTTGTTATTTCCGGTCTTAATCGGAGAATTGGCTATGTACAAATTTCCATTGGAATCTTTCAAAAGCATCACGAAATCTTCCGTTGGTTTGTAATCTTTGTAAAGCGTGTAAACGGAATAATTGAAAAATTTTGGATTGGGACTTATAACTATCGTATCAAGCATTATGTTGACAGCCTGATCTCGCGTCCACATGTATCCCGTTTCGTAATTCTGAAATGCAAGTTGAACGGTGAAATATATCGGATAAACGGTGAGGATCATCAATATTATGATCGCAGGNATCATGTATTTGAAAGGATATCCTTTCGGATTTATAAGTGCGTAATCTATAAAGATAAGCAACAAAACGACTATAACACCAAGCGCGTAAGAACCATTTGCCATCAAAAGCGTTATCGCCCAGGCAAGTATTGCATCTATGACCGCAACAGATACCCAAAGAATCGTCTTTTTTAACAAATTAATCCCTCCGTTATAAATGTAAGGCGGGGTAACCCCCGCCTTACAAAGTTTTATTTAGATATCGCTTGCTGTATCTGCTGAACTGCCGTCGTTAAAGCAGCCTGTGAAGATTCCTTACCGCTAACGGCAAGGTTTATAGCGTTGGTCCATGCATTCCATACAGAAGCCATTTGTGGAATGTTTGGCATAGGAGTTGTGTTGCTTAAAGCATCGACAAATCCTTTAAGCCATGGTGCAACTGCTTCGGCCTTGGCAGCAACATCGTAACGCGCTGGAATTCTTGGATCTGCCTGCCAGATTTTGTACATCGTATCCGGTGTATTTATGTAATCCGACATGAATTCCATTGCCTGAATCTGATTAGGAGATTTTGAACTTATCATGAAACCCTGAACACCAACAAATGGTTTGCCGCCGGGTATCGGTGCAACTCCGAAATTGATACCGGCCTGTTGAATAGCAGGTACTTCCCACTCGCCATCTATCAACATGGCAGCCTTGCCAGATGTGAAGAGATTATCTGCAGTGTTGTTGTCCTCACCCTGCGGTATAATTCCGGAAGTAAACAATTTCACTATGTAATTGAGTCCAGCAACTGCTCCGGAATTGGCAAGTCCTATGTCATTTGGATTGAGAGAGCCATCCGGATTTGTCCCAAACACGTAACCGCCAAAGCCTTGGATAAATGGAGCAGAAAAATATGGATTACCGTACACTCCATATGCAAGGCCGTAAAATCCACCAGCCGTCATTTGCTGTGCCATAGTGAAAAGTTGATCGGGAGTAGTTGGAGGATTTGTGACGTAATCTTTGTTGTAGAACAAACCGAGTACGTCTATGCCGTAAGGAAGCCCGTAAAGTTTTCCACCGTAAGAGAAAGCCTGAAGAGATGAAGGAGCAAATTGGTTCAGTTGATCAGAAGAAAGGAAAGTGATAGGAGTTAAAAGGCCATCTGCCGCAAGTTCACCAACCCAGTCGTTTGCACCAACTATTATATCCGGCCCTTCATTTGCGGCTGCTGCTGTTACGAACTTTGTTCTGATATCACCGAAGTTCATCTCAACAACTTTAACAGGTATACCGTAAACAGCCTGAAATTCGTTACCAAGTTGTGTCAAAATTGGGGCCCTTGTAGAATCTGCCCAGATAAGCAACTGCCCCGGAGTAGCTGCGAATACACTCATCGTCAAAAGTGCAAGGATGACGATGGTAAGCACTACCAAACGTTTCATCTGAATTCCTCCCTTCAAAATATGAATTTAATGTAAATTCGCCTTGACAGGCAATAATATGATACCACTAAAATTGTTTTATTTCAATACATATCAAAGATGAAAACGATTTAGAATCGCTTGATGCCTGTTCTTGCAAAGTGTCGGCAGCGGACTTCGCCTTTCGGCATCTGGTCATCGCTACGCAGCGTTGACCATCTTGCATCATATCTTATACCGCCCACTTTGCCTTTTCCACATCCTATCGGCTGCAACCATATGCCGTACCCTCCACTTCTTACCATTTATCCCCTTTCATTTTTGTTGCAAGTCGATCCTGTGTTAAAATTCCATTGGTGATACATTTGGAAAGATCGAAATTTTGGAATTTCACAAAAGAATATTCACTTATAACGATAGGAGATCTCATAACCGCAATCGGTGTAGTAGCCTTTCTCGTACCTTACAACATAGCGGCAGGAGGGGCAAGTGGTCTTGCGATAATCCTTCATGGTCTTGTACCTTTGATCCAAATCGGTGTATGGATGTACATAATAAACGGAATTTTGATTCTCGTGGCTATTTTGATCCTCGGTATAGATTTCAGTTTCAAAACGATATATTCGACATTTTTACTTTCATTTTTTGTGGATCTTTTCAACAACATATTTCCAATACCGGTTTACAACGGCGGAGATTTGATGCTTGCGACGATCTTCGGATCGATAATAACGGCCTTTGGCATGGCGATAGCCTTTTCGCAAAATGGAAGCACGGGCGGAACGGATATAGTTGCAAAACTTTTCAACAGATTTTTTGCCATACCACTCGGTCAGGGAGTTTTACTTGCAGATGTCGCCATAGGTGTACTTTCTGGTTTTCAATATGGTATAAACATAGGAATGTACGCCATCCTTGCCATAGTTTTAAATGGACTTTCAATAGATTTTCTCATGCGCGGTATGGAAATGAACAAACAACTTTTCATAATCTCAGCCAAAAATGACGAAATATCTGATTACATAGTTAAAAAAATGAGCCATGGCGTGACTTACATTCCAACAGTAGGTGCATACACAAATGAGGCGTACAAAATGATAATGGTCGTCATCAAAAGAAGAGAAGTAGCAGAACTTTTGAGCGTTATAAAACGGATAGATCCCAAGGCCTTTGTCATAGTTGAAGACATAGACAAAACTTTTGGAGAAGGGTTTAGCGATATAAGCAAATTGTGAGGTGTAAGATGATATACCAGATATTCGTTGACAGATTTGCAAGTTCAGATCAAAAGTATCACGTTAAATCGTGGGACTTACCGGTCGAAGGTGCGGTAAACGAATTTTACGGCGGGAATCTTCGCGGTGTGATTTCGAAGATCGATCATATAGCCAATCTCGGATCAAGTGCGATTTACATCACGCCTATTTTTGATTCAAGAACATATCACAGATACGATACACTTGACTACTTTAAAATAAATCCTATGGTCGGAGAGGAAAAAGATCTCGAGGAGTTGGTAAGAGTCTTTCATTCAAGAGGGATAAAGGTTTTCCTCGACGGTGTTTTTAATCATGCAAGTTCTGATGCTGAAATAATTTCAAAGATGGGAACAAACAAAAGATGGAGAGGCTTTGGTGAACTAACGGAATTGGATCTTGATAAACCCGATGTTATGGAATTTATCTTAAAGGTTGTAGAATACTGGATGAAAAAAGGCATAGACGGATTTAGAATAGACTGTGCCAACGATGTTGGAATGGGCCATCTTGATCGCATCATGGACAAAATTCACGAATTCGGTGGACAAATGATAGGCGAGGTGATGACTTATGCCAAAGACTGGATGGATCACATGGATGGGGTGATGAACTACTTTTTCAGACAATCAACACTTTCTATCCTAAATGATGAAATTACCATAAACGATTACGTTACCGCTTTGAACTGGATGATTGACGAATATCCCCAAGATAAGTTGCTTAATTCATGGACTATCCTTTCTTCACATGATACGCCAAGACTCTCTTACGTACTTGGCAATGAAAAAAAGGTACGTTTGGCGATAGCAATTCAAAACGCCTTCCCGGGAATTCCCATGGTCTATTACGGTGAAGAAATAGGGATGAACGGCGGGCAGGATCCGTTCAACAGATCTCCTATGAACTGGAAACAAAAAAGCGAAAGATTCGAATTTTATCAGAAAATGAACAATTTAAGAAAAACGTTTGATGTACTTTCAAACGGGAAAGCCAAAATATGGATGGCAGGAGATATTTTGTCTATTTTAAGATATGACGAATGGGAGAAGTTCGTGCTTTTTGTCGCTAACCCTACTGGCATGACAAGCGTTTCAAATGTCATGATACCGTATTCATACGCTTTCGATGGAGTGGAGATGAGGGATATGATCTCAAATCGTGTTGTGAAAATCAGTGCTGGTTCTATTTCAATCGATCTCGAACCGTTTAATTTTGCTTTCTTCGTTCCAAAAGATGACATATCAAACTATTCTTTTTTCAAACACAGATGAAGATCGCAGCCGTAGTCGTAACTTACAACAGGATAAACTGGCTCAAAAAAAACATCGATGCACTTCTGTCTCAAACAAGAGTTCCGGATGAGATAATCGTCGTTGACAATGCAAGTACAGATGGCACATACGATTTTTTGAAAAATTTATCTAAAGTTAAATTCAAAAGGCTTGAAGAAAATATAGGTGGCGCCGGAGGATTTGCGTGTGGCCTGAAATGTGCGATCGATGACGGAGCGGATTGGGTTTGGATGATGGATGATGATGCGCTTCCTTACAAAAATGCTCTCGAGGCACTTGAATGTGCCATTTTAAAAAATCAAAATTCGAACGTAGGCGTTTTTCTCAGCAAATTGACAGATAAAGATAATGCAAAATCGTCAAATAAGACATCATCTGCCCTGACGGGCACTTTTGTGGGTTTTGCGGTAAAAAAAGAAGTCGTCGAAAAAATTGGCTTTCCTGATTCAGAATTCTTCATCTATGCTGACGATTACGATTACTCCATGAGGATAAAAAAGGCTGGATACAAGATGGTAAGAGCCCATTCAAGTTTGATAGAACATAAAGACTGGATAAGGCAAAAGCGCATTTTTCGCTTTCCATTTTCAAAGCCAAATGTACCTCCATGGAAAACTTATTATCTTTTCAGGAATCCAATTCTTGCAACTAAAAATGTTAAGATAATGAATTTAGGCGTTAAACTTTACCTGTCAATTGACAGATACATATGGTCATACGTTTCTCCAGCATCAAAACCCTATATATTCAGAGGATTCAAAGATGGTTTACATGATGTGAAAGGCAAAAAAATAGATCCTAAAAAGCCATTACTTTCTTGAAATTTGCCCTATCGCGACGAAATGGGCAGCAGTGCTTTTGGGAATAAATCTGAGTGCGAAAGCCGTCATCTTGTTTACAAAACCCGGCAAGACGATTAATTTACCTTTTTTCAAGCCCTTATAACCCATCAGCGCCACTTTTTGTACGCTCATGCTTTTTATGCTGAAAGTTTCTGCGCTCGTAAGACCTATACGTTTTTGAAAATTTGTGTCAGTTGGTCCAGGGCACAGAGCCGTCACAGAAACGCCTGTACCTTTCAATTCCTCGTTAAGCGCGACCGAAAATGACAAAACGTAGGCTTTTGTAGAATAATAAACGTTCATGTAAGGTCCCGGCGGAAAGGCCGCAAGGGAAGCAACGTTGAGCACCTTACCTTTACCGTTTTTGATCATCGGCGGCACCAGAAGCCATGTCAAGTGTGTAAGTGCCGTACGTTAACTTGTATCATATCAAGAGATGTTTTCAAATCGGTTTTTATAAAAGCGCCATAACTCCCGAAGCCAGCATCGTTGACAAGTACATCAACATTCAATTCCATCCTTTTCAACTCATCAAAAATCTCATTAGGAGCGGAAGATATTGAAAGATCTTTTGGAATGATAAAAGCAGATATTCCGAATTTATCTGACAGATCTTTCGAAATTTTTCTCAATTCAGATTCATTTCTCGCCACGAGCACCAAATTCCGTCCCTCTTTTGCGAATAATTGCGCAAGTTCCTTCCCTATACCGCTTGATGCACCGGTTATAAGCACAACGTCTTTCATCGTCTCTCTCCTTAGTTCAATATCTAAAGGAATTATAACATAATATCATTTCAAATACATATAGGAATTATTTGCAAATCGTTATTTCGGTTTATCAAACTGCGGGAATCGCTAACATTGTCATTCCCGACCCCCGATCAGGTCGAGGGTGACACTAAGGATACGGTTTACCAAATTGCGGGAATCGCCTTTTTCATAAGGATATACTAAATTTCTTTTAAAAGTGAAATGAACATTTGCATTCGGCGCAGGGCATGATGCCGAGAGGTGGC
>JGI24721J26819_10006410_pt1 | contig 11450 bp, 10 predicted proteins | sample YelNatPaOPGAMG01_FD_26819 | JGI IMG/M metagenome (IMG submission 26819)
TGGCCCCTTCGGCGGAGGGGATTCTCACCCCTCTTTGCTGTTACTACCGCCGGGATCTGCAATCCTGGTCCGGTCCACTGGACCTCACGGCCCAGCTTCTGCCCAGCCAGGACGCCCTCCTACCAACGCAGCGCGAAGCTGCGCCCTGAGGTATCGGCGGCTGGCTTAGCCCCGTCAATTTTCGGGGCCGTCAGCCTCGGCGGGTGAGCTGTTACGCTTTCTTTAAAGGGTGGCTGCTTCTAAGCCTACCTCCCCGCTGTCTGGGGCTGACGACGCCCTTCGGTTTGACATTTAGCCAGCACTTTGGGGCCTTAACCCCAGTCTGGGTTGTCCCCCTCTCGGTCCGGGAGCTTACCCCCCGTAACCCGTCTCCCAGGGTCTACGGCGCCGATGGATTCGGAGTTTGAAAGAGAAGCGGAGCCTTTCGACCCCTTACTTCCCAATCAGTGCTCTACCCCACCGGCCGCCTCGCCCGGGACTGGGCTGCGACCCACTTTGGAGGGAACTAGCTATCACCGGGCTAGATTGGTCTTTAGCCCCTAGCCCCAGGTCTGGAGAACGAATTGCACGTCAGCACCCTTGCGGGCCTCCACTAGGCTTTCGCCTAGCTTCGCCCTGCCCAGGGCTAGATCGCCCGGTTTCTAGTTTTCACAGCCGTGACTCCGGGCCCTTTCAGACCCGCGCCTCGTCCTCTTGCGAGGATTGCGCGCTTGTTGGTTTCCCTATGCCTATGGGCTTCTAACCCTTAGGCTTGCCACAGCCGTGAACTCCCCGGCCCGTGTTTCTAGACGGAACGTGCAACCCTGGTCCCCCTCCTTCGTACTGCCGTCTCGCGACGGTTTCCTTTAGGAGGGATCTACCCTTCCGGGCTGCACACGTCTGTAACCGTCTGGTTTCAGGCACTTTTCACCCCCCTTCCGGGGTACTTTTCAGCTTTCCGTCACCGTACTAGTGCGCTATCGGTCTTGAGGCGTATTTAGTCTTGGAAGTTAGTGCCTCCCAACTTCTCGCACCCAAACCAGGGTACGATACTCCGGGACTCCAGCTCAGCTCCTTCCGGCTTACGCTTACGGGGCTCTCACCCTCTATGGCGGGCCTTTCCAGGCCACTTCAGCTTCACCGGCGAGGAGGAAGCCGGACCCATAACTCTACATCTCCCACAAGTTTCCTTGCGGGATTCGGTTTGGACTCTTCCCCTTTCGCTCGCTGCTATTAAGGGAATCCCGGTTGGTTTCTTTTCCTCCCCCTACTAAGATGCTTCCGTTCGGGGGGTTCCCGCTCCCAAATGGGAGCACCATGNCTCCGAAGAACCATGGCGAGAAGTCTCATTCAGGAATCCCCGGTTCTAAGGCTGCATGCGCCTACCCAGGGCGATATCGCAGCTTGCCGCGCCCTTCTTCAGCGCTCAAGCCGAGCCATCCTCCAGACGGCGTGGCATGTCGGGCCTTTTAGCGGTGTCTGTTTGACGTCCGGTGAACTTTTGATTAGGGTATATGCTGGTTTTGGTTTGTGCGTGGTGTCATGTGAGCTTTAAAGGCTCATTCACCCTTCGCTCCCAATCCTTAGGGATGGGGAGGTGCATCTGCTTTGTTATGGCCTGAAGTAAGATAGCCAAAATATTTCTGAAGCGGCTATCGCACATATAAGGGTTACGTCGCATGTAATAAGTGTTTTTAATTTGAATTCAGCTGGAGCCCCAGTTAAGAATGNTTTTATTTCTGTTGTTGCGAATGCTATTAAATGAAATGCTATTGCCTCGGTAGCTCAGCCTGGTAGAGCAACGGCCTTGTAAGCCGTAGGTCGCGGGATCGATGCCCGCCCGAGGCTTTTATATTAGGAAGCAAAATTATGGTTTTGTGTGATGTCTTTGCGCGAGTTTATCCTGTATTCTCGCTTGGGGAGAACCGATGCAAATTGGGTGAGTTTACATGATGCTGGACGTTTAGACATAGTTTACGAGTGCATTGTTGCAAGTCTTTTCCTCTCCCACGGAATACGCGAGAACGTTGTTTTTCACGCCATTCTTAGTGGTCCTCCAAATCCGCCACTACATTTGAAGGTTGAAGGCTTGCGCCTCCATGATGTTCGCACGGATCAAGATACATGGAGGCAGATTTTGAAGAAGATATTATCAGGGAAAACTCATCCTGGCGTGAGTGTTGAGAGGTTGAGTTTTGAGGCGCTTTTGAAGGAGAAAGCAGCGATGGAAAAGGCTAAGGTGTACGTGCTTGAGGAAGGTGGAAAAGACATTTTTGAGACTGAGGCTGGTGAGAATTCGGTTTTCGTTTTGGGTGATCATGTGGGTTTGCCAAGAAAGGTTGAAAGATATGCTTTAAGGTATGGAGAAAAGGTTTCTCTTGGAAAAACGCCGTATCTCGCTGCTTCATGCATAACGGTGTTAAATTATTTGATGGATAGGTGTGGGAGGTTCTGAAAACTTGTTTATCAAAGGCTAAATTTATATTTAACCTATTTTTTGTTTAATTTTTGCAATTTTAAAGTTACGTGAGGTGAGCCCTGCTTATGGCGTCTATAAAGGAGATACCGACTGGCGGCGTAAGTAGATTCGAGAGAATAGGCGCTCACACCCACATTAAGGGATTAGGCTTAGACGAGAATTTGAGGGCTGTGAAGATAAAGGATGGAATGGTTGGACAGGAAAGGGCTAGGGAAGCAGCAGGCTTAGTTGTGAAGATGATTAGAGAGGGAAAACTAAGCGGAAAATGCATAATTTTGGCTGGACCCCCTGGAACTGGAAAGACAGCCATAGCCGTTGCCATATCGCGTGAGTTGGGTGAAAATGTGCCCTTTATACAGATGAGCGGCAGCGAAATCTATAGTGCTGAGCGAAAAAAGACCGAGGTTCTCATAGAAGCGATTCGTAAGTGCATAGGCGTTGAGATACATGAGATGCGCAAGGTGTATGAGGGGGAGCTAACGCATGTTGACATAAAAACCGTGCCACATCCCTATAATCCTTATCAGAAGGTCCCGGAAAGCGTTAGATTGACGTTAAGAACAATGGATGAGGAGAAAACCATAGAGGCCGGACCTTCTATAGCGCAGCAAATCATTGCCGAGGGTATTTCAGAGGGCTATGTAATACAGATAGACGCTGAAACTGGAAGAGTTGCCAGTTTAGGGTTAAGCCTAGAAAGTACAAGGGGAAAAACATACGATGTGGATACTACACGGAAAATTCCTAGACCAAACGGAAAGGTGTTGAAGGAAAAGGAATTCGTTTATACATTGACGCTCAACGATTTAGACGAGCTTAACGCTAAGCAACGTTCAGGCGGTTTCTTCTCACTGTTCTTCGGCGGTTCAGAATCAAAGGAGATTGACACTGAAGTGCGTATGGCTGTGGATCAACAGGTTAAAGAGTGGGTGGACTCTGGAAAGGCGTTTATTCATCCAGGTGTGCTCTTTATCGATGATTCGCATCTTTTGGATTTGGAGGCTTTCAGCTTCTTAGGTAGAGCTATGGAGAGCGAGCTTGTGCCAATAATTATTCTTGCAACCAACAGAGGTGTAGCCAGAATCCGCGGCACAGACGTTAAGAGTCCACTTGGCTTTCCAATAGACCTCATAGACCGTTCAGTGATAATCGCCACCCAACCTTACGACGTTGAAAGTGTTAAGGAAATACTGCGCATACGCTCCGAAGAAGAGAAAATAAAACTTGAGGACAAAGCCATAGAAAGACTTGCAGAAGTAGGCGCAAAAAGCTCACTCCGATACGCTGTGCAGCTCTTAAGCCTAGCAGCCCAAAACGCAAAGGCTTCCAAGAAAAGCAAAGTTACAGTTGAGGACGTTGAACGAGTTGATGATTTATTCATGGACATCGGCGAGGCGGCAGAATACTTAAGGAAATATGAAGAGAGGTTGATGATACACTAAGGACTATCAATCAATATTTTGGCGTAACAAGCCTTTTAATTTAAGCCCCCTTTTCTAAAAACTGTGGTTAAAATGGCGGAAAAAAGACAGAAACATGAAGCTTACGTGAAATTTGACGCAGAAGAAATTGGTTTTGAATTAGAGCCCGCGCAAGTTGAGGTTGGTTCAGGATACACCGTGTCCATAAGTTATGAGGAAGCCACGCCTATAGTTGACGTGAAAACCTATGGAAAGGTTGACATCGCAAAGCTTCGCAAGGATATACGGAGGATTTTCCCGAACGCTGAAATTCGAAGCTTAAACCAGGTAAACACTGTGACGATAGTTAAGAAGCGGAAAAAGAAAACCATATCGAAAAAGTGAAAGTTTCGCCCGAAAATTTGAATTCTGAAACGAGCTTGAAATAGAATCAAATTCGCTTTTATATAAATTTCCACCAAAAGCCCCCAAAATTCAATATCAAAGTTAAAGAATCAGAATAGACGTTTAGAAAATGAAATTAAGTGGTCAAACTCCGCGATTAGTTTTTAAGCACCCTAGTGTTTAAGTCAGAAAATCCTGAATAACGTGAAACCATATGTTGAATAAAGATGACCGTGAAAGCAGAACAAAGCTGACTCCGCTTTATGCACGTTCAATGATCTACTCTTTTGGAACCGGCATGGTTAGCCCATTTACAAGCGCATATGCTGTAAAACTTGGCGCTTCATCGTCCGATATGGGTTGGTTTCAATCATCCTCTAACATCTCAAACAACGTGATGCAAATACTTTGGGGTATGCTAAGCGACAGACTGAAACGCAGAATACCTTTCATAGTGCTTGGAAGCCTAATCGTCGCAATATTGTGGGTGCCAATGATGTTCGTAGCAAACGCCACTCAACTAATCATTTTACTTGCATTGCAGGCACTTTTGGGTTCGATGATAACACCAGCATGGACTGCTCTAATAGGCGACATGGTTCCATCATTGAAACTTGGAAGAGTGAATGCAAACATAAACTTATGGGCATCAGCCGGAGGCTTAACAGCCACACTTATTTCTGGAGCAATAATGATTAAGGTAGGCGTTCAACCGCACGAGATGTTTTTTATTCCGCTGATAATAGCTTCAGCATGCGGCATAATATCATCAGTAATAATGGTTAGAGTAAAAGAAAGAAAAAACAGTAAAAAACTAAATTTAAAAGAAAATTTCGTATATGACTTATTTAAAGTGCTCACATATGCGAGAAAATCACCAGATTTCATAAGATACTGCTACATTGAAGGGACATTTCAATTCTTCATGTCGATTTGTTGGCCACTCATGGCTATTACACAGATTACCGTTTTAAACGCGTCTATGATGGATATAGCCATATTCACAGTCGTACAGTCAATCGTAACTATCGTCTTTCAAGGGTGGGCTGGAAGACTTGCAGATCGCGTTGGAAGGAAACCTCTGATTGTTTTCTTCAGATTCAGCTTGTTAACGGTTCCAATAGCCTACGCTTTTTCTCCAAACATGAATACACTAATAGCTGTTGGCGCCTTCTGGGGGTTCTCAAACGCGTTAGGACAAGCATCGATGACTGCTTATCTGCTTGACGTTGCTCCTCCAGAGCACCGTGGAAGCTTCGCTGCAACATTCAATTTCGTTGTTGGTGTAACATCCTTCTTCGGCTCATTGATAGGCGGATACTTATCAGATTATATGATAGGTATCTTCGGTTTAATTCTCGGGCTGCAGATTGTTTACATGGTTTCGTTTGTTGGCAGAGCGTTAAGCGCAACGCTTTATCTGAAACTTAAGGAAACCATTAAACGTTCACCAAGTTGACATGTGCTCGCCGGTCATCGCGATCCGTGATCCGCATTTTGGGCACTTTTTATCCTTTGTAAGGGCATATTTTACAATGTAGTATCCATACCTCTGAATCAGCTTTTCTCCGCAATTTGGACAATAGGTGTTCTCATATCTGTGTCCAGAGACGTTTCCAATGTAGGGATAGAGGACGCCGCTTTTCTTCGCCATCTCATAAGCGTGCTCTAAGGCTTCGACACTTGTTGGTGAGTTATTGAATTTGTAGGCTGGAAAATAACGCGTAAAATGCAAGGGAGTGTCGGCGCCAACCTCTTTCAGATGTTTTTCAATGACCCAACGCAAAGCCTCTTCGTCATCATTGACGTCTCTCACAACNAGGTTAACGATTTCCACGTGTAAACCCATCTTTTTCGCTTCTCTTGCATTTCTCCAGATCTTCTCTACATCTGCGCCACCGCAATATTTCTCGTAAACTTCGTCGCTGCCCTTTATATCAATTTTAAGTCCATCCAACCCCGCTTCATAGAGCGCCTTAAGAACATCTAACGTCATGTAGCCATTAGACACATAGCAACAGTACTTTATGCCCCTTTCCTTGCCCAACTTAAACAACTTGAGAACCCACTCGGATAACAGTGTTGGCTCTTGAAAGCTTGCGCATAAGCCAGCGTCGCCATTATTCAAAGCCAAATCCACAATCTTCTCTGGAGAGTAAAAGGCAGCTTTGGCTGGTTCTGGCTCGCATTTTGATAATTGGAAATTTTGGCACCAAACGCAGTTTAGGTTGCATGACCATGTTGAAAATGTGAGCGCTGTCGAGCCTGGCCAATAATGAAAGAAGGGTTTTATTTCTATTGGGCGGCTTTCAATGGCGCTTATGTCGCCGTAGACAAGCACGTACAACTCGCCATTCACGTTTACTCTCGTCCTGCAAAAACCTTTTTGTCCAGGCATGATTTCGCATTTCCTCTCGCATAGTTTACATTTAACCCTATCTTTCGAAATCTTTTCGTAGAATATTGCCTTTTGAACCGTTGGATACCCTATTAAACTAGACATCGCCACCAGAATGATAGGCGTTTACTTTCGAATTAAACATTATTGCTTGAAGTGTTCCCAACCGCGTGGTTTGATGACTCTTCTTTCGCCACGCATTTTCAATAGAACCCGCCTTTCAGCAGTAACTTTTCCAATGGGCAAGAGTTTTCCGCCGACACTTTCGATGGCGCTTTTAGCTTTTTCCCAAAGTGTCGGTTTCACTGTTAGAACAAGCTCATATTCTTCGCCGCCGTAAAGCGCCAAATCTAACGGGTTTAGCTTGCTAATTCTTGCAAATTCATCTGCCTCATCAGCAACTGGAACATTGCTTATCAAGAAGCCGACGCTGCTTGCCCTTGCAATTTCATGTAAACTCCACGCTAAACCATCACTTGAATCAATAGCAGCCGTAACAGCCCCTGTTTTCCTCAAGACTAAACCTTCATTTAACCGCGCCTTGGGCATCAAAACAGAATCAACGAGCACATCGTAAACCTTTTTAGGTGCAGCTAAACCTTCAAGGAGAATTTTTAGCCCAGCAGAGGTTTTGCCGAAAAAGCCTGTTGTCGCCCCAATGTCTCCAGGTTTTGCCCCGCTCCGCAACATAATTTCGCCTTCATTTGCAATTCCGAAAACTGAAAGGCTAATTACAATGTCCGAAGCATCGCTTGTGTCACCGCCAACAATGTATGTGCCATATTCTCTTGCACCCGCGTTTAAACCATCAGCAACCTCTTCAAGCTCTTTTTGCGTCATGCTACTTGGCATGCCGAGCGCAACAAGTATTGCGATTGGTTTTACGCCTTTTGCTGCGAAGTCGCTGATGTTCATCACGACGGCCTTGCGGGCTGCATGCCAGAGACTCATGCTTTTAGGAATGTCCGTCTTGCCGACAAGCATGTCTGTTTTCAGAATAGCAAGCCTACCATTGCCTAGTCGGTAGGCAGAAACATCATCACCAAACGGTATGGGCATTCGCGGCATTTTTTCAAGCCTTTCCAAAATTAGTTCAATAGCTTTTCTTTCCCCAAGCGCCTTTAAAGTTTCCAAAATCTACACCAGCTTTATAAGCGAATATAAATATAGTAACGCTTTTGCCTTAAAAGTTCTCCAACTATTCTGCAGTCTTCTTCAGCCTATTTTAGTAGGCATTGCTTTTCGAGGAAATCCATAAGCTTCTTGTTTGTAGCCTTTACAAAATCTATCTTGTAATGGTTTGCGTAGGTAATTCCGTAGCTCCTTTCAATGCAGATTTTTTCAACTTCTTCTTTTGTTGGCTTTTTCCCAATACGTCTTAAACCGTTTGAAATTGATCTTCTCCAATAATTCAAAACATCTTCTAGGCTTATGTCCCTGTAGCGGTCCTTGCAGACGATAACTTTATGGTTCCATTTTTCCCTTCTAGTAGGCTTTCTTTTAGGATGCCCGATGCATAGAACTGACAATGCTAAACAATGTTCGGGTAGTTCCAAAATTTCCTTAACTCTCCCTGGATGCTCAATAACAGAGCCTATTATAACGCTGCCTAAACCCAAAGCTTCAGCAGCTATAACCATATTTTCAAGGGACAACGCAGCATCCAAAACACCGAAAGTGTATGGCAAAATTCCTGTAAAATCATAATCCACCCCTGTTAGCTTCGCAGCCTTAACGTGCCTATGAAGGTCAAGGCATACCACAATCCAAACTGGCGCATCCTTCATAAATTCTTGATTTTCGCACAGCTCGTATAATTTCTCTTTAACATCCACATCATTGACCACTATGAAGGTTCTAGGCTGTATATTGCCGGCTGACGGTGCTCTTATACCCGCCATCAAAATCTTCTTCAAATCGCCATTTGAAACACTTTTACCCTTGTCAAAGTTTCTAACAGAAGCCCTCTCCAAAACACAACCCAGCAAATCTCCACTAGCCATAAACACTCACGCCCCAAATACATTCCGAACGTCTTAAAAATAGGCTTTCCATCACATATTTAAGGAACACGCCAAGCCTCGGTAGCTCAGCCTGGTAGAGCAGCGGTCTCGTAAACCGCAGGTCGCGGGTTCAAAGCCCGCCCGAGGCTTTCATCTGATCTTATCAGAAAACTAAGTCTTCGCGTTTGATTACAAATACCTAAGCCGGGTTGTTTTCAAAAGCATAAGAGAAGTTTTGAAAAATAGTGGCAAAGCCATAACTATTGACCTTTCTAAACACGCGTTTGAAGAGTTTGAAACGGAGATGGGTGACTCTCACATGAGCTTTAACACGGGAGAGGTTTATGAAATAGCTCTGAAGTACTCTATGAAAGATGAAATCAGAAAGATGGAAGGTATACATCGTGAATGTTCTGGGCGTTCAGCGCAAATTTTTGCTGCACTGATTTGTTAATAATTTATATATTCACCATATAGGAAAATGAAGGATAGAGAGGGAACAGTTTATTGCCCCTAGAAGAACTAGTAGTTTACGTGATTGTTATTTTAGGGGCAATTATCGCATGTTCATTTGTTATTTACACCATGAGAAAACATGGAAAAAAGAAGAGGGNAACAGTGCCAAAGGAAGAGACGGAAATGGAATGGAGGCAGATGCCATTCAAGATTGTTAAAAGTGTTTCGCCGGAAGAAGCAGCGCGCGCAAAAGAAGAGTTGAGAATTTTGGATTTGGAGAGGGAGATCTTAAGCGACGCTATCCGACGGCTTTATGAAGCACATGCGGAAGGAAAAATTTCAGAAGAGGAAAGGGAGAGGCTTGCACAAACTTATAAGACGCGCATGATGACTGTGAAAGAAGCGATAGCAAAAGATGAGTCTCTTGTGGCTCTGCATGAACTTGAAGCCATGCAAGAAGACCTAATAAAACTCTTCAGCGAACGCTTCGATGAATTAAGCTCAAAAATTGAGGAACTACGCTCAAAGGTTGAGGCAAAACCAATAAAAGAAATTGCGATACCAGCAACAAAGGCACAACAAAAACCAGCAGTTGAAGAAAAACAGGCACTCGAGGAAAAAGAAAAACGTAAAAGAAAACCAGCGCCAGCTAAGGCAAGCCCAAGAACTGAGGCGGAAAAACGCATAGAGGAGATTAGGGCAGAAGTGGAGAAGGTTCTAGAAAGATTGGGGCAGATGGAAATTGAAACATGAAATGAGTAAAACTGAAATGGCAAAAAGAAAAGCCGCCATCGAAGCTGTTAAGCATGTTAAAGATGGTTTCGTCATCGGCTTAGGAAGCGGGAGCACAGCAGCCCACGCAATTAAAGAGATAGGGGAAAAAATTAAAAGTGAAAAACTACGCGTTTTAGGAGTCCCAACATCTTATCAAGCCTTCATGTTGGCTGTTGAAAATGGAATCCAAATAACGACTTTAGAAGAGCACCCAACCTTGGACTTGACGATAGATGGAGCAGACCAGGTGGATGAGAAGCTAAATTTAATTAAGGGAACTGGTGGAGCACTAACCCGCGAAAAAATCGTTGCATGCTCATCAAAGAAGCTCATCATAGTTGTAGATGAAAGCAAGAAAGTTAAGGTTCTTGGAGAAAACAACCATCCAGTGCCAATAGAAGTTTTACCCTTCGCCGCTTCTCTTATTATCCGCAAGATAAAGGAGATTGGCGGAAATCCAATCTTGAGGGGGGCAGACAAAAAAGTCGGCCCAATGATAACCGACAATGGAAACTTTATAATAGATGCGCATTTTGGACCGATAAAAAAACCGGAAGAACTAGAATATAGATTAAAGATGCTTCCAGGAGTTGTTGAAACCGGACTTTTCATCAAAATGGCTGATGTGGCGTATATTGGAACATCTACTGGTATGGAAAAATTTGAGAAGGAAAAAATCAAAAAATAATGCTTGAAAGATAGGAAATGCTAAAACTTATGTGCCTTATGATATAAAACATTCTTGAAAGCCTATGAGTGGACAAGAATTAAAGAAAATTGATAAAAGTAGGTTGCCCTTTCTCTACAGGGTGATTTTAAAGGTTCCAGGAGTCAATTTTCTCGAAAGCTCTTCTTCTGGAATTTTCTGGTGCATAATCGTACCCACATTTATTGTTTTGGAACTTTTCTTAAACCTCTTTTTGCTCANATATTTCCCATTTCCAATAAACATCGTTTTAACATCAATAATTCCGGTTGCAATTTTGATAATNTTCACCAGAATAAGCCTTGAAAGGTTCATAAACTGGTGGAACCTAAATGTTGGAGAAAGCTCTTTTGAATGGAATGTTGAAAAAACTATACAAGAATACTTACTCGTGCTGAAGGGAAAAAAGAAAAAGGAATAGCTTGAAATCGATAGGTTAATTAAAATTTCCTAGATAAAATACATGAAGAGTAGCAGGGTAGCCTATTTCTGCCTCGGATTGGCGAAATCTCCCGCAACTCCCCTCTTTTTCTCTTTTGTAAGGGTTAATGTGTTAATCTTCACTTCTAAAAGGGCAGCTTTATAGCTTTTGCAAGACAGTGTGCTACAACACTGTAAGCAAAGCTCAAGATTTGGAGAATTCGTCATTATGTAGAAAGTAATGGGCACCATTAGTGGGTGGGAATTCTGTAAGGAATTTCCGTTTTTGGGATTCTATGACACTCTTGGAGCTAATCCATGTGACTTCACTTAATTGTGAGGTCTCTAAGTCTTGAGTCTTTATGTTATTTACAAGCACCTTTTAGACGGCAAGTTTTGCCGTTTAACAAATTGATGTTCATAGTGTGTG
>JGI24721J26819_10006416_pt1 | contig 11441 bp, 10 predicted proteins | sample YelNatPaOPGAMG01_FD_26819 | JGI IMG/M metagenome (IMG submission 26819)
GGTAAACGCGTCCCGGTGGATATCCCGATTGTCTGCTCAGCTAAGTATTTTCTTGATAATATCAGACCTGATGCGAAGAAGGCAAAATTTTTCCAGACTCTNGCAAATGGNAAGGAAAAGTGGATAAGANACATGTCCGCAGTAGAGAACAGGGAATCGGATCCAATTCTCCCTGAGTCTGTTGCTGCCGAACTTTCAAAAAAAGCTGCAAAGGATGCGATAATTATCGGCGACACGGGAAACGTGACTGTGTGGACAGTAAGAAATTTCAGGACTGGATCGGGCAGGAGATTCATGTATTCCTCTTGGCTGGGTAGCATGGGCATTGGAATACCTGGGTCCATTGGAGTTTCCTTTGCAACTGACAGGCAGGTCATCGCACTGGTGGGCGACGGCAGCTTTGCCATGACTATGATGGAACTCATAACCGCAGCGAAATATAACAGGCCGGTGAAGATAGTAGTATTCAACAATTCAAAACTCGGAATGATAAAGTTTGAAGAGGAGGTAATGGGGTACCCCGATTTCGGTGTTGATCTGTATCCACAGAATTTTGCNGGAATAGCCAATGCCATCGGGATTAAAGGTATCCGGGTTGAGAAATACAGTGACCTTGCTTCAGGGGTGTCAGAACTGCTCTCAACAGATGGCCCTGCAGTGCTGGACGTAGTAGTGAGCCCCGATGAGAGGCCAATGCCGCCAAAGCTGCAGTTCTCCCAGGTAAAGGGATATGTTACTTCCATATTGCGGGAGAACCTGAATTTCCTGGATTAGTTCCATGGAAGCCAGCACTGATCCTGGCGCAGGAACTCAGGGTTGCCGTTCAGTTGTGTCGGTGCCTGTGCAGCAAGCTCTTCCTGTATGACTTCATGCATGCTGTGCAGACATAGAATGTGGCTGATCTACGCCATTGAAAGACTCCATAGGCAGCCAGCGAGATTGCAGCCATGGCTATGGTGCATAGATCATTCCGATGCTGTATTCCGGAGCTGGCAATTTGGCTGTGTGTGACACAAAGTCCACCATCACGGTGGAATTCCCCTTAGAAACGGAGAAATTTAAGGTCTTTCCCGAGAAATTTCCATTGAAAGGAGTGATAATTGCGGTATAGTTTCCCTGTGGAAGCGATATGTTCTGGCTTTCCCCAAATCCCGTGGAAGTTATGTTCCCTACCGATACGGACCAAACGGTGTATGGAGGCAGGCCGCTCTCCACGAAGGTCACCCATGGTTTCTCTGCCATCTCGATTGCAACTGACTGGTCAAAGGTGAAATTATATGACTGGCTGCCGTTTATTTCAGGGGAAAAAAAGAGATTGAAAGCCGAGATATTATGCGTTGCGTTGAATGTCAGCAATACCCGGTACCCAGAACCGGGTGAAATGTTTAAAAACCTTGTCAGGGTATAATTATAACCTCCGGGGGACATCATTCTTGCATTAAGCATATATGATGCACTGTTGATGCCCCGGTTTGAAACCAGGAATGATGCCTCGACTTCATTGCCTGATGTTCGGGCCGAAAAATTGCTTACTGTGATACTTATGCTTGGATCCACAGATATGGGGAATTGGATGGAAAAATTCTCTCCCTCTAGTGAATAATTCCCGGATTTAACCATAACAGTGACTATATAACTCCCGGGCTTGGCTGAAACTGGAAGGGTATATTGTTCGTGCAGGGTCACTGGCGCTTCGGGTCCAAGTATCAGCATGTTTGTTCCTAACAGGTCCGCTGTCCTGGCAAACCCTCCAATATCCACCGTAAGGTTTCGCAGGTATATTGTGCCGGTTGAAACAACAGTCATGTTCAGATCTGAATTTCCCACTGTTACTGATTTCGTGTCAAGCGACAAAGAAAGGTCCGGTAGGTCCAGGTTAAATTTTTGTACCACGTTCGTCCCGATTGAAGCAGGAAACGGTTTGACGGAAAAATATGAGGTGATGCCGGCCATTGTTACTGAATAGTCCCCTACATAGGTCAGCTTATTGGATGAATTTAACAGAGAATTCGCAAGAGGGAAACAGAATCCCCATCCATGCAGGTATTGTAAGGAAAACCCCGATTCTCCCAATAGGACTGAAAGATCATGGTTCCATTGACCCGCAACCGCTGACAGTTGATCTGATATCATAGCGGGCATAACGGACGGAGTTCCATTCATGAAAAGGCCATCTGGAGTGTTGAATATCAATTGATCATAGGTATAAAGCATAACGGCAGAGTGACTGGAAACCATGAATGGCAAATCCACGTAAGCGCCATTGCTGTATTTATCGCTGACAAGATATGCCGTGGAATTCCCCTCCAGAATCAGCATGTTCTTTTCGGGATTGAGGATTTTCCCCGTGGTAAATGTGCGCTGGAAGCCCAACGATAAGTTGTCCCTTATAGACAGATAGGTTGAATTATATAGAAGGATGTTGAATATTCCTGTGCCATACCTGGCTTCCGTATCATTGGATAGAAGCGTAATTTCAACGCTCTTGATTTCTATACGTGTATTAGAATTGAGCCCATACCAGGCAGTAAATCCAGAAGAGGAGTAGGCGTTTGCCTGATTTACAGGCACCGGAACGTTGACAGGGATGGAAACAGATTCGAGAATGCTGTCCCCTCCGGTGCTTGGAAATGTGTAGTTGTAAATGGTTGTCCCGTTTGCCATGACATTTATGAAGTCAAGCCCGTTGCTGTCGTTCCCGCTAAAGGTAAGGTTAAGGATCATCGAATCGTCATATGCCGCGGGTGAAGTTACATTTCCGTCTGTGAAAGTGATCTTGTTGTAACCTACCACCCCAAATGATCCGACATTCCCTGATGCCGTGGCACTCATGTATCCGTTTACATAGGGGCTGATGACAGACGTGTGGTAAAAACCATTATAGGTTGTGTTGCAGGAGTAAATGGTACTGTTTACAGCCTTGATGCTTAGGCTTCTCGCAAAGGAAGGAGAGGATGAATTTTGTGTGCCTATGGTGGAAGAAAGAAATCGCGTGATGGAGTGAAAAATGATCAGGGACCCGTAAAATCCAAGGGTAGAATTGATTGTGGAAAGGTAGGCTGTGCCTGCCGTTGACCTACTTCCAACGCTCATGTCAAGGGTAATGTTGCCTATTCCGTTTACTGTGGCAGTGCTTATGACTGAATTGTTGATCCACGCGGAACCGTAATCATCAATGCTCATGACCGATCCAGATGCCCCAACAAAAATCAGGTCTGTATCGTTGAGCACTAATTTTGAACCAGGCTTTATGGTAAGGTTCTGAAACAGGTAATAAGTGGTTCTCGTAACCCCATTTCCAATTGTAATCGGGCTGTTCTCAGCGGGAAATGAATTATTCGCTCTGATCACACCACCGTCTTCATTATTGACGGGAGTAAAAAGACCAAATAGGAATACGACCAATATTATACTAATGACAATAAGTACTCTAATTGTAGTATATCCAGAACGCATTCTTGGTCAAATAAAGACCGCATTTAAAAGTTTTTTAACCATAAGGTAGTGATTTTATGGCGCGCTAAGCGCAACATATTGAAATAATTGCATAATTGCGCTATCACACTTACCTGTCAACATGAATGTAGGCATTCAGGGAATCCTTGACCTGTTGCCATGTCTTGCTTTTTCTGGTTAGGTAGGCGAGTTCGCTTCTTGAGAGCCCAAGGGTGATCCTGTCNTCGGGCCGATCAAATCTTAGGTGATCCTTAAGNATAAGTGACTCTGCAAGGCTTTCCATGAATACCAGGTAGTTGTTTCTGTCGAACCTGACTGCACGGACAGACGAAAACTTGGTGCCAACGAAGCATGCTGTGAAGAAAACCAACAGGACAAGCCTGGTAAAGGGTCCGCGATGCCGGTTAAAGATCATCATGTCCCCTATACCATAATTGCATCCGATCATGAGGTCACGCATCGTGGTGAAATTTCTCGATGTTCTCNTGATAATATTGNNAGAAGGAGCGTGCTGTGATCCTTTCACGCATTCATAGTCCTCAAGTTCGCTGCGCGGGTAGGCTATTATCCCGGACAGAACAGCAATCCTGCTGTAAAGGTCCACGTCTTCGCCAGCTTCAAGTTCACGCCATCCTCCAGCCTCGTTGAGCAGAGACATCGGTATCACAGGTAGTTCAGTGAAAAGCATCTTCTTTTCCATAAGGTTGATGAATTTGAGTATGAGGTCTGCATGAGAATAGTCATAAATGTAATCCAGATCAAAGAAAACCATAAACTTCCCTGAGCATCTTTTGGAGACCTGCTTCTTGCAGGAACCGGAATTACCTGGGTCAAGTCTTGCCATAATTACCTGTGGGAATTTTTGCTTGATGGACTTAGCTATACCTGTAAGTGCATCAGAGCTTGGCTGGTAACCTATAACAATCTCGTATGGAACAGAAATCTCATCACCAATTTCCAGTATCCTTGACAGCGCCTGCGTGTAATGGTCCGGGTTTCCCTTTAGAACAGTAACAAAGGAAACCATGCGATCCTCCGGATCATGTTCCACAACCGGGACAATTCTTAGAGACCTTTCCCTCAGTTCTTCTGTCAATGTTGTAGTATCCTTATTCGAGTTAAATTCTTTTTTGTTTCAACCCCTGAACTTGATCATCTTCAGGGCAGGCTCCACGTCTCTCTTTATTATATCCTCTATACCGACTCCTTCCTCCTGGGCCTGCCTGCAAAGTTTCACTGTTGCCTCATGGTCAATTGTTCTCTGATCGCCCTTTTTTGTGTAGATAACCATCTCTCCAAAATCTTCGCAGTCTATCACAGATGACAATATTCATTCATAATTCAAACTTTATGTTCCGGAACTGAATACTTCAGGATAAGTGGACACCGGGAATGTGTAAATTTCGCTTTCACCTTCGTGCAGAGCGGCAATTGAATATATATGCTCTTATGTATATTCCTGTGATCAAATTGAGTCTTGACATCGATAGCTTCATGGATGAACTTAACAGACACATCTCAACTACCGGTATACTCACATATCTATCCGAAAGGGGAACCGAAACGTGGGACGTTACCAGGAAGGGTGAGAAGCTCTTTCTTGGGACAAATAGCTCCCAGAATTCCCGATTCAGAGGGATTCTCACAAGAACAATAAAGAACAGCCAGATAGTATCCGTCATACTCAGATCATTCACCTCTGAGAAAGACCCCACGAGCGGCTTTCCAGTCAAAGAACTTAGGGGATACCTGCTGTCGGTGGAGAACGACCATCTGAAATGGTACATGATAGACGCGGAGGATCTCATGGAATCACACAACACAGACTCTCTCTCCGGAGACAAGCTCGAACCAGAACAGTCAGTAATATACTGCGGTCCCAACGATAGGTGCATCGACTCCGGTGGGCGCGAGATTCTCACTGTAACCATAGCTGCATCTAAATCGAAATGAACATTTCTTACGAAATTTGGAAAGGGATCCGCGTCAAAATTTATCAATAGAACATCCCGTGTCGGGGAGCAGGCTATGTCTTCTTCTCCTCGGTGTTAACTCTTTTATGATAACTTGTGCTGCAAAGTATGCCATTACTATTATAACAGTATTTAAAACATTCATGTAATTTAAATAGAGAAAACGCGATAACCCCACCATGGAAATATCCGCTATCAACCTCACCAAGAACTTTGGTGCAGAAAGAGGGGTAACTGATTTGAACTTCAAGTTTACAAAACCGGGCCTTGTTGGGTATCTGGGCCCTAATGGTGCCGGTAAGACTACAACACTAAAGCTGTTCAGCAATCTCCTTTTTCCCACCTCTGGAAATGCTATTGTTAATGGAATAGACGTAAGAGAGAGCCCTGCAAAGGCGCTTTCCAATATATCCGCACTCGTTGAATCACCTGAACCGTACCCCCACCAAACGGCATCGGAATTTCTTGAATTTGTAGGCAGAATCAGGGGTATGAATCCAGGGGATACGAAGAAGAGAATTACTGAACTCGCTGACGAACTTCACCTGGAATCACTGGCAAAGAAAACGGGGAAGATGTCAAAGGGAAACAAGCAGAGAGTCATGCTTGCTGCTACGTTTCTTCCGGACTCTGATATTTTATTGCTTGATGAACCAACCGGTGGGCTCGATCCCGCCGAGGCAAAGGATGTCAGGGATGTGCTCAAGGAGATGAAGAAGGACAAGCTAATCATAATGAGTTCACACTTACTCTATGAGGTCACAGATGTTGCCGACGACATAATTTTCATCAACGGCGGGAAAATTCTGCTCATAGATACAGTTGAGAACGTGTCCAGTAAATTTGGCGGAAAAAATAACACCCAAGGGCTGGAGGATACGTATATCAAACTTATCCGGGAGGGACAGCTATGATGTCTGCAGCCAAGGAAACAAAGGTGTTCATGGACCAGAATCTGCAGTTTTATCTGAGGACAAAGAGATTCATATTTTTCATAATACTCGTGGCCCTTATAACTGCCGTTATCTACGGACTGATAGCGGGAGGGGTTGTGGTTGCTCCGACCACAGCCGAGGGGTTTGACACATTCTATTTTACCTTCATCACGGATCTCGTAATCATACTTGGCGCCTTTCTCGGTGGAGATGCCATGGCTACAGATTTTTCTCTCAAGACAGGGTCCTTTGTGCTTTCCCAGCCAGTCAAGCGTGTGTCTATCCTCCTTGGAAGATATCTGGGTGCGCTAATTATAGGTGTGGCAATAGTAACACTTTATTACGTTCTGGGGGCACTCGGAATGCTTTACCTGTATAAGGGAGTGCCAGTCCAGGTAGGTGAGTCATATCTCCTTTCCTTAGTCTTTGTTGCTTCTGCAATAGCCCTTGGTTTCCTCTTCAGCTCGATGTTCAAGAACGGTTCTACTGCCATAGTAACAGCAATAATATTGATGTTGCTTGTCTTCTCAATTGTCACAGGTGTTCTGGACGTTACAAACATTGAGCCATGGTTTATCCTGACATACGGAGGGCAGGTAGTCACGGACATCCTCGTGGTGCCATACGGTGCGCACAAGACTGTTATCGGGGCCGGTAGAATATCGGTGACAACATACACGCCATATGTATGGGAAGGGTTAGTGATAATGGTAGGATATCTGGTCATAAGTCTAGTCGTTTCCATTATAATATACAACAGGCGTGAAATTTAATCCAAAAAACCCCCTCTTTTTCCCCTGGCAAATGGGTGTCCCCCTGCCAATCATTATCATCATTTTTTAAAAAAATATATATCATGTAATGCACATAAGGATACATATGGATTCAGAGTTCTCTGGGAATAGGGAGAAACGATTCAAGATTACTGGGAGGCACGTTCTTTACTTTCTCTTTGCTTTGCCCGCGATTGCCTATGTCATTGGGCTTTCTATATTTCCAGCTATTACAGTAGTATACCAGAGTTTTCTCGTTGCTGGAAAATTTTCCCTATATAACTATTCGGTGCTTCCGAGCTACGGACTTTACGCATCAATTGAGAACACCCTGATTGTAAGCGTGGGTGCCCTTCTTATACAGCTGATGCTTGCACTTGCAATAGCAATGGTTATGATGAAGCCGTTTGCCGGGAGCAAGATATTTTCCTCTATAGTCATAATTCCGTTCGGGATTTCAACAATAGTCAGCGCCTTTATCTTCAGCCTGATTTTCACAAACGTGGGAGGTTTTGCCAATGGAGTGCTGGTCGCTCTTGGCTTTAAGCCAGTTATCTGGTTCTCCTCCTCAATATCGGATCTTGGGGTTGTAATGTTTTCTGATTTTTGGAAGAATACACCACTGGTAGCCCTTATACTGTATGGTGGGCTCTCCTCAGTCTCACCCACGCTCTATGAAGCTGCTTCCGTCGATGGTGCCGGCGCATTGAGCAGGTTCACGCATATTACCCTGCCTGCAATAGCACCGCTCATATCAATAGCCCTGCTGGTGAGAGGGGTAAGCGAATTCAACATATTTGCTCTGCCTCTCGTTCTGATAGGGTATCATCCACTGATTCTTAACACCCTTATCTATGAAAACTATTCAACACTTGCAACTAGACCAATTTCATACGCAGCAGCTACAGTCCTCTTGATCATAATCATGGCGTATTCCATATTCGTACTGAAAATAGGGGGGGCCAAGCAGTATGCCAGGTAAGACAAATCCCCTAATTTACATAGTCGTTGTACTGCTTGCGCTTCTCTTCTTTTACCCATTCTGGGTTCTCTTTCTGATTGCCTTCGTACCAACCAGGTTCACCTTCGGTCTCATATATCCCTTGCAATTTCCGCTTGAAATAACCTTAAGCAATATCGTTAACTCATTCTATCAGGTTGATCTCCTGGGGCCTCTGATAAGAAGCCTGGAAGTTGCATTTATTGTTGGTGGTCTTGCTCTCCTTCTTGGGATTCCTGCCGGCTACGGCATTGCTAAGCTTACAACTAGGATATCAAACAGGATCATAGCTTTCCTTTTCATAATTAACATGATGCCTGGCCTTGTAATCGCTATTCCCATATCCCTCTACTTTTATTCTGCACACCTAGAGAATACAGTTCTCGGGGTTGCGCTTGCACAGGAACTTGTCGTTCTTCCATTGACAGTTTTCATCATCATGGGTGGGTTCAGATCCTTGCCGCGAGATCTTGAGAACCAGGCGCGGGTTGACGGTGCTCCTTTAAGTTCTACATTTGCCAGGATTCTGCTTCCACTTGTTAGGGTACCCATCCTGATAGCATTCATACTTTCCTGGATGACTTCATGGGATGAATTCACATATGCGTTCATCGTTGCGCCCATTGTCCCAACGGATTCAACCTTTCCCGTTGCCCTGTATAATTACGTAACCAGAGATCTTCCGCTTCAATCGGCTACCTTTGCCCTTGTTGCCACTATTCCGGTGATTATACTGGTGGTAGTATTCCAGAAATATCTCAAGGGGCAGTATCTTTCCGGAGGTCTGATCGGATGAATGTAAAGATGAAATATGAAAATGTGTACAAATATTATAGAAGCAGCAAGATTCTCAACAAACTCGATCTAGAAATTTACGATGGAGAATTCCTTGTTGTACTGGGACCATCAGGAACAGGAAAGACAACTTTATTGAGGGTTACTGTTGGAATTGAGGATCTCACCGCAGGAAAGATCATAATGGATGGTGTTGACATTAGCAAATTGCCGCCGAATAAGAGGAATATAGCAATGGTCTTCCAGAACTATGCCCTGTATCCCAACATGACTGCATACCAGAACATTGCTTTCCCACTGAAGATGGCAAGGAAACCCCGATCTGAGATCAGGAAGAAGGTCAGTGAAATATCAGAGACACTTAAGATAGCTGAGGTTCTGGAAAAGAACGTGACCCTGCTTAGCGGTGGCCAGAAGCAGAGAGTTGCCCTAGCACGTGCCTTGGTCCGCGACCCGAAAATCTTTCTGCTTGACGAGCCTCTTAGCAATCTAGATGCAAGAGTCAGGGTTGTTGCAAGGACTGAATTGAAGAAGATTCAGAAGGAGTTGGGTCACACCTTCGTTTACGTGACTCATGATCAATCAGAGGCTGGCAGCCTGTCGGATCGCGTAGCGATTCTTCGGTCCGGAAGGATCGAGCAGATTGGAACCTATGAAGAGCTTCTTGATGAGCCTAGCAGTACCTGGGTAGGCGACTTTATAGGAGATCATCCCATGAATTTCATTGATGGCGAAAAATTTGGCCTGCCCAAGGGAACCATTGGGTTCAGGGATTCATGGGCAACAATTGGTGATGGTGAGATAAGTGGAACAGTAGAACTCTGCCAGCTTGGCGAGGAGAGTTACCACATACAGTGCTCCCTTGGCAGTTCTGAAAGTGTTCAGGGAACGGATTTTGTCGATGAGGACAATTCAAGCCAAATATCGGCTAGTACCACCGATTTCCTCAGGTCTACTGTAGGTGTAAGGTCATCCAAGAAATATGCTGTAGGTGAGCGTATTCGCTTTCATCTGGAGAAATTCAACCTGTATGATTCCGATGGAAAGTTGATCGAATCAGTGAAGTCGAAATGATATCAGTCCCCAGCCTGATGGATCAATTAAAAATGCTTAGAAGCCCAGGAGGGTGGCTTTATGCAGGTCTTCCAAAGTTCCGCGCCCTATTTGGAAGAGACTCGATTATTTCCTCAATGGAGTATGTGGGAACAGATAACACCATAGCTTCATCAACTCTCCTTGCCCTGATGCACCTTCAAGGCGGGAAATATGACCCCGTGAGTATGGAGGAGCCGGGGAAAATAATACACGAAAATCAGACTGATATTGCATTAATTGAGAGCAGATCCAGGTCTGTTCCCTGGTTGAAGTCCGGAAGGAATTACTTTTCAGTCGACAGCACGCCGCTGTATGTAATATTGGCCGAAATTCTGTATTCAGTGGAAAAAGCAGCCCTGAGTCAGGAGATTTCGAAGTCAATTGCAGAAGCACTTTCATGGATCATAAGGGACGGAATGAACGGGTCGTTCCTGTCCTACAGGAAACCTCCCCAGGATTCGGGACTACAGTCCCAGAGTTGGAGAGATGGAATAGGTTCAATACTCGATCAGATGAAGTCTCCGGTAAGCGTCATAGGTGTACAGGGGTACGCATACCGGGCATTATCACGATCAAAGGAATTACTTTCTGCGGCTTTTCTTGAGAGTCAGCCCACATTGACTGAAGCGGTATATGAAGCAATTAGGTTTCTTAAAGAAAATGTGTATGACTTCTTCAGACTGGGTGACGAAAACTACCTGGGGCTCGCAATAGATGGAGACGGGGTCCTGAACCAGGCAATAACCAGTGACCCGGGACACCTTCTTTTTTCCGGCATCCTCAAGAAAAGCCAGGAGGATGCCATAGTTGGCAGATTATTTGAACCAGATTTAATGACAGATTACGGTATAAGATGTCTCTCCTCCAAAGATAGATATTTTGACCCAAGGGCATATCAGAGAGGCTCCGTCTGGCCTCACGACAACTGGATTATCGCCATCGGTCTCAAGGAGCGTGGATACAAGAGAGAATATGAAGAATTAAGGGATAGGATCATTGGTGCATCAGAATCTCTTGGCGGATTACCGGAATATTTTGGAGTATCATCGGATGGGCATATCCTCCCGGTATCAAGGATGAGAATAAAACCGTGCTTTCCCCAGGCGTGGTCTACGGGGGCATTGCATTATTTTAAATCCCATTGAACGTAAGATCTCATTTCAACGCAGTGTCTCAAATGTTGTGTAAACTTAAGGATACCTCTTCTGGAACATTTCACTGATCTCATCCCTGCATAAAAGGAATCCCCTCAATGGGGTTTGTGGAGTGTATTGATCTGCGTATTGGTTCAGGATATTCATAATATTTCAGCAAAGAACCGAGGTTCTTTTCCATGTTGTATAATGGCCTTGGATACATTCCAGACCATCTGTCACTGAACTCCCTGAATCTTTTCATGGCCTCTTCCCTTGAA
>JGI24721J26819_10006428_pt1 | contig 11419 bp, 6 predicted proteins | sample YelNatPaOPGAMG01_FD_26819 | JGI IMG/M metagenome (IMG submission 26819)
TGCACATCCGTTCGCATCGTGAATGCCACGTCGGCGTGGCCGAGCCAGGCCGCGATCACTGCGGCCGGCACGCCCTGCAGGGGCATCGTGGTACCGCAGGTATGCCGTGCGTCGTGCAGTCGGATTCGCGGCACACCGGCCGCGGTGACGGTGTTGGCCCACATCTTGGACAGCGTGTCTGGGTGGTACGGCTGCCCGGCTTCGTTGCACACCACGTAGTCGAGGTCGGTGGAGTCGACGCCGGCTTTCAGCTTTTCGGAGAGCTGCCGCTTTTTCGCCGCTTTCCGCTCGACCAACAGCGGGTCTGGGACGGGCAGGACTCCCTCAGGGCGGCACCGCCGTCATCGCCCGCGAGGCAATCGAACTCGACCGCGCCGAGGTGATGCGATCGCTGGCACGCGTTGACGTGCCCACAATCCGCCCGGTCAACCACCTCGTCGGCGAGGGTCAGTTTTGTCGTGCGCACCCGCCTGACTGCGACGGTGTCCACCGCGGTGCGATTGAGCGGTGGGGACCTATGAAGCTGACGACCTCCACCCCAGCGGCGGGTGGGCTGGAGCGTCGTGGTCACCGGGTGGGCAACCACGAGCACTGACCCCGAACAAATCGCCCGTTACGAACAACTACTGCGCCCGTGGGTGACCATGACCATGGACACCATGATCGCGATGAAACCCGCGATCGTCACTCGCATCCGCATCGTCTACGCCAAAACGCAATTGTGAGTAGCCTTCCCGCAGCGAATCCGTCAGCAGCCCAACGGGTCACCGATAGCTCGCTATAGAACCTCTATTCACGAGCTCTCGGATCATCACGGCCGGAAGTGTGGTGCTCGAGTTGGCCATGGAGGTTAGCAATGACGGGTGCCACATCGACACCTTCGTCGCTGCCGACGAGTGGGGCCACAGCCCTCGGAGAGGAAATCACCCGGTGACCGGCAATGCTCATGCTGAGGCAATAATGGCTAACAGCGGAAGACGAGTCCAGGTTCGATGAATAACGATTTGCGGCAAGCTATTGCGTCTGCACCCATGTTCGACGGGCTGGACGCCGCACACGTGGACTTCCTGGCCGCACAGAGCCGCGCGATCTTCCTGCCCTCGGGCCAGGTGCTGTTCCGTAAAGGAACACCATCGACAGGTTTCTACATGGTTCGCGAGGGCCTCATGCAGCTTTCGGTGTCCAATTCCGAAGGCATGGTTTTAGGGCATGCTGTTGCGCGAGGTCTTCCATCGCGCCGAGCACCTCCGCCACGGTGATATCCCCCGTCGATCGCCGATCGATGTGCCGGTGCGGCCCNAACCTGAACCCCCACGTCGTCGAGCGCGTCAGCCCGAAAAGCCCCACCCCGGGAACCCGCGCCAGATCGGCGGCGTGCAGCATNCACGAGTCGATTCCCAGGAACAGGTCCGCCTCGGCCACCAANCCCATCGACAGGTCCAACGGCAGCCCGAGGCGGGGCATGACGCGGTCACGTTCGTGCCCCACGTTGAGCTCCTCGTGTCCCATCCCGACGACCCAGGCGACGAAGTTGTCGTGACGCGCCAAAAACCGGTCCAGCAGATCAATGAACCTGGTTACCGGCCAACGCTTCTCTGACCAATCGGTATCGGCGNGCACGACGAGCACCTTGACCGCGGCGGGCACCGCGGCCCGGATCGCCCGGGCTTCCTGCTGTACGGAGAGCGGGAGGGGCACCGGCTGGGAGTACGGGTCGGCCCGGGCCGCGGGATCGAACAGCTGCGCCAACTTGAACAGCAGGTCGACCGTGTGACACGCCTCCTTCGGGACGACGACGTCGTAGTCCTCGTAGTCGTTCGTGAAGCCGATGCTGGTCGCGGGAGCAAGTCGCCGCCGAAGCGCCTGCCCGGTGTCCGACGGCCAGCCGAANACCGTGGTGTTGATGAACAGGTCAACGGGACCGATCTGGGCTGCCAGCACATCGAAGTCCGGCGGCCGGTACGGGGGCAGCCCGCCCGGATGGAATCCCGGGATCTCCACATGGCGCGGGCTCACCTCCCGGAAGCACAGGTCGAAGGCCACCTTCGGGCCGATCATGGTGATCGGGGCGGTGAACGCGGCCTCAAAGTCGGCCACCGTCGGCAGCGTCAGGATCGAGTCGCCGATCTTGGCGTCGAAATACACCGCGGGACTGCGGGCCGCGAGCAAACCGCTCAGCGCGGCATGCGGGCTCACGGGGGCGCGACAGCCGTCGACGGCATCCCGACCAGGACGCCCTCGACGTCCCCGTCGGCGCTGAGCAGCAGGCCCCGTCCGGGTGGCAGCGCCTGGGCGCGGACGGCCCGGTTGATCCGGTTCTGCGGGTCGTTGTCCATGTAGAGCTGCGTCACCTTTGCCGAGTTCTGGAACCGCATCCACGGATCCATCTGCAGCGTCGCCCAGTTCGAGCTGTTACGGGTCGTGAACACGTGCAACCCGATCTGGCGGGCCCGTTCGATCAGCTTCCACAGCGCCGCCCCCACCGGCGGTTTGGGCGGGTAGCTTTGATCCGGGCGCAGATCCTGAACGTCGTCGATGAGCACGAAGTGTCGTGGCCCTTCCCACGGCTTGAGGGCCCGTAACTCCGCCTGGCTCAAGCCTTTCTGCGGCAACCGCGGCAACAGGACCTGCTGCGCGAGCTCGGTGATCACCTCGTCGATCTCGTCCTGGTCGTAGGCGTACGCGCGCACGTAGCCCGGGCCGTGCAGGTCCCGCAGGCCGTGCGGGGCCGTCTTGGGGTCGATGAGCGTCAATTGCGCCTCGTCGGGGCTGAACCGGCTCATGACGGCCTCCCCGATGGCCACCAGTGACAACGTCTTTCCGCAGCCCTGCCTGCCCAGGATCATCAGGCCGGGGCTTTCCCGCAGCTTCAGCGGGACTGGGCCCAGTTCGTGGCGCTCGCCGATGGCGAAGGCGATCGACAGGTCGTCCCCGCTCGGGTGGGCGGCCTCATAGTCGAGGATCGCCCTGAGCTCCACGCGCTGCGGCAGGCGCTGCAGCGTCGCGTGCTTGGTCACTCCGGCGACCTCGGCGATGCGGCCGCCGACCTCGGTGATACCCACCAGCATGCCACTCGCGGGATCCGCGAGCGCCGGCACGCCGACGCGCAGTTCGTGCAAGCTGTCGGTCAGTCCGAAGCCGGGCCGGTTCAGGGTTCGCCGCGCCGCTTCCCGCGACTCGATCGACGAGTGCCCCATCTGGCTCTCGCTGGGGTCGGCCAACCGCAATTGGATTCGGGCCGTGGCGTTTTGCAGCAGGCTCTGGCGCTGCCCGTGAATCCAGCCGCCCGCGCTGCAGATCACGTGCACGCCGTATTCGGGTCCGCGGCTGCTCAGCGAGATGATGCGGTCCCCCAACAGGGTGTCCTTCGAGTACAGGTCGTCGTAGTCGTCGAGGACCACGAACACGTCGCCGAACGGATCGGTGGGATCGGTGCCGCCCAGGCCGTCGCTGCCGGGACCGAACCGGCGCTCGCGGAAGCCGTCGAGGTCGATCTTGAGGTGGCGGAACGAGTTCTCACGCGCGTCGATCAGCGCGTCCATGCTGCTCAGGATGCGTTCGATGCCCTCGTTGTCCTTCGGCGACACGATGTCGGTGACGTGCGGCAACGACGCCACCTGCGCCATGGTGGCCCCGCCGATGCAGAAGAACGTCACCCTTGCCGGGCTGTACATCGTTGCGGCCGAGCACATCAGCGTCATCAAGGTGGTGGTCTTGCCGCGCTGCTTGGCCCCGACCACGACGATGTTGCTGCGCAGCGCGTCGACCGCGTACACGACCTGCCGCGACTCCTCGGGGATGTCCATCACGCCCACCGGGAACATCAGACCCGGGTTGCGGCCGTAGTCGACGTGCCAGGGCCTGCCCCGGTATCCTGCCACCAGCACGTCGACGGGCTCGGGGTCCTCCAGCGGTTCCAGCCATGGGCGGCGTGGCGCGCGGTGCGGCACGCCGTGCAGCGACTCACGCAGCACGTCGACGATCTTCTTGCGCTTGAAACCGTCTTCGTAGTACAGGAATTCGTCGGGTTCGGCACCCACGGCGGCGGCGGCCTCCAACGCCGCGGCGTCACCCGCGTCCAGCGGCTGGTACTGCCAGTTGTACAGCCGCGGCTTGGTCAGGGTCATGTCGACGGTGGTGGCCACCCGCGCCGTCTTCGGCACCACGAACGGCGCCGAGAGGTAGAAGCAGCGGAACGGTTCCAGATCGCGCGGTCCCACCTTCAGCAGCGCGAAACCGTTCTCCTTCGACGGCAGGTGGTAGGCGGCGTCCGAGCCGATCACCTCGCGGCTGTCGTCACCGGATTCGGCGCGCAGTGCGATGCGGAAGGCGATGTTGGACTTGACTTTCTGCAGCGACGACAGGTCGAGCCGCTGTCCGCCCAGCATGAAGAAGACGTTGGCGCCGCGGCCCTCCTGCCCGATGTGGATGATGAGGTTGATCCACTTCTCGTGGTTGGCGAACAACTCCAGGTACTCGTCGACGATGACCAGCAAGACCGGCACCGCGGGCAGGTCGCGCCCGGCGAGCCGGATCTCTTCGTAGTCGTTGGCGTCGCGCGCACCCACCGAGGTGAACAGCTCGTAGCGCTGCTTGATCTCCCCGTCGATGACCCGGCGCATCCGTTCGGCCAGGTGCCGCTCGTCCTTACCGAGGTTCGACAGCGCGGCCACCACATGCGGGATGCCCAGGATGTCCTGTGCCGCCGATTCGAACTTCATGTCGACGAAGATGACGTTGAACGCCTCGGGGGAATGCGTCAACGCGATCCCGTAGACCAGCGACAGGAAGAANTCCGACTTGCCCGAGCCGCTGGTTCCGATCACGACCGAGTGAAAACCGAAGCCGCCGAAGTCTTTCGCCCGCAGGATGATGTTCTGCAGCTCGCCGTTGGGTTTGGCGCCGACGGGGATCTCACACCACCGCTCGTCGCCGCGGCCGCGCCGCTCGGCCCACAGCCGGTCGACATCCAGCGCCCTGGGGTCACCGATGCCCAGCGCCCGCAGCAATTCCGTGGCTCCGGTGGCGGAGTCGCCGGCGTCGCTGCGGCTGGTCGGCGACCAGCGTGCCATCGCGCGCGCGTAACGGTAGGCCCGGTGCAGGGGCAGCTGATCGGCATGGCCGAANAACTTGCCCCGGAACCGCAGCAGCGGCGGTGNGCGGTTGTCGTCATCGTCGGNGTCCGATCCGTTTCGCGGGGCTCTCTGCTGGCCGTTCACCGAAACCTTTGGCGCGCCGTGCCGCTCGCGCATCTCGAAGACCTGGTCGTCGGCGAATCCCACTCCGGTGCCTACCCGGGATGCGATGCGCAGCACGGTGATGCCGGCTTTGCCGACCTGACCGACCACGCTCTCCCAGGCGTCGGGGCTGCCGGTGTTGTCGTCGACGATCACCAGGTGCGGTCCCAGGTCGCTCGCGTCTTTGCCCTGCCCGGTTTCCAACGCCGAGCCCATCGCGGTCGGGCTCGCCGCCACCGGTGGCGTCCATGCGCCGCGCTTGCCCTTCAGGTGCAACTCGGCGCCTAAGGCCTCTTCGAGTTCCTCCGGGGTGGCGAATACCAGCCGGCGCCAGCCGCATGCGTCGAACAGCTCGTCGTGCAGGTTGTGCGGCAGCCACACCATCCAGGACCACANGTCCGGATTGCGGGTCACCACCATCAGTTTCACGTCGTGGGGGTTGTGGAACACCGCCAGCGAACACAACACCGAGCGCATCAGCGACCGCAGCCGGTCCAGGTCGTCGCCCACGAAGCTGAATCCCGGCGCCGACCGCAGGTTGACGACCTTGGCGATGTCGCGAATCTTGCGCTGCTCCAGGATGAAATCGCGNAGCGCCTGCCCGGTGACGGGTTCGAGTTCCTCGTCGGAGGAGATGTCGGGCCAGGTCACCGACAACACCGAGTCCGGGGCGTGCTGNACGCCGGTGCCCAGCCGCACCTCCAGAAAGTCGGCGTCCGCGCGGCCGCGCTCCCACATCCGTGGGCCGCCGATGATCGCCCCGAGTCCCTGCGGGTCGGAATGCAGCGCGTGCTGCCACTCGCGTTGGGCGCACACCGCGGTCTGGATCTCGTCCCGGTTGCCGTCGAGGTCNCGCAGGTAGCGNCGACGCCCACGTTCCATCTCACCCCAGGTGATCTTGCGTGCACGCCCGAACCGCCCGGAGAAGGCCAGCATGCTGAAGGCGCCGATGCCCATCAGCGGAAAGAAGCCNGTGGTCAAACTCCGCACACCCGAGACGTAGAGCATCACCACCGTGCCGATCAGCGCCACGATCAGCGCCGGCACGCCGATCATCACCCAGATATTGCGCGGCTCGCGTTCCGGAAGCGCGATCGGCGCGCTCGGCGCCACCCGAACCGGTTTCGGCGGCTCGATCTTGAGCCGGTTGATGGCAAACGCCCTCTTCGACACCTCTAGCCTCCGGCTCTCGCTGTTGTCGTCACCACGGCCGCCTTTCCGAACGCCGGAACGGTGTCCCGAGCCACCAGTGCCGACTGCTGCGACAAGGCCGGTCCCGCAGCGAAGGTCCGCAGCAGCGGCCACGGCGCCTGTACCGCGGCGGCCGGGTCGAGTCCCAGCGCACGCAGCGTCGTGTCCTCGGCGGCGATTCCGAACCGAACCCCATTGGGAGACAACCAGAACAACGACTCCCGGGAATCGGAGGTGATCACCCCGCTGGTGGATGTCACGAAGTTCGCCGCCCCGGGTAGCACCAGCACCTGGTTGGCCACCACCGACGCCGGGTCGCGGTCATCACGGACGAGGTGCACGATACGTTCGTCCATCGACGCGGGGACCGGAAGGCCTCGCCCGTTGTAGACTGCCACCCGGGCCTGCGGATCCGTCGAGGCCTTCTCCCACCCCACACATGTCGTCGGATTCGCCGCGGAGTCAATGAAATTCAGCCGGGTGGTCGGGTANTAGTCCACCGGTAGGGAATTGACCTCCGGGNTGTTGACGAGCACGTCCGGNGTCACCACCCGCGGCGCCGTCGACCCGTAGGAGTTGGCGCTGCGCAGCAGATCCGCCACGAAACTGTTGATCTTCTGCGCCCCCTCGGGCAGCAGGACGTAGAACTGGCTCCCGCCGCCGGCGGTTTGGGCTTGCAGCACCGCGCCGACCTGGGAACCCACCACCCATTTCGACGGCGTGCCCGCCTCGGGAACCTGCGGCACGCTCAGCGGCTCGGTCGCCGGCAGCGCGTCGAACAGCGCCCGCGAGGTCTCGACGGGGGACGTGACGCCGGGATCGAGCCCCAGGCTCAAAGTGACCGCCCGATTGCTCGGATCGATCCGTGAGCGCTTGCCGTCCCAGATCACGTACGTGCCGCTCTGGAAGGTGACCAGCATTGCGGCGTCGCCGCGCAGCGGTGTCGCGCGGCCACCACCGTCGAGCCGGCCCGCGATCGAGGTCACCACCGGTTTGTCCCCGCTGCGCGGGCGGCCCGCCGTATCGCACACGGCCCACGCCGAGATCGCGCCGCGGTTCACCGGCATGGCCGCCGGCGCTCCCGGGATCCCGATCAGCGGTCCAGACGGATAATTCGCGATCTCGGCGGGTTTGACCCAGGTCGGCTGCGCCGCCGATCCCGTCGCCAGGCGCGCTGAGGTCAGGTTCAGCGCCGGATACAGCCGGCCGTCGATGCGGGCATAGACCGCGCCCGACTCACGGTCCCCGATGATCGCCGAATCCCCCACCGCGCCGGTTGGTTTGAGCACGTTCAGCAGAACCATCCAGCCGCCGGCAATAGCCACCAACACCATCGACAACGCCAGTGCGGCGGTCTGCTTGCGGTCGTCGTGCTTCATCCGCACCGAGAAGCGCGTCGTGGCGGCCCGCAGCCGCCGGTTGTAGAAGAGGTGTCCGGAATTCTGGTCGCGATTGGACAAACTCAGCGGCATCAGTACCCCCTGGGCGATCGGCGGGGATCGGCCTGCCGGATCCGAGCGGCCAGATTCGACGCATCGGCGGCAACCCCGTAGCGGCCCCGCGCATAGTTGATGAACGCGCAGGCCTGCGCCACCAGATCGTGGATGTCGGTCGGCGTTCCTGGTTCGTGATACGCCGCGAACGTCGGCGCGATGAACTGCCACGCTCCTTTGCTCGGCGTGCCTTTGGCCGCGTTGGCATCCCAGTTGTTCACCGCGCCGGCGTTGTAGCCGGATTCGCGTCGAGCGACCAATTCCATGCCGCGCCTCCAGCGAGCACGCGCAACGGGATCNTGAATGCCCTTGATGTCCAGGGCTTTACCGATCGCCGCCTGCACGGCGGCACGGCCGCTCCCGCCCGCATGGTGGCGTCGCTGCTGCAGGTAGCGCAGTCGGCGGAGCCGATGCGCCAACACCCGCGACCGCAGCCGCGACCGCGTGAGGTGTCGGTGCTGCGCTCGGAGCAGCGCCGCCATCCGGGTGACCGCCTCGCGCCGGCCCACCGGGGTGTCGGCACCCGGCGCCGCGTCGGCCCTGGCGGCGGCCAGGATCATTCGAGTCGCCGCCCTGGCGTGCGTGTGGTCGGCCCGCGCCGCCGCAACGATCCGGTCGAGCTCGCCGTCGGTGTCGGCGAGGCCGCGCAGCCTTTGCGTGGAGCTGTTCGACCGGTCGGCCGCGGCCCGGATATTGCGCGCCGCTGCAATCGCAGCGGCATGGGCGCGAATTCGCGCGGGCACATCACCGACATCGCCGCCGGTGACTTCTCCGGCGAAAAGGGAATGGCCGCGGGCCAAGGCCGCCACGGCTTCGGCGATCAGCGGACCGGTCAAAGACTTCCCCGCCCTCCCCGTGCTGTCGTCGCGCCCCCGCGCACCGCATCCATACCGGACAACTCCCACATTTTCCCGCCGGCACCATCACTCAACAGCATGAATGAGACGGCGGAGCTCTTTTCTGTAACCGGCGATCCCAGCCCGGTCGATCCGGTCGGGTTTCCGTCGCGAGACTACTGCCGTCGGCTGCGGCTGACCACTCACCGTCGGTGCCGTCGACTGCGCTCGTTACCGCCATTGAACTGGTTTTCGGGGTGGCGATGTTATTCCTTCGCCTCGTCCTCGGTCGGCATGATCACGATCCGCCGATTGGTTACCACGCTCGGTTTGCCGTCGCCGCGCTTGGCGACGGGCGCGCTCGGCGGCGGTACCGTCAGGCGGCCCTTGACCGGCTGGCCGTTGGGCACCCCGGGCGCCGAAACCCGCTTTTCGGCCGGCTTGTCTTTGCTGCCGCCGTCCCCGCCGGCGCCCGCCGCACCCGGCATCATCGGCATGCCGGTCATCCCCGCGGGCCCCCTGGTCGGGGTGGCGCCCTCGGTCGGTGTGATCGCGGCCGGCTTCGCCGGTGCCCCCGAAGGAGTGGTTGGCGGCGACGATCCCGGCACGGGCGGCGGACCGAGTGAGCCGGCCGGGGTGGTGCCGCCGAGGCCACCACCGATCCCACCACCACCACCGCCGCCGGCCTGCGGGTCGGCACCGAGGCTGTCCACAAGTGTCGGATCCCCGGCCGCCAGCGCCTCGGCACCATGAGAGGCCTGCTGGACCGCGCTCATCAGCGGTTGCATCGCGCTTTGGCCCGCCTGCATGGCCTGCTGCGGAAGCTGCGTGAGCGGTCCCATGACACCGCCGAGGACGCCGGTGAGCGCACCGGCGACGCTCGAGGCCATCTGCTGGACCATTTGCATGCCCTGCTGACCGCCCGCCTGCGCCCCGACCGCTTGCATCTGCTGCGCTGAATTCGCTTCATTGGCAGGGAATTTCGCCAGCGCGTCCGCCGCGTGTGCCCGGCGGTCCGCGTCTGCCTCGGCACTGGAAGCGGCGTCACCGGGCACACCGGCGTTGCTTGCGGCAACCAGAGCGCTGGACGCCGCATCGGCGGGTGAGGTTCCGGGCGGGGGCGGCGGGGTCGGCGCGATCGGGGGCGGCAGCGGTACCCCGTACAGGGCCTGCGACAAGGTATCCGGCGTCATCTTGATCGTGGTGCCGGGCGGAAAGTTGGGGCCCGGGGCTCCGGGTGCGGGACTGTCTCCGGTCATATCTTCACCTCCCCTGCCGTTCCGAGCCTCTAGCCCGCGTCACGCATAGTCGGCCGTCTTCGCCATCTTGGCACAGCACGCGTCTTACGGTATTCACGTCGGCCAAGGCAGATGGCCTAAGAGACGCCGCGGCGGGTATACGCGTTGAACCAGGCCAGGTGGTAATTCGCCAAGTATTCGTGGTCGTCGACGAGCGCCTCGATTGCGGCCAGCAGCATCCAGTCCGCCACGGCCGCCGCGTCGTGACACGGGTATGCGCTCAACAACGAGTGCCGGACGTCGGTTAGGCATGCGCGCAAGAGTGCGGCTTCGTTTTCCAGCACACCCGTCTTTCGCACCGCCGGCGCCGCAACCGCCAGCGCTATCCGCGGCAGACCGTCGCGGCGCCGCACGGCGTCCACCAGGCTCGGCCCGAGCTCGTCGATCTGGGGTGCCTCGGAGCGCGCCGACCGGTCACCGCTCAATATCGGTGCGTCCGGGCCGGGCTCGGCGACGTAGGCGTCGGGCTCGTGGGCGGCCGCGGTCACTACGGCCCCCAACAGGTCGACGACGCTGACATCGGCGCGCCGCGCCGCCGGTTCGAGGAGCGTCGCGTGGGCGGGCAGGCGGACGTGCGGCGGAATCCACCCGCCGGCCAGATCGGTGACCAGCAGGCTCGTGGCGCCGTCATCGCGTAGCCCGGCCGCCCACGACAGACGCGGTTCCTGGCGTGCCACCGCATCGACCATGCGCTGTAGGCGTTGCTGTTCGGCGGCCCGGCTGGAAACCGCGCCGGCAGTCGCCCCGGTCGCGGCCGACGCCGACGCACCTGCCAACGTCGAGGAACTCGGGCCCGCCTGCCCCGCGGCGGTTGGGGAGGCGGCCCGTTCCACCGGAGAGACCATCGCCCCGCCCGCCGACGGGGACGACGGCGCCGACGGCGCGACCGGGGCCCCCGGCACCGGTGCAGTCGGGGCCGAGGCCATCGCCGGGGGCGCGACCACCGGTGGCCGCAGATCCGAGCCGTAGGCGGGCAGCGGTCCGGCCGGGGCGACAGGCCCGCCGGCGACCGGCGCCGCAGGCGCCGACCACGAACCACCGGTCATCACCGCGGGCGCCACCGGCACACCGCCGCCGGTCGTCGGTGCCAGCGGAGACGAGGTCGTCGCTGCGTCTATGGGACTGCCCGCGGGAGTGAACGATTCACCACCGACCACGGGAATGGACGGCGTGACGGGCGGCGCCAGCGGTGGCGAGGCCTGCGGCGGCGGAGCCGACCCTGTTCCCATCGCCTGCATCGCGCCCGAGGACAACGATTGCGCGCCGGCACTCGCTGGCTGACCGGTTGCCATTCCGGTCGCGAAGGACTGGCCGAGGGAGTTGGGCGACAGGCCTTGGCCTAGGGAGGCTGAGGGAGGGGCGCC
>JGI24721J26819_10006430_pt1 | contig 11418 bp, 19 predicted proteins | sample YelNatPaOPGAMG01_FD_26819 | JGI IMG/M metagenome (IMG submission 26819)
TTTGTATATTTGCATGAACAGCTTCTCGGGATTGAAACAGCAACAAACCCAACAGGGCTTCTTTTTTAGCATTTTACCACAAACACGATCTAAATTTCAACAACGATGAATACAGAAACGACAGACTCCGTTAACACCATGATTGATCTAAAAGCAATGATCATCATGCTGGCAGGCTTTATTCTTTTCTTTTTTGTTTATCAATTTGTTTATCAACGATTAAAAAAGTTTGCCCAAAAAACCACCAATACGTGGGACGATTTTGTGATTGATTTGTTTCGTTATCCCTTGCTGGGATTCTTTATTTGGGTTATGATCAAAGTCTTTACCCACATTTTTTTATCCAATCTGGTTATTTATCAAACGCTGATCCATATCAATTCCATCCTGTTGATTTGCTCCATTGCGTGGGTTTTGGCTAAAGCAGTGAAATTAGGAGAATACCTTATCGAACGCAAAATCAACATTCAAACAGAAAACAACCTGCAAGCCAGAAAAAATCTGACACAAATCAAAGTCTTCAAAAGCATTTCCGATGCTATCATTATCTTGGTTGCCTTTGCTTTCATTTTGATGACTTTTGATCAAGCCAAAGCCATCGGGAAAGGGTTATTGGCTTCAGCAGGGATTGTCAGCGTCATTGTCGGTTTTGCAGCTCAAAAAAGCATCGGGATGTTTCTTGCCGGTATTCAAATTGCCATTACACAACCCATACGAATTGACGATGTCGTTATTGTGGAAGGAGAATGGGGCCGAATTGAAGAAATCACGCTGACCTATGTTGTGGTGAGAGTTTGGGATTCAAGACGGCTGGTTTTGCCAATCAACTATTTTTTGGAAAAACCATTTCAAAACTGGACTAAAAACAGTGCAGACATCATGGGAACGGTCTATTTTTATGTCGGATTCGACTTTCCTGTGCAAGCGCTTCGTGACTTTCTTCCTGAAATTCTGAACGATAATCCCAATTGGGACGNCAAAGTGTCCAACGTGCAAGTGACCAATGTCAATGAACGATTCAAAGAAGTAAGAGTTGTGGTGAGCAGCAGCAATGCCTCCAAAAACTGGAATTTGCGCGTTGAAGTGAGAGAGAAAGTGATCGATTTTATTCAAGCAAAATATCCACATTGTTTTGTTAAATTACGATTGCAACAAGAAAATCCATCATCCGACCAAACCATGCAACGCCCTTTCACGGATCGATCGATCTAACGATGATCCGCATTCTTTTCTTCAAACAATGCATCATTTTGCAGCTAATCATTTAAAAAAGTTGCTGTTAATCGAAACAGAATCAATGCCGAGCACAATTTTTGCTCCATTCTTTGAGCAAAAAGAAAAATGACTATCTTTGCAACGCAAAAAAGTCCGTGACGAATCGATCAGATCAACAAAAGGAAACATTCCATGGACTTTCACCATGTTCTGCGGAAGTAGCTCAGTTGGTAGAGCATCAGCTTCCCAAGCTGAGGGTCGCGGGTTCGAGTCCCGTTTTCCGCTCTAAATCAGACGATCATGTCTGATTTTTTTTCAATCCATCCCGATCAAATCGGAAAGCTGCCCATCTCATGCTTTATCCATCTGACTTTGCCATAGATATGTGGATTTTCTGATTGACAACAGCTCACAGGTTGTTTTTGAGTTAAGTCCCAAAGTTGTGATTTGCTTTATTCCCTTCGGTCGTGACCGTTGGTTCAGAATTGTATCTTTGATCTATTGATAACCAAGTTTATCGACACCCCATAAGAAAAGCCCCAAATTTGGGGCTTTTCTTTATTTAAATAGTCGAAGTTCTCCGGCATCATATTCTCCTTCTCGGACAAATCCACTGCCTGTGGTGCATATGTATTTCCCGTTCTGAATGTCGGAAATGACCATTTGTTTTCCATCAGAGATTCTAACNACATGATCGTCTATTTCAAAGGGACGATCATTCGTTTCAGNTTCTGTTTCTTCTGCCTGTTTGAGAAGATATTTCTTTATTTCGTGCACATCGCTGGTCATGATCCAGATCTTAATCGTCAAAATAAGTTGGAAAACGCCAAAAAGAAACAATAAAACGCCCANGCTTGAAGTGAAAAATGGATCGGTGTTCATAATTGTAAGTTTTAAAGTGGTTTGCAAAGCTATTTAATTTCGTTTTAAAAGTCAAATAAAAAACCCGCAAAACGTTTGTTTTAACCTATTGCGGGCTAAAAATTAACAAATACATTTAATGAGCGATGTTTCCTGTTTAGGATCGCTCATCTTCTTTCAGCAGGCGATAAAACGTTCGTATGGAGATATCAAAATCCTTTTCAATGTAATTCCGATAGATTACAGTGTTGGGTATTCCCATCCTACTGTATTTATCAAAGATCGCATTTACTTTTTCAACGCGTCTTTTCCGATATTTATTGCAGCGTGTTGTCATGAGAATTTAATCGTAAAAGTTAATGATCATTTGTTCGGGTTTATTGACAATCGTCCATGGACACCATATCGGCATAAGTGGGAAGCTTGTTGTGCACCAATTGATATATTTCGTTCCAATGTGGGAGCGGAGTTACGGCGCTGTCATCTATATAGATATGTGCATGTACTTTTCTCGTGTCGTTTCCATTGTATTTGGCTAAGTTCTCCGGAGAGCTTTCATTAATGGCATCAAACCGAACTCCGTTTTTGCGCAGAAAAGCCTCAGCCTCCAGCATCTTTTCTCCGGTTCGGCAAGTCCAGATGATGATAAAATATCCTTCATGTGACAATGCGTTAATCGTCTCACGTGCGCCATCTTTCAGTTCTCCAATCTCAGGATATTTATCCTCCACAATTGTTCCGTCAAAATCTATTGCAATAACATTCATAATCAATTCAAATTAAAAAGTAAACAACTAAAACAAGCACTATCACTATCGCCACATTCACATAGTCCCAATATCCGTTATTTTGAGAGCCGGATAATAGCTCGTTGAACTTCTTTTCTTTCATGGTTTTAATGATTAAAACATGGCCATAACCAATAGTAGGCCAAGAAAGGTGATATAAATAGCCCAAAAATATATGCGTTCTTTTTTTTCAATGGGTTCCATTTGGTTTTACTTTTAAGTGTTCATATTCCTTCAATATTCCCAGCGCCGTCTCCTTCATTTGGTTTTCTAAGTTTTCAAACTCAAGTAGGTTCATCAACCCTGCTATTTTTAACATTGCACTTTCTGCATCCACGTTTTCGCTTTGATTGGCCGTGTAGTCAAAGAAGTATAACGGCACCTTCGCCACGTTGTCAATCACTGCGCAACCTCCTTTTTTCAATACCGCCTGGTAGTTGTGTTTAATCTTCTTCTTCTTCATCGTTCAAATCAATTAATTGGGTTATTTCATTGTTCAAAATCTCATTCAGTTGTTCTGTTTTCTTGTTCCACACCAACGCAGTGTATTTTGCCTTTCGTTCCCTGTTGTCTCGCATCGTTAAGCCCCACCGTTCCTTCGTTGTCTCACAATAGATGCGCACATACACATTCGTTGCTGCTTCATATAACCGTCCATCGCTCCCTTTCCATGAAGTATTTCCGAGAAACCTCCATGTTTTCGGAATGCTGATCTTTTCCCAAGGTGTTTCCATTGTTATAAGATTTAATATTCAACCAACTTCGCCTCCTTGCAAAATATGATCTACCTTGCCGGCCATTTCTCTAAAGAGTGGATCAAATCGAATCGATTCATTATATTTGTTCAATAAATAATAGATAGAGGTTCGGTGCCGTTGAATATATTTGGCAATAACCCCGTGATCCGGTTCAAATTGATTATAATGATGCACAAATATGGCACGAGCCAACACCTTAGAGCGATTTTTATCATCCTTTAACAAGGAATCAAATGAAAATTTTGTGACTTCCTGAATGGCATTTTTAATGCGCTGAAGTTCCATTTGCGTTCCCAAAAATGACGATTCAAAAATCACTTCCTTCCCAGTCTCCACTGCATAATGATATTCAATCATGGCCAAATTGGAATTAGTCCATCCTTCCATGAGGTAAATAGCATCGCTCAAATCAATTTTCTTCAATGATGGAGATGCTTTTTCTTTAAAAAACATTGATAAATCAATCTTATAAGCCTCAGAATTATAAGATGGGTCATACCCCAATGATTTTAATATCTCCTCAGCTGATTTCAACCGTATAAAAACCGAAACAATGTCCGATCCGGCTATTAGACTTGCTATAAATACTTTCTTTTTCATGTTTTCCTGTTTTTTCCCCCTCTCTTTTGGAGAGGGGTCGGGGTGAGGTCAAATGTTACTAAAATTCAGCTCAATGTTCTTGTACTTCCCTTCTTCATCTTTCACGAAAACACGATAATATGTTTTCGAGCCAGGACGCACAATGGCCTTTTGGATCAACGCACATGCCTCTTGAAAGAGTGGGTGATTAATCCGCACGGCATACTTCAATAGGCCCGTCACCTTCTTGGCGTCCAACGATCCGCGTGAAGTACTGAACGCTTCTGTCACTAAGTCCTTCACAAAGTCATATTTGCTTTCGACGGTTTCTTTTAAAAATTCATTTAGCTTTTCTTGTGCTGCCTTGATGGTGAGGTCATCAAACGTGATCCGATCAGCTATGGACACTTCAATCTTGATGGATCGATCAAACGAGAAAATAGTGAAATTGCCTTTTGCGTCCGTTTTCACATTGTTTTCCTTCATCGATTCATCATAGAGCGTCCCAACGCCTTCTTTCATCAACGCCTTAAACTGTGTCAGCTTTCCTTCCAGCGCCTGCGCTTCCTTCACGATCTTTGCAAGGGTCGATTCCTTCATTTTCTCAAGCGCCGTCACACGCGAACGAGGGATAGCCATCCCCGTTTCGTCGTACCATTTTTCGTCCTTTTTTGTGTGTAACATGTTTTTTGTCTTTTTTTTGATTGTTATTAATTCATCGCCGCTAATCTCATGGCTTCTTCATCTTTTTTTTTCTCTTTGTTAAGGATGGATCCCAACTTCGTGATTAAGTCACGCATTTCATTGCAATTCATCTCATAGAGTGCCTTCCCTGCTATTCGGGGCTGTTTCATAAACCGATTCACCTCTGCCCAATTTGTGGTGTCAATGCCGTATTTTTGCAACTTAAACAAAATGGAACTGCGTAGCCTTTTCGTTTCGCGTTCCTGATCCTTTTCCAGCGAATCAACCGTCTTTTGCATGTCTTCCACCATTCGTTCATAGCCTTCTGCATCCATGTCGTGAAATTCATGCAACGACACGGTGCGCATCCCGCTATATTGCCATACCAGCTCCTCCTTTTCCGCTCCCTTCATTTTATGCAGCAGTACAAAAAACCGTGCATATATGCCTTTAGTCGTTTTCATCGTCGTGTGTTTTAATTGTTAATTGTCAATTGTCAATTGTCAGTTGTTCTTAAGTCCCCAATATTCCTCCGCCATTCGTTCGTTTACATCAATGCTTTCACCACCACCATATCGTCCCACTGGAAACGCCCGAAAACCTTCCACGTTGAACGCCACATTGGCGTCGCGCCATATCCGCGTTGCTGTCCGTCCATCTGGTTCACGGCCCTTCTTGTGCGAAATGTAAACAAAGAGCTTGTGCGGAAATCGCGCTTTTAACATTTTGTAATCAGAGAAGTTCATATCGGCAAATTGCACCGAATCAAGAAAAACCACATCCGGCGATACGTGCTTGTCCAATCGCTCCACCAACTCACTGATCTCTTCTTTTTGTAACAAAATAAATCGACCGCCAACCTCTTCCATGCCTACTCGTTCGAGCGCCATCTGCATGGTGAGCGACAACCCCTCTTCCACTGAATTGTATGCCACGCGACTGAATTTTGTTAAGTATTTTGCCAACATCAAGGCAAACGTGGTCTTGCCATTTTTCGGATCGCCATAGATGAACCACGTACCGGTAAGTTCCGGCTTCCCGATGGCCGACAACCACACTCCGTCAAAATCTAACGTTTTGAACTTGGCATTTTTAACATTTTGTACCGAGTAAGCTCTTTTCATAGCGACCTCTTTATTTTATTCGTTGATTTTTTTTCGGTTTTCGGCGTGTACTCTCCTTCTCACGCGGCGCAAGTCTCCTTCGCTGTCGTCCTGAATGTTGCGGATCGTTGCCGGATCAGTCACGCCGTTTGCAATGCAAATCTCCTTAATGTCGTTCTTTGTCGATCCGTTCAGTTTGATGAATTTCCTTCCAATCCGGCTGTAAATCTCTTTATATCCCTTTTTATTGAGTCTTAAACCTCTTTTAATTCTCTTTTCAAGATGATCGGTCGCTGCCAGCAAAATGCCACAGTGATCTTCCAACTCGTTGTAAATGGTGATAAAGAAATATAGCACCTGATCGCTCAGCTTGTCGGCTTCATCCAATATCAGCATCGGTGATTCAGCTCTTTTCAGGGCCTTAATCACTTCGGCCACCATGTCACCCACTGTTTCGCCGGAGGCATCGATTCCCATCGTGCGCAGTAGGGCTTGTAAGAATAGTTTCCGGTTCCAATATTCTGAACATGATAGCGCGAACACGTTCGCATGGCTCTCGGTGTATGCTTCGATTGCTTTGCTCTTTCCGCTGCCGGCCTCGCCCGTGATAGCCATCACCAGCGCATTTTCTTGTGCATCGCCCAGGATGCTTGTCATGATTTTGAAGTCCGTTGTTTCCACGATCACCCAATTTTTTGATTTGAACCCAATTTGATTTGCTATGTTTCGAAACATCTCATCTTTGAAGGCATTCAGTTCGCCTTTCAATATCCGGCTCACCGTCGCCACACTCACATTTTTCAATGTGTTCGCTGCCTTCTCCTGTGTCCCGATTCGTTGACAATATCCTGCCAGCGCCTCCTTAATCTGTTGTTTTTCCTGTGTTGTCATTGTTTCCTGTTTTAAGTGCTTATATATTTTTAATACCATTCCGTTGATGTCAACGATATGGTATATTGTTTCCTGTTTTAAGTGCTTATATATTTTTAATCGAACATCATTTCTCTATTTATTAAGAAATCATATAGCTCAGCTGCGTTCGACATCGGGACTTCTCTATCATTTGCGTAAACTTTTAAATGATCATTTTTAGCGCCAAAATCAAGTTCCCAGCAAAAATATCCTATCCAGCATGGTTGACGTATGGTTCCTATGTCATTCATTTCTATTTGTAAAATCTCTATGAGCATGTTTTGCAAAGATTCATTATTTGGCAATAAATTAGCTTCAAAAGCATTAGGGAAAGCAGCCCCTAAATGTTTTGCCACTTCAACATCGTGTTCTCGTTGTTTTTTTATTGCCTCAATGGCTCTAATAAATAATTCTTTTGTCATGGTTTTGTTGTTTAATGGTTTCAATTTATGGCACCCGTTTTACTATCTTATGATTCAGTTGCTTTTTTGAACAGGTTCAAGAAAACAGTGAAATATTCGATGTATTTGCTTGTAGTGTAATCATTCAATTGAATAAACCTTTCGTGTTTTGTTTTAAAGTTAAGCCCAATAAGTTCTAATGCTAAATTGGTGAACTTTTCAAGTTGTGCTTCAATAAAATCAATATCGTTGTTACCAAATTCATGATTTTTCAGTCCAATGATAATTTTTTTAATTGGATCAATTAATAACTCATCAATCATCAAGGATTCAATCAATGCTTTGTTCTCTCTTTTGATTTCTTCAGGTGTTTTCATTGTCGTCTTAAAAACATAGCGTTCAATTTAGTTTTGCCCAATTCTCTATCAATATCTATTTAATATGTCCAATAGATCCACATTACTTTCGCCTTTGAGGTATTCGCCAATCTCATCCACTTCAACCAACTTTTTCTTTGCTTTCTTTTTAGGCGCCGTGGTTGTGTCGGCGTCCGTTAGTGTGTTGGGCACGCTGATTCCCTTCACCTTTGGCATCGTCAATCCATGTTGTGCAGGATGCATCCCTTCTTCTTCCATCATCTTTTCAATGGCTTCCTGCCGTTTCAATCGCCGTGCCTTGTTGATCAGTTCTTGTTGTTTGATGAAGGCTGCCTCGTCTTCTTCTTGTTCTTGTTTGCCTCGGTGGATGTCAAGATATTTACCCGCCAGCGTCACAAATCGAAGCCCCGCATGATCTTTCACATAGAGTGACACCACACTCATATCGTTTGGATCATATTTCACATAGAACTTCCTGCCCACATTGCTCTCGAGAAAGTCATGATCGGGTTGCCCATCGGCATCCATTACTTCATAAGCATATTTTATTTTCTTCACTTGTATTTCAATGCCTCCGGCGCGGTAGGTGCTCGGTGCGTCGGTCAATATGCCGAACAATTCGATCATATCAAACCATTCCACCTTCACCGCTTTCGGATTCACGCTTTCGCGGTACATTTCAATGCGTGGACGGCCCGTGTCAAAGTGTTTGGCGTTGTTCCACTCGTCTCGGCGTTGTTTGTAGCGTGCTTTTACTTCATCTAAAGTGGGCAAATTGGCCTTATTTGCCAGAATAAATTCCATATTGGCCTTGCTTTCATCCTTCTTTGTGGTGATGTTTTGGCCCGTGAAGTACCACTCACGGTGCAAAAATTCGGCCTGAAATCGCCCAAATGCGCTCTCTATCGTCTTCGATTTGCCATTATAGGGCATCGTATTAATGGCCAAATGCGCCAATTTTTGCAGAAATCCGCCGTTTTCAAGCTTTTTGTGGCCTCCTTGGTTGTCATAGCGTATTTCATAGGGCCGTTCGCCGGCAAATTGCAACGCCATCCGATAGGCTAAATATTGCGCTTCAAAATCCTCTGATTTGCTGATGTGATAGCCAAGCAGACATTCACTGTATGCGTCAATCACTTCATACACGTTGCATGTAGCTATTTTGCCGTTGTCGTCCAAATAATAGTAGTTCAATTTCGTTCCATCCGAATACCAGATCGAATCGCGCATCGTTGGAAGGAGTGTCCGGTGTTGCCGTGTGAACTTTTCCTTCGCCTTCAGTTCTCCATAGCGCATCGCATACCACATCGGTTCCACTTCCGGCTGATGCAGATATTGATGTATCGTCGTTTCAGTCGCCAACTTTGTCCATCCGCGCGATGCAGCTATTTCATTGTATTCGTCAAACAGTTGTTTAATCGTCACTCTTTCCACCGGCGATGCAAAGTGTGTTACAAGCCACCGCTTAGCGTCCGGTTCCAACTTATCGGCATTGCCATTTCCATAGCCTTTATGAATAAGGGCATAATAACCTTCTGTCAAGTAGGCTTTGAACTTGCGCTCCAGTGCGCGCGGGTTGTTCGGCAGTGAGTGCGGATAATTCCGCATGGTGTCTTCGTCGTTTATCCATGCTGATGCTTCATCCCAAAATTCATACATCTTTTTCCGCTTCCCGTTCTTGGCCCTGGCAGCCATTTGGCGGGTCATCACGTTTTGGATGGTGTTCAATATCGATGCTGCGTTTATATATTTTTCCTTTGCTGCATCCGGTAAGAATTTGCCTCCATCATATCGGTAGTTATTGTAATACACCACCGCTTCCGGATCCTTCACGATCTCCTTTATATAAGGAGTCTTATGCACCTTTTCCGGAGCCCCCAATTTCTTAATGACAGCGTCCCTCCTGTCAGCCTTTTTGATTGAATTAAAATCAATCAATGCTTCTCTCCCATTCCCTCCACGCGTCAACAGCGTGATATACCCCCTGCGCTTATCTGAATCATAAGTGTTTGGTGAAATACCGGTTGCCTGAATGTAATCAGTCGCCGTTATTGCTATTGTATTTTTAAAAGGGATATACATAGCTTCACTGTTTTTTTACATAGTCCATAAAGGAAAGCACCGAAAGAACGCCACAAATGATCACCATGACAATTTGTTGGGTATATCCCAACATTACTCCAATCAATGAGGCTGTTCCAATTAGTCCAAATAGGATTCCAAATCCCAACGTAATCGCTTTATTCATATTCTTTAATCTTTTGAAGTTACTCCGCCTCTTAGTAAGGCCAATTTTCGTATCCGCTTTGAGTCTTCTGTATTCGTTTTGAATTTCAAGGCACGACTTACAGCCTGCCTACTAAACCCTGTCAGTTTAGACAGCTTGTTAATTTCTCCGTGTGCAGTTCTAATTTCCATTTTTCGATTGTATATTTGTTGATCAATTACATTTGTTATATGGGTGCAAATATAATAGCATATTTTCTCATATCCAAATATTCTGAGATTATTTTCTCTTAAAAATATGTCCACACGCGAAAGAATATTGCAATATCTTAATTCAAAGGGAATTAGCAAATACAGTTTTTATAAAGAAACAGGTATTAGCAATGGATTTTTGGATAAAACAGGGGCTATCGGAAGCGATAAATGTGAGATTATATGCTCTCATTATTCTGATTTGAATGCCGATTGGCTCATAACAGGAGAAGGTAGCATGCTCAGAAATAACAATTATCAAATACAGGATCCAACCCCCGTGGTGAACGAAAAAAAAATGATATACAAAAATCCACAGGGAATTCCACTGATACCAATAAATGCGATGGCCGGCATGTTTAACGGAGAAATAAAAGTCTTAGAGTGTGAGTGTGAGCGATATATCATACCCGTTTTTAAGGATGCGGAGTTCCTTATCCCGATGAGAGGATCCAGCATGATGCCCAAATATAATAATGGAGATATACTTGCTTGTAAACCATTGTCTCTTGACACCTTCTTTCAATGGAATAAAGTGTATGTCATCGACACGGATCAAGGAGCGTTAGCCAAACGCATAAAGAAAGGATCCGATCCGGATACCTTGCTAATCGTGTCAGATAATCCGGAATATGATCCATTTGAACTTCCTCGAAGTGCAATTTACCATATTGCGCTTGTGGTAGGCGTAATTCGATTAGAATAACATGTTTTTTAGCAAAAAAACGCTTATATATCTACATGCCAGCGTTTTACGTTGGTTTTTTATTGTTTCAACCCGTCAAAAGAACGATATTAAAGGGGGTTCATCTCTTTTTTTATGGCTGTTTTGATCATATTTTCATACATTAAAACCATTCAATTATGGCGCTTTTGCATGCCCAACTGCACGCCCAACTGCACGCCCAACTTGTATTTTTCGTTTTCAAGATGGGTTTAAATTCGTTTGCAAGGCATTTGCAAGGGCATAAAAAAAGCCCCTTTTCAGGAGCTGTTATGGAGCCGGTATTGCGGCCATTGTATCGCTTTATTTCGCCCTGTTTAGGCGCTTTTTCGTCATCTCCGGCCCTTCATACAATCATTATACAAGGCCCGATAAACCTATTGTTTGCAAGCGTCGCAAAATCTCGCTTTAAATTAAACCCACATTGAAGCAAATGTACAATTCGTTTTTTCTTTCATAATCATATCTTTTTGTTTATCTGTTATTTAAGTATCNNTATTCTGTACATTCTGTTTTTNGCTTTATATNNTGTCAGCAA